>Ga0206935_10122_pt1 | contig 27823 bp, 24 predicted proteins | sample Alteio_BWOrgHeat_13_FD_152924 | JGI IMG/M metagenome (GOLD analysis project Ga0206935, IMG submission 152924) | Enriched cells from forest soil in Barre Woods Harvard Forest LTER site, Petersham, Massachusetts, United States -... | ecosystem: Environmental > Terrestrial > Soil > Temperate forest >...
GCTGATGCCTTGCGCCTTTAAGGCCTGGTAAATGTTTTTTATCGATTCATAATTCACGCCGTCGCCCTGTATCACCCGCACTTGTGGCGGTAATACTTTATAGCCTTTTTCGTTGACGGTGAAGCCAAATTTGTCGAAAAGGATCTCAAATATTTTCAGCAGCGTCATAACCGGGTCGCCGCTATCAGGACGGATCACCAGCGTGCCTTTACGGCCGAGTATTTCTTCTCTAAGCGCCCCACCCCAATATTCCTCGCATGCCTTGAAAATGTTATAGCTGTCGGAAACGCATGCGATGGTTCCTTCGGGGAAGGTCCTCAATACATGCCTGAAGATCTCCAATTCACCCTCCCGGCTAAGCAGGGTACAAATACTGTGCTCGGTAGCGGGGATGCTTAAGCCATAAACTTGTTTGGCGTTATAATAATTGATAGCCATGGCAGAGCCCGCCAGGTTATCACTGCCGCTAAAGTTAAGCAGGTGAGCGGCGCCGCCAAGTTTTGCGCTTTCCACGCTGCTTACGCCGCGGAAGCCGAAGTCATTCAGCACAAAATCAATTGCCGGCGCCGATGCAGCAACGGCGGTTTCTTCAAAGTATTCAGTCACTACCTTTCTCACCTGGTTGCTTAGCGTGGCAACCGTGCAGGGGTACCATACCTGCATCAGCAGCGTTTCCAAAAAATTGGTTAGCCAGAAGCATTCGGGGTCCGTATTTTCGATGGTCATCAGCACATTGCTTGTCGGCACCCTGGTCCCTTCGGGTACTGCTTTTATTTTAACGGGCAGGCGGCCGTCGTATTTATCAAGAATATATTGGAATTTGCTTTTATCAAACACATCGTTCCGGCCAAAAACCTGCAACAAAAAGCCCTCAGCTTCGTCGAGGTCTGCTTGGGTAAAGGCCTTACCCTCCAGGTATTCTTTTAAAAAATATTGAAGCCCGAAAAAAACTGTTTCGTCAAACATTCCTCCGCGGCTCTCCAGGTAGCTGTATATCTGCGTGGTGCCGGGATAGTATAATTTGTGGTGGGCGTATTTATAAGCATCAGCCAGTAATATTAAGTTTTCGCGTTTCATGGCTTTATTTGTTAAGGTATTTTGTGATGAGGTGATTAAAAAGTTCGGTGTGGCTTTCGTTTATCGATGCGGATGTGATCATTTGCGGTACATCTGCCAGGCAGAACCAGGCCAGCTCGGCTATATCGTCCCTGGCCTCCGCTTCACCGCCGTAGCAATCGCAGCTAAATAGCAGGGTTATTATCTTATCCGCTTCATTGCGGTAGCGCCAGTCGTTTATTTTGCGCGATGTTTCGTAAACCATATCGCTGGTTTGCAGTTCGCCGCTTTCTTCGGTCAACTCACGTTTGGCGGCGCTTTCGTAGTCGGCATCTTCAGGGTCGGCAAAGCCACCGATCAACCGCCATTTGCTATCAATGGCTTTTTTGCCCAACAGTATCTCGGTTTTGTTGTTTCTGAAGACTGCAATATCCACCGTCGGGTAAACCTTGGTGTACTGGTTGTAGTAGGCATATAAAATCCCGGCGCGGAAGTCGGTGGAATCAAATACTTTATCGGCGTATTGTTTGCGCAGTTCGGTAGCGTTGTAATCGCCATGCTCAGGCAGCTCGATGGTTTCAAACTTGCCCGAGTAGTAAGGAATAAAGCTGTCCCGGCTGCCATACAGGCAAAAATGTTCTGTTGGGAAAACGCCTTTTAACAGGTTGTCCAGGTTTTCCGACCATACCCTGTCACTCGGGTGATCGCTCAGCGGCAGCACGATAATTTCCGGGTAAATTGTTTTGATCATTTTTTCGCGGGTATAATAATCATAGGGATTTTTCCTGCTGCCGGATATCGGGCTAACCCCCAGTAAAATTATCAGTTTGGCATGTTCCAGCTTCACCTGCCTGATCAGGTCCTGGTGACCTTCGTGCAGGTAGGGCGTCTGGAAGCGGGCGATAATAACTGCTGTTTTCATTTTTAATTTGCGTTAATTATACGCAAATATAAATATGCGTTTTTAATACGCAAATTATTTTTTCATTTTTTTTATATCTCGAAATTGACACCCTCTTTTTTAAGGGTGAAGTACTTTTCTTCGTTAAACCGGTACAGGTAGCCCGGCCGGCCCGCGCCTTCAAGCTGCTGCCGTTCAGTTGTTTCGTCTAAAAAGCCGTATTTAGATACTTTCTTTTTAAAATTTCGCCGGTCAATCGGCCGGTCCAAAACGGCCATATATAGTTTTTCCAATTCGGAGAAAGGAAATTTTTCATCGAGCAGCTCAAAGCCTATCGGTTCATACAATAGTTTGTTTTTGAGCCTTTCGTGAGCGCGTTGTATAATCTCAGCGTGATCAAAGCCAAGTTTGGGGATTTTTTTTATGTTGAACCAGGCCACATCGCCGGCATCGGTATCGGCCTGCAGTTCAAACGCGTCAGGCTTTACCAAACCATAATAAGCGATAGAAACCACCCGGTTTCTCGGGTCGCGGCCCGGGCGGCCAAAGCTGTACAATTGCTCCAGGTAATTGATATTTATGCCGGTTTCTTCGCGCAACTCGCGCTGGATAGCATCTTCCAGCGATTCTTCATTGCCCACCAACCCGCCCGGTAAGGCCCAGGTGTTTTTAAAAGGCTTGATATTGCGCCGGATTAGGAGCAATGACAAACCTTCTTTCGAGGTATAACCGAATACTACCGCGTCGACGGCGATTTTTATATCTTGCGAGGTTGGCATATTGCAAATGTATTAATTGCAGGCAAATTACTTTTGGTTGATTAAAGTACGCTCAACTTGTCATTCCTTCTCGCGATATTTACCCTATGAACGCCGATACCCCGGTTTATCTCGAATTCCTGCGTAAAACGCTCGCGCCATTACCGGGCTACAACGAAAAGCTTTGCTATGGCACGCCAGGATTTTATGCGGGGAAGAAATTTTTTGCAAGGATGAAGGAAGACGGCGAAACGCTGGTTGTGCAATCTTTTGAGCGCGGGAAGTGGATGGAACAGGACCCGGACACGTTTTTCATCACCGACCATTACCGCGATTACGATTATATGCTGATCAGTTTAAAACGCGTTAACCCGGACGATTTGGTGGGCCTGCTGCTTACCGCCTGGCACAACCGCGCGACTGAAAAATTGATCAAAGCGTTTCAAGCTAACTTAACAATACTGTGATTACTTCAACTGAAAATGCCGAACACTATACCTGGGGCAGCAATTGTGATGGCTGGCCCCTGCTGCGCAATGATACGCTGAGCGTTATACAGGAGCGCATGCCCCCCGGAACCAGCGAACAACTGCATTACCACGAGCGGGCACAGCAAGTATTTTATATCCTGTCGGGAACGGCTACGTTTGAGATAGAAGGGGGAACAGAAACCGCTGTTGCCGGTCAGTCTATTCATGTTCGACCTAAAACCAAACATCGCATCCTGAACGATGGCGATACCGACTTACATTTTCTGGTGATCTCGGAGCCGAAAACGTTCGGGGACCGCATAAATTTGGATTGATTAGCAGACTTAAGCATTAACCGCTTTCGGGAATTGCAGTATCAGCTGCGGATCGGGAATGTTTTTGCGGTATTTTTCTTTTTCGTCCAAACTGCACACGCCGGGATAGTCGCCCTGCTTGCCTTCAAGGTCGAAAATCAATTGAAAGTGCAGGTGCGGGGGCCAGTGGCCGTTCTCGGCAATTTCGCCCAGGGCGCCGATCTGCTCACCAGGTTCAATGGTTTTGCCAACGCTTAGTCCATTCAAACTTTCGCGGCTTAAGTGGCCATAAAGGGTATGTAATTTCAGGCCGTCAAGGTCGTGCTCCAATATAACGGTCGGCCCGTAATCGCCAAAGTTATTATTGTCTTTAAAGCTGTGCACTTTGCCTTTCAGCGGGCTGTTGATCGGTGTCCCGGCTTTGGCCCATATATCAACGCCTAAATGATGCCGGCGCGGAACGGGGCCTTCATTAAAAAGCGGGCTATGGGCATAAATATTCCGGTTTTCCATATACCCGCCAAAGCCAAACCGGCAATTATTGGCGGTTAGTTTTTCATTTATCCAGCGGCTAAACCTTTCGGTATCGGCAATGGTAGCCGCATCCAGGTCTTTGTTGCCTATGGTAAGGTCGAACTGGTAAAGGCGGTCGGTATCGGCATTAAAATCCACCACCTGGCCAACGGCCTGGCGGTGATCTTTTACAAAAGCAGCTAACAGGTGCGATGCACTCATCGTAAATTATTCAGTTTCGGGTTGGCGGTCTTCTTTGCTTATCTTCTCAAACAGTTTATCCATGCGCTCCACATAGTCGCCGGTATCATCTATAAAAAACTCCAGCTGCGGAATTATCCGTACCTGGTCTTTTATCCTTGCTCCCAGTTTGTAGCGTATCTCGTTGGCGTGCAGCTTAATATTTTGCAAGGCCTGCTGCGGGTTCTGGTTATTAAAAAAGCTTAAAAATATCCTTGCGATAGCCAAATCGGGGGTAACTCTTACTTTGGTAATTGTTATCAGCGTGTTCGGCAAATAATTCATACCCTCGCGCTGGAATATGGCCGCAAGATCCTGCTGTATCACACCCGCGAATTTCTGTTGTCGTTTCGATTCCATGTTTTTCTTTTAGCTGAAAGGTATCCCGATAGCTATCGGGAGCGAAAAGCCCAAAGCTAAAAATTTTGAGGGATTATTTAGCGGCATTTTCTAATCTTATCATTAAAAAAGCTTTCAGCTTTGGTCTTTCTGCTTTCGGCTCAATTACACAAATCCTGCGGTATCTCTTTCGTAATTTTGATCAGTTTATTTACAACCAGCGTACTGTCATATTCCGACCCGAGGCCGTCCTTGCCCGAACGGACCTTAACGCCTTCAACCTCGATGTACACCGGCTCGTAAGGTTTTTCAAACTTCAGCTGTGTATATTGCAGTTCCAGCTGTTTGCAGCTGTCGGTAACCCAATACTCCTGTCCGCTGTTACACTCCGTAAATGTCTTCATCTCGGGCCCGAAACTGTAAACACCTTTAAATACTACGTTCCCGGATTTGGTGCCGTTATTGCTTTTACAGGAATATGCGCCTATAACTATAAATACGATTAAATACCAGGTAAAACTACGTCGCATAAAATAAAATTACAGATCCTGTTTAATATCGTTCAGGCCTTTGATGCTTAGCCGGGCGCTGATACCCGATGCAATAATGGCAACTGTGCAAACTGTTAAAAACACCAGCACAAAGTCGCTGAACCGGAGCGAAACGGGGTAAGCATCGATGACCGACATCTTCGAGCCCATCTTTATCCATCCGTAACGCTGTTGCAATATACAAAATACGAGCCCGAAAACGATACCGGCAATACAACCGATGGCTGATATCATCATCCCTTCAAAAAAGAAGATACCTTGTATCAGCCTTTTTCCTGCGCCCAGGCTGGTTAAAATGGCAATGTCCTTACGCTTATCGATCACCAGCATGGTTAACGAGCCAATAATATTAAATATTGCAATAATTAATACAAATATCAGGATCATAAATATAAACCAGTGTTCGTAGTTTAATGTTTTATAAAGCTCGGTATTTTGCTGCGTGCGATTTTTAACCGTATAGTTGCTGCCGATCTTGTCCTTTATGGCCTGTTGAGCGGCGTCAATATCCGTCCCGGCTTTGTAGTTGATGTCCAGCGCGGACACGTTTACCGGCTGGTCGAGTAGTTCACGCACAAAGCTAAGGGGGGCTACTACAGTTTTATCATAATCCTCGCCAACTGCAAAAACCCCGGCGGGGGTGATTGATCGTACGTTAAACTCGCTTAAGGGGTCGGCGCTGTTTAATGTGCGTTTTGGCGTGTAAATTTCCATGGGCAACAAATGGTCGTGCACATTAATACTCAGGTCGTTTTGCACTTCCGAGCCGATCACGGCGTAACTGTCCCCCTCGGAATGCAAGGTAAATGAGCCTGCCTGCATAATACTGTCGAGCAGCGGGTTTTTCAAAAAATCGTCGCTAACACCTTCTATCGTACCTACAAAAGGTTTTTCGTTATAACGTATCAGCGCTTTTTCCTGCAGTGTCTCAGTAATCGAAAAAACTTTCGGATCGTGCCGGAGCGCGTTAAAATAGGGCGTATTTGGGTTGAATGTTTTGCCAAGCTTGGGTTCAATCCTGATCTCGGGGCTAAAATTGCTGTAAAGCGAAAGTATGGTCTGCTCCAAACCATTGAACCCCGATAAAATAATGATAAACGCCGCGCTGCCGATCAATACCCCCGCCATCGAAATACCTGAAATGATATTGATAGCGTGCATTTTTTTGCGCGAGAACAGGTACCTTTTGGCTATGTAGACGGAGGTGTTCAATTAGTGAATTAGTGAGTTAGTGAATTAGTGAGTTGTTAATTTAGTTGGACTATCGATCAGGTTAAAAATGGGTTGGTTTGTTTTTCGTAGCCGATGGTTGTTGGTTGGCCGTGACCGGGGTAAACGGTGCAATCATCGGGCAGGGCAAAAAGTTTTTGCTCGATATTGTCAATCAGTTGGCTAAAATTGCCGCCGGGCAGGTCGGTACGGCCGATGCTGCCGCGGAATAAAACGTCTCCGCCTACCAGCAGATTGTCTTTTACATCATAAAAGCACAAATGCGCAGGGGAATGGCCGGGCGCGAAAATTAATTTCAATTCCGAATTCCCAAAATGGATGCTGCCTTCTTCGGGCAAAAATTCATCCGGTACGGGCGATGGGTCGTAACGGAAGCCCATCGACGGCGCATAGGCGATCACCGCTTCCAACAATGGCAGCTCACCCTCATGGAATTTCGGTTTTAAGCCGTACTGATCAAAAATGAATTTATTGCCCAGCACATGGTCGATATGGCAATGCGTATTGAGGAGCAGCACCGGTTTCAGCCCTTTTTCGCGGATAAAATTCACCACGGCGTTTTGTTCACGCCCGGTTTCCATACCCGGATCGATGATTACGCATTCGCCCGTTTCGTCGTATAAAATATAGGTATTTTCCTGGTAGGGGTTATTTGCAAAGGATTGGATACTGGCCATATGGCAAAAGTACGGTTTTATTTGATTTCGGATTTCGGATGTTCGATTTCGGATTTATTTGAATGCGGAAGTCGGAATGTCGAATGCGGAATTATTGATAAACGGCCGCAATCACTTCTATTTTGCGACATCCGCTTTAAAATCCAGCCCGACAGCTTTGTACCATTCGGCATCGCTGGCGGCGTGAAAATTCACCCATTCTTCGTCGTTCATTTTGACGCGCCAGCCCAGTGTGGGTAGGGCGTCCGGGCCTACGGGGTGCCTTAGTTGCCAGGTTCCGCCATCCGCTATTTCAAGAATCTTCTCTGCCACCAGTGCAGGTGGTGTCGGCGTTTTTAGCGAAGCTTCAAAAATGCCGCCAAAGCGGTTCACCTGCGGATAAATGGATTTTCCACCCGTCGTTATGTCCCTGGCCATTTTGGTATCGATGATGCCCGGCTCAACTATTGCCACCCTGATATTGAACGGCTTTACTTCCTGCGCCAATGCTTCGCTCACCGCCTCGAGGGCAAACTTGCTTGCTGAATAAGGGCCCAGCGGGGTATTTGCGATCTTCCCGGCAATGGAAGTAACATTAATAATGCAGCCATTGCGGCACCCGCGCATTTGCGGCAGTACTGCTTTGATACATCGCACCGCTCCAAAATAATTGGTCTCCATTATAGCTTTAAAATCAGCCAGGGGCACTTCTTCAATCGAGCCGTGGTATTCAATACCGGCATTGTTTACCAACACATCTACCGGGCCGTTTTCCCGGATGATACCGCCTATACCGTTGGTTACGGATTCATCGTCGTCAACATCCATTGCGGAAATAACTACAGCCAAACCTTCATCCCTAATTGTTTGCTTAAAATCAGCCGCCTTATCCGGATTACGCATAGTGGCAAAAACTTTATACCCTGCCCGGGCAAATGCCAGCGCCGTTTCAAGGCCTATGCCTTTACTGGTACCTGTGATAATTACTGATTTCATGATCTCAATTTAAATGGAACAGGTTTCAAACAGTAAAACAGTTCTTTTTCCGACTTTAACATTTTGCCGGCGGCCGCTGTTTAATTTTACCTGGCGCCGGGCCGCAAATTTAGCTATGAGCTTTGACGCTATCCTGCTGCAGGTTCCGGCCTCTATAAACTTTTAATATCGCGGAAAGCTCACCACGATCAGTATCCAGGAATGATAGCGGATGTTTTGCATGGCCGTAAGGATAGTTGTAGATCAGGTAGTATCCCTTTGACTTCCCTTCATTTATCTCCACCGCATCTTCGCCTGAAATATCTTTCCACGAGCAGACGGGAGTGGATGTTGTAATGATACCGCTGTCGCTAATGATGATTTGAGGCTGCTTGTTTTTATATTTTCTGTATATGCCCGAGCCAATGATAATGGTAGCCACAGCGATAAAAAGGCAAAAGAAATACGCCCATAATTCATGCGGAAAGCAAACCGGCAGCGATATGGCTATACCAAGAAAGACAGCTGCAACGCGCAGGCCCCTGACCGTTTTTCTGTTTGAATAAAAAATTTTGATCCCAGCCGGCAGGTTTGAAAGATCGTGATCAAAACCTTCCTGCGATGACGTATTCCCTGTTTCCATCAGACTATTTATAATTTAAATATCTACTACATCCTTTTTCTTCCTGCTTTTCATCCGTTTAGGCAAAAACTCCAGGATCTCGTTTTTCAGCGCTTCTATCATCCGGCGCTTTAAAAAGTTGCGCTGGATCACCACGCTTACTTCCCTCGCCGGTTCGGGAGATTTAAAATAGCGTACCTTATCCAGTTGCTTATCGCTCAGGTCGGCCAGGGCGAGTTCCGGGAGGATGGTTGCGCCGTTGTTTTGGTCCACCATGCGTTTAAGGGTTTCTACGCTGCCGGTATTGTATTCAAAATGTTTAAATCCCTGTGTGGCTTTGCGGCGCTGGCAAATGTTGAGCACCTGTTCGCGCATGCAGTGGCCCTCATTTAGGATCCAGATCTCTTCCATATCAATATCTTCCGGGCTGATGCTTTTCTTTTTGGAGAGCTTGCTATTTTTGGAGACATAAGCCACAAAGTTTTCATAGAAAACCGGGATTTCCGTCAAACTGCTTTCATGCAGGGGTGTGGATAGTATCCCGCAATCAATCATGCCCAGTTTTAGTTCCTGGATGATCTGTTCGGTCGTCTGCTCTGACACGATGAGCTTTACCTGCGGATATTTTTCTATAAATCCATGCAGTATTTTTGGCAGGATATAAGGGGCGACGGTTGGAATGATGCCAACTTTCAGCTCGCCGGATAGTTCGCGCTGGCGGTCGCTGATAATTTCTTTGATCTTCTCCGCCTCGGACAGCATCACCCTTGCCTGGGCGATGATCTCGCTGCCGATCTCCGTAGGGATAACCGGCTGTTTGCTGCGGTCGAATATTTTTGCGCCCAGTGTATCTTCCAATTTTTGTATCTGCATGCTCAGCGTGGGCTGGGTAACAAAGCATTTATCGGCTGCTGATACAAAACTGCGGTAAGTATCTACGGCGACGACGTATTCGAGTTGGGTTATGGTCATATCTTTTTATACGGGTTAGTCTCAGATAAAAATTTACCACGGAGATCACTAAGAAGCGCGGAGAACACAGAGAAAAAAAGAAATTCACAAACTATTAAGGCTTTGCGGCCTCTGTGCCTTCTTAGTGATCTCTGTGTTAAAAATTCTCTTCCTATAGATTCTCTCTATTCAAATATAGTAATTATTGATTTTTTCTATTAGATATTTTTTTAGAATTTTGAATCAACCAAACTAACTGCCATGGAAACCAATAAGAAAAAGCTAACCACCGCATCAGGTATCCCCTATGCCGAAAACGAAAACTCAATGACAGTGGGCCCGCGTGGCCCCATATTACTGCAGGATTTTATTTTGCACGAAAAAATGGCCCACTTTAACCGTGAGCGGATACCCGAGCGGGTAGTGCACGCCAAAGGATCTGGCGCTTATGGTACATTCACCGTTACCCACGATATCAGCAAATATACCCGTGCCAAATTGTTTAATGCCATTGGTAAGGAAACCAGGGTCTTCCTGCGTTTTTCAACCGTTGGTGGCGAAAAAGGTTCAGCGGACACCGAACGCGACCCTCGGGGCTTTGCCCTGAAATTTTATACCGAAGAAGGCAACTGGGACCTGGTGGGCAACAACACCCCGGTATTTTTTGTGAAGGACCCCAAAAAATTCAGTGATTTTATCCATACACAAAAACGCGACCCCTACACCAATTGCAAAAGCCCGACGATGATGTGGGACTTTTGGTCGCTAAACCCGGAAAGCCTGCACCAGGTAACCATCCTGATGTCGGGCCGGGGCACGCCGTATGGATACCGGCATATGGACGGCTTTGGCAGCCACACTTTCTCCATGATCAACGCAAAAAACGAGCGCGTTTGGGTAAAGTTCCATTTCAAAAACATGCAGGGCATTAAAAACTTTACCGGCGAAGAAGCCAGCGCCATGCGTGGTATCGACCCGGATTTTGCCCAGCACGACCTGTTGCATGCCATCGATAACGGCGACTTCCCGAAATGGGCGCTGAAAATACAGGTAATGACCGAAGAGGACGCCAAAGATTACCGCTGGAACCCGTTCGACCTGACTAAAGTATGGCCGCACGGCGATTTTCCGCTGATCGATGTCGGCATATTGGAATTAAATGAAAACCCGGACAACTATTTTGCCCATGTGGAGCAGTCGGCATTCGCGCCGGCGCATGTGGTGGATGGGATAGGCTATTCGCCGGATAAAATGCTGCAGGGGCGGCTATTATCGTATCCGGACGCACATCGTCATCGCCTGGGCGGTAATTACGAGCAGATTCCGGTAAACCGCTGCCCTTTTGCTGTAAATAATTATGAGCGCGACGGGCAAATGCGCGTGGATGGTAACCACGGCTCTGCACCCAACTATTTCCCCAATAGCTTTGACAATATTGTGGCTGACGAAAGCTATAAAGAGCCGTCATGGGATACCGGCGCCAGCGTAGCTGACTGGTACGACCGCAATGCCGAGGGCGAAAACGACCACTATACCCAACCAGGCAATTTATACCGGCTAATGAGCGGTGATGAAAAACAGGAGCTGATCAAAAACATCGCCGGCGCGATGAGCGGCATTGAAGGGCCAAAGCGCGAACTGATCGTCAACCGGCAGCTTTGCCACTGGTTCCGGGCAGACATTGGCCTTGGAATGGCGGTGGCCAAAGGCCTTCAATTAGATTTGGATGAAGCCATGAAAGAGATGGCGGTTCACATGTGAGGTTTAGTCGGTAGTCTATCTACTATAGCAAAAGCGGGCAATTCAAATAGGAGCTGCCCGCTTTTTTTTCGAAAAAAAGCCGCGCCACAAAAAAGCGGCGCGGCTGCATAGGTAATTAAGTCTTTAGTCGAAAGTCTTAAGTCATAAGCGAAAAAATAAACAAAATTGACTTTCGACTAAAGACTTTTGACTTGACACTACTACGGCACCAGCGGGTTTTTATCCCACCATAGCCTGGTGCCTCCGTTATCAGGGCCGCCAAGTGCGGTAACGCCGGTAGCTACTCCTTTTGGATTATTCTGGTCTTCATCAGCCGCAAAAGGGATGCGCTTTACAAAGTCGGCTGTAATAATACTGCCGCCGCTGTTATTAACTACTACAGGGAATAATTTCGGATAGCCGGTCCTTCTGAAGTCCGACCAGGCTTCCTGGCCGTCCGGGTATATCGCTATCCATTTTTGGGTGATAATCCTTTGCAGGTTATGCTCAAAGGTGTCGCCGGCATTCCAGGCAATGGTAATATTGTTCAGGTACGGCGAACCGGCCGGCACATTATTGCTGCTGTTCGTAGGGTCCACATAGGGTGCCGCGACATCGGTATTATCGGTTAGATATCCCGGCGGCATAGCCAGGCTTTGCTCTTTAAACGCCAAAGCCACACCTTCTTCATAGAACGATTGCGCGGTTCCGCCGCCCATGTTCCATCCGCGCAATGCACCCTCGGCCCTCAGAAAATAGCTTTCGGATGCAGCAAAAATGCGTAACGGCGTAGTTGCGTTTACATTCAGCAATGAAAAGCCCGCATAAACCGGGGTGGTAATATTTTGCCCCTGCCGTATACCTTCATATTTTCCATCATAGGCTGAAATATCAAAGTAGGCTGTTTCTCTCGTATCCTTATATCCTTCGATGATCGACTTCATAGCGGCCGACATGCTTACGTCACCGTACGCGTTGGTGATGTTCCACAGCGGGTTTTGATAAGTAACCCCATTCACCATGTTAATGTAGGCGTCATCTGTGGCGACGCTCAGCAACCCGTTAGGGTCAGCTACCGCTTTCTCGGCCTGAGCTTGCGCAGTTTGCGCATCGGCGTATACAATACGCATTGCTAAACGCAGGCGCAGGGTATTGGCAAATTTAAGCCATTCGGTATAATCTCCTCCGTAAACCAGGTCATAAGGCTTAAATGGCTTAACTCCCGGGTTCGCCTTTACATACGCGCTCAGCGTGGTTACAGCGGTGTCCAGTTCCGCAAAAAAACGGGTGTAAATGGCCTGCTGGCTGTCATAAGGAACAAAAAAGTTATTCGTTCCATACTGCGAATAGGGGATCGGGCCGTACAAGTCGGTAATGCGGTGCATCGCTTCCACTTTAAGTATTAAGGCTATTGCCACAAAATGCTGATCTTGCGGCCGCGCGTAATTCTTAACTTGCTTCCAATTGTTCATGATGTGCTGGTTGCCCAGGTCGAATGCCTGCGCGTTCCAGTCGCTGCGCATAAAATAATTGGTATTGTTCGGGCCGAAACCATCATCGGGCGACATCATATATCCCGAAAAAATATCCGCATTCAGGTTTTGCTGTATCTGGTAGATATAGTCGACCGTGCTAAAAATATTTTGCTCCATGTCGGGGAAAAAGCTGCCAATATATTGGAAATCGCCCTCCGCCTGCTGTTTGGTTACCTTACTCGGATCGGTGTTATAGTTTTGAAATTCCTTGGTGCAGGAGCTTATTACAAGCAGGCCCAATATGCCAGCCAGTAAAATCCAGCGTGTTTTATATATCGTTTTCATATTTGATATTTTTATCTGTTTTTAAAATTTGGCTGATATGTTAAAGCCTAACGAACGTGTGCTGGGCTGGCCGAACAAGTCAAGACCCTGCAGCGTATTGTCGGTTGAAAGTGTTGTTTCCGGATCGTAAGGCGCCTTCAGGTAGAAGAAGAACAGGTTACGACCGGTAAACGCTATCCGCAAGCTGCTGATCTTGTTATTAAACGCCTTGCCCGGGAAGGTATAACCAACTGAGGCTTCGCGTAAACGAACGTTCGTAGCTGAGTATACGTAATTGGACAAAGCGCCTTCGCGGCCGCCCGCAACCGAATAATAGGTTTGCGCATCCATCCGGGCGCCATTAACTAAAACACCGCCCTGGTCGCGCGCGGTAGCTGAAGCCTGTGAAACGCCATACTGATCGAGATAAGCATCCGTCATATCAACAACTACGCCGCCAAAGCGCCCGTCCACGGTAAACGCCAGGTCGAACTGCTGAAGGCGGAAGGTATTTGTCCAGCCGAGTATCCAGTTAGGGTTGGCATTACCTGCGTCCTTAAAATCCTGGAAATTATTGATCAGCTGCGGCAGCCCGTTGTTTACAACAATATTGCCGCTTGCATCGCGTTGAAAATCGTTCACATAAATTTCACCAAACGGCTTGCCAACGCGGGCTTCAAGGCCATAAGCATTAAACGAGTTGTTGAAGGTGAATTCTTGTATAACGTTTGGCGGATTTGCTGTGTTATCTGTATATAACGCAATTACCTGGTTATGGTTATATGAGAATGTAAAGTTAGTATTCCAGCTAAAATCCTTGCTGATGTGCCCATTGTAACCCAGATCACCTTCAAAACCTTCATTCATCACGTTACCCCCGTTTATGTACTGGCTGGCATAACCACCTGAAGCCGTTGTGGTTGGAACGTTGAACAACTGGTTGTAAGTATTGGTGTGGTAATAAGTCGCGTCCAAAGTAATATGGTCGTTAACAAAACGCCATTCGGTACCAATTTCAAAGGAGTGGGTCAACTCAGGCTTAAGGTTACCAAGCGGCTTGGTAAGATTGAGGTTAAGGAAGCCACTGCTTAGCGTATACTGCGCGGGCGTGCTCACAAACGCCGGAATGCTGTTACCTACAATGGTATAGGATGCCCGCAATTTAGCATAGCTGATAGCGTCGGGCATTTTGAACATGCTGCTCAGCACATCGCTTAAACCAACCGAAGGATAAAAGAATGAATCGTTACTGCTATTTAAGGTATAAGCCAGTGCCGACGACCAGTCATTACGGCCGGTTACGTCCAGGTATAAAAACTTTTTATAGCCAAAATCAACGCTTGCAAATGCAGATTGGGTTTGCGCTTCGGTTTTGTTAGTTTGATTGAATGGGTCGCCGTTGGTAAGGATAACGTTGGTTACATTAAAGTAGTTATCGATATTTCCCAAACGACCGCCAAAACCCAGCGAGCTGTTTTGATTATCCTGTATGCTTACACCCAGGGTACCGTTGATGCTGAAATCGCTCGACAGTTGTTTGTTGGCATTCAGTAAAAGGTCGGCATAAACCTGGTTCTGCCCGTTTGAACTGTAGTTATAACCGCCGGCCGGGTTGGCAAGCAAAAGCGTGGTGCCTGCATACAATTCCTGGCTGCTGGCCAGATCGGCTTTATCCAATTTTACGCGGCCCTGCAGGTTCAGCCAGCTGTTCAGGTCATATTTAGCAGTTACCGATGCCAGCAAACGGTTTAAGCCCTGCGCGGTAGGGTTTTTATATTGCACCCAGTAAGGGTTCTGCGGGTCGTCGCCGCCGGAGCCGCTATTAGTATAAGGAGTGATCCAGTTGGGCAGGTCTATATTCCTTGTCGGATCATACGACTCGTAATTTTTATATTGGTTAAAATCGGTGCCCCTCGGGAAAAGGTAAACGCTGGTGAGGGCGTTAAAATAGGTACCCGATATAGGGCGGTCATTGGTATTTTGCCAAATGTAGCTGCCGCTGATATCCAGGGTCAACTTGTCATCCAGCAATTTGGCGGTATTACGCACGGTGATGTTATCGCGGTCAAACGTATTGCCCGGGTCGATACCGTTAGCATGCGTATTGGCAAATGAAATATAGGTTTGATTTTTTTCGGTACCGGTGCTCAAAGTAAATGAGTTGGCTGTAGTAACGCCGGTTTTAAAGTAATCGGCCGGGTTTAAATTCGGGCTGCCCGCAGCTTGTCGTGCACCGTATGAGTTTATTGATGTATTATTGGTGGTATCGTTATCGCCCCGTGCGTATTCATCCTGCAGCTTCGGTAATAATACGGGCCTGTCAAAAGTGGTGTTGGAAGTGAAGGTAAGCGTAGCTTTGCCGGCTTTGCCTTTTTTGGTGGTGATCAGGATCACGCCGTTTTCAGCCGCGCTGCCATAAAGAGCCGAGGCGGATGCGCCTTTCAGCACGCTAATGCTTTCAATATCATCCGGGTTGATGTTCGAAATACCGTCGCCTCCATCTGCGCCGTAGGAGAAGACACCGGTAGGCTGTGTACTGGTTAGTGAGTTGAGCGGAACGCCGTCAACCACATACAGCACATTGCTGCTGCCGTAGATAGACTTGTTACCGCGCAAAACAACTTTGGTTGATCCACCCGCCCCCGACGAACTCGAGGTGATCTGCAGGCCCGATACCTTACCGTCCAGGCTGTTCACAAAGCTGGGGTCTTTTGCTACCTCAAGCTCTTTGCCCGATACTGTCTGTTGGTCGTAGCTGAGTGAAGCCGCGCTTTTGGTGATACCCAGTGCAGTTACCACTACCTCGCTAAGTGCATTTGCCGAGGCTTTCATGGTTACTTTAAGCGTCGTTTCGTTTCCTACCGTTACTTCTTTGGTTACGTAACCGATATAGGTAAACACCAAAACATCACCAGGATTTGCATTGATGCTGAATTGGCCGTTAACGTCGGTTTGTCCGCCATTAGTTGTTCCTTTTATTGTCACGCTTACCCCGATCAGCGGCATGCCGGTTGAATCAATTACGGTTCCGGTTATTTTCTGAACTACTGCCGTACTTTGCTGATCGGGGGACGCCGTGGGGGCGGAACCGCCTGTTACGATCAGGTTATTTTTGTACACAGAAAAATGAAGCCCGGTTTGATCGGTTATCTCTGCAAGCACCTGCTTTACCGGCAAATTTTTGCAGGTGATAGATACCAGCTTTTCGCTGTTGATCTCACTCCGGTCGTAATGTACGCCTAAACCGGTTTGTTTGCCAACGCTCGCCAGCACATTCTCTAATGGTTTTTTTACCACATTCATGGTCAATTTGGCATTGACTTCACTGTCGGCCATCGCTGTTGATTGCTGGGCCATACTACCCATCGGCGCCAGCAGCGCCGCCATGCAACAAAGCTTTAAGAATTGTAAAGTGATTTTCATATTTAATGTTAGTTAAGTGTGATGTTATTGTTTACTATGGTGTATGAAGATATTCCCTCGGTAAGGCAGACCGTTTTGAGTACATCGTTGAGCGACTGGGCCGTAAAAGTGCCGGTGTAGCTCCAACTTAAGCGGCTGCTGTTGTTTTTTATAACAACATTAAAACGGTTCTCGATGGAATTGAGCACCTGGTCCATAGTGGCATCGCGGAATGACAGTACGCCGTCCTTCCAGGAAATGATCGGTGTCTCGTCGACGAAACTATTTTTAAATAAAATGCCCGATTGTTTATTAAGCACCACTTGCTGATGCGGCAGTAAAATTTTGGGACTCTCCGATTTACGTGCCGGATGCAGATCTTCAACCTTTATCTTTCCATGCAGCAGCGAAATAGATACCTTGTTTTCTTTGGCGTAGCTGCGGATATTAAAGGCTGTACCAAGCGCCGTGGTAGCGAACTTAGGCGTATACACTGTAAAGGGACTGGTTTTGTCTTTAGCTACCTCAAAAAGCGCTTCGCCTTCGTCCAGGTAAATAGGGCGCTTATGATTGCTGAACTTTACCGGGTACCGAAGTGTGCTGGAGGCATCAAGTGTGATTAAGCTCCCATCAGTAAGCTTAATCTTATCGGTTATACCTTTTTGCGTTTGCACATACACCCAGCCGTTGCTGACGCGGCTGCTTATGCCTTTTTGCTGTGCAAGACCATCACCAGCATGTTTTTTAACATGGATCCCCCAAATTGCTGCCGAAGCACACACCACCGTCACTGACGCCGCGACGGCCAGCCAGCGATAATTTCTTCGGTGACCGATAACCGGTATGGCAACAATCTCCACGTCGACCTGGTTTTTGACTGCCTTGAGCTGATCTTCTATAAAAGCATTATCCAGATGGACCTCATCCGCCTCCATTAAAGTTGAAAGCCAGTCCTCAATAAGTTGTCCTTCGGTTTCCGTGCACATACCCTGCCGGTATTTTTCGAGCAGGACCTTAAGTTCGTCTGTATCCAATTTAAGTTCGTTTATAAAGGAAGTCGAACTTTTTGGGTGGTGGTACTATCGGTTTTGAAAAAAATTATTATCGGAGTCTTGTCTGTCATTATTCACAGTCTATCATACACTTTATTCATAGGTAATCATCCTATTGATTCGTCCACTTTCATATCCGCACACTTGATGTATCAAAAACGAACGCGTTAGTAGTTTGCTGTCTTTTTTAAATTATTGATATACAATAAGATACTTGTTTGGTATTTGTATTGGAGCGACTTTGAACAATCAATCATTCATGTAAAGTATTAGCCTAATGAAAAATAAAAGAAAATCAATTGAAACGATGGTACAGCGGTGGATATGTATTGTTGCTTTCGTGTTTTTTACTGTTGCAGGTCAGGCACAGGTAAAAACGTTAAGCGGCAAGAACATAAGCCGGGAGGATATAGATCTCTTTGTAAAAAAACAGATGGACTCCCTTAACATACCGGGTATATCCATTGCTATTATTAATAATGGCAGGATAGTCTATCACCGTTCATTAGGTATAACCAGTGTTGAGACAAAACAAGCTGTTAACGACAGCTCTATTTTTGAAGCAGCCTCCCTTTCAAAACCGCTGTTCGCCTACTTCGTGATGAAGATGGTAGACAAAGGCCTGCTGAATCTTGACACGCCGCTGTACAGGTACATGCCCTATCCCGATATCGAAAATGATGAACGCTATAAACTGATAACAGCACGTATTGTATTGAGCCACCAAAGCGGTTTCCCCAATTGGAGGTATTTTAACAAGGCTGACACCAGCCTTCATGTAAAAGATAATGCCCTGTATATCAAGTTCAGGCCCGGGTCCCAATTTAGCTATTCCGGGGAGGGCTATGTGTACCTGGCTAAAACGGTGGCTTTTTTAAACCATAGAACACTACAGACCCTCGACCCGCTTTTCCAACAGGAGGTTGCAGAGCAGTTGAAGATGCAACATGCATGGTACACGGGCAACGCTTATATCAGCGCTCATAAAGTCTCCGGGCATGAGAATGGTAAGCCCTTTGGCCATGCGGAAGGCCGGGTATGGGGTAATGATGAGAGTGGAAATGGCTACTCCTGGCCCAATACTTTTCCGGGCTGGGATTCTTCGTGGTTTAATCCTGCGGCGGGTTTACATACCGAGGCGGTAAGCTATGCCCGTTTTTTGATCGCGCTGATGAACGGTAAAGGCCTGACTGCTACAAGCCTGGCCGAGATGCTGCGGCCACAGGTTTCCGTGCCAAAAGACAATTTCCTTTTCAAGACCTACCAGGATACCGCCTGGGGCTTGGGAATAGGTATCGCCGAAACGCCTTACGGGACCCGGTACGATCATGCAGGGTCAAATGGCAACTTTGAGTCACACGCCGTGTTTTACAAAGAACGGAAATATGGGTATGTGTTCTTTTTGAATTGCAATAAAGGGGATGCTTTTTTTAACAGGCTGAATGGATTCCTGGCATCAGGAAAATAGCAATCAGGGATAACGGTGAGGGTATTGACCTGAAGGAATGCTGAAAGAAGGACACTTCACTGTCTATCCACAGGCCAGTCAGTACGGCAACAGCCATACCTGCCGCAAGGCTGCTGCTCCTATTCAGTATTGATAAACCCCGGTTTCTAACCATGCTTTTTTATGCAATTTTTAAATAATTCCTGGTTATAATCTTTTGGTTTTGCATAAATTTTACTTTATTAATTAACATGTTTTTTTGGATTGATAAAAAGGCTCGCACCGATATCGTAGCCATAGGAACCGAGCACCAGGTTGAGGTTGTCATGCGGGTAACCGTAGGTTGTCACTTCCATTAACTGGATATGCCCAGACTTTCGCACGTCCTCCTCCTGCGGCTGGACGGCGGAAGGCTCGCTGCCGCTATCGTTATTAGCCTCCTTCACCATATAATACTGGTTATCGGTCAGCAGGCAATGACTAAAGTGAAAAGGCGCTCCCTGGTCAGATACCGCCAGCAATACGGCCCTGCAGCCGCTGACCACATTATGATCAAAGGTGAAAGGTGCGTTGGGCACATTTTTCCAGCCGTACCAAATGGCACATTCATAGGCATTCAAAATGATGCTGTGCGTCAGCGATACGTCGCTAACGTTTTCAAAGGCCAGCAGGGCATTCTTGCATCCATAAAAGACGCAATGGTCGATATGTATGCCGGGGCCTTCCAGGTACAGGGCGCCCTGGATAGCGGCGCTGTTCCGGTCCCCTTCAAACAGGCATTGCGAGAGTTCCAGGCCATGCGCGCCAAGGCTGTCACGTACGACCGGGTAATAGTAAAACACCTCCGGATTGGGGTCGCCGGTAAATTTCAGGCCGCGAAAAACAACGTTGGACCTGGCCACCAGTACCCCCACGGCATGCGGAAATTTACGCTGGTCGTTAGTGCCCGAAACAGAGGTGATCACCGGCATCCTGTACCCGTTCCAGGTGGTATCGTCCGGCATGATCTGCGCCTCTATCGTGAGCTTTGCGGGCTCGGCCAGGTTGTTGCCCGCTGTTATATCCAACCGGCTGGTCAATTGGTAAAGGCCCGGGGCCAGTTTGATGTTTATCGGCTCCGTGCCGTTAAATGTTCCGGCTAACGCGACCGCTTTGGGCAGGCTGGCCAGCGGAGCCGCCTGGCTGCCATTGGCATTATCGCTCCCTTTAACCGGATCGACGAATAAGGTTTGCGCGCTCAGTTTTTGGCCAATGGCGAAAATAACTGCGGCAATCAGCGTGATTTTATACATAGTTTTCATTTTTTTTATAGTACGAATCATTTGCTGCTCAAATGCATTGGGTTTATCACGAAGACTATTTGCTTTAAATTTAATGCCATGTCGCTAATAGATTGGCGGTGAGACATTTATAAAAAGCAAAAAAAAATAAATGTATCAGAACCGGGCATCAGGTGTGCGGTTACGGTAAATCCGTGAGAAGGTGGCGAAGACGCTATCATGCACTTAAGGGCAATCCTCACTTCGGCGTCCGTAATCGCACAAAACTTGTATCGAATCCGAACACGTACAATCTGTGCGTTTTTAATGTACTGTATATCAATATCTTGTAGCATGGCATAATTTTCGATACCGGTTCAAAAAACTAAAGTCATGCTAAGAAACACCATCATTCTTTCTATCAGGAACTCGATCAGGAATTTCAGGTTTACCTTGATCAATCTGATCGGGCTGAGCCTGGCTATTAGCGCCTGCCTGGTGATCTATTCATTTATCAATTATGAATTGCATTACAATATGTTTCATTCGGACTATAACCGGACCTACCGGATCGTTGAACAAAGCCGTTCGGAAGGGAGCATACAATACTATAGCACGACTGCTTTTCCCCTTGCACAAGCTGTCCGCAGCAACTTTCCCGGCATAGTGGTCTGCCAGTCAGCGGGGCCCTCCACCCAGGTCATCAGCGTTAACAACGGCAGCCGGGTGAACCGCTACGAAGAAAGCCTGTTACTCTACGCCGATGCTAATTATCTCAAGGTTTTCGATTTTAGCGGGCTGCATGACCGGGCGCACCCGCTTTGGCTCCAGGGCAATGCCGCAACCGCCTTTAGCTCGCCGGATGCCGTCATTCTGACGGAAACACTGGCCAAAAAATATTTTCCGGACGCCATGGCACACAAGGAATCTGTTATCGGTAAAACCCTCCAACTAAATCACACGGAATTATTGACTGTTACCGGCGTGATCAGCGATCCGCCGCATAATACCAGCGTTAACTTTACGATGCTGGTCAACTATGAACATTATAAAAAAACAAACGCCTACCAGGCCAATAACTGGTCGGGTAATTATGATGGCTACACCTATATCGTGTTACCACCGGGGGCTGATCAGGAACATTTTGAAAAACAGCTCAATGCTTTTAAGGCGACTTATCTGAATGCCGAAGACAACAAAAAGATCAGCTATTACCTGGAGCCGCTTAAAAAGATCCACCAGGAAACTCTGTACCAATATTCGGATTATTATATCGTTTCCCCCTCGATGATCCTATCGCTGGCCGGATTAGGCTTGTTCATCATGCTGATCGCCTGCATAAACTTTATCAACCTTGCGACCGCCCTGGGTATTAAAAGGACCGCCGATGTCAGCATCCGGAAAATATTGGGCAGCAGCCGGTTTTTATTATTCCAGCGTTTTTTTATGGAAACGGCCCTGATCACCCTCATTGCCGCCGCTGTTTCTCTTGCGCTGTCTGCTTATATTATTCAAATGCTCAACCGCTCACTTGCCCTTATCGGTTTGGATCTGAAGGTCGATGGATCGACTATTTTATTTACCCTGCTAATTACGACGATTGTTGCTTTGCTGGCAGGAATCTACCCTGCTTTATTGATCAGCGCTAAAAAGCCATTGGAAACGGTCAGGGGGCAGCAACAGTTTAAAGGCGGGTTGACCTTACGCCGGGGGCTGATTGTTTTTCAATTCTTCATCGCGCAATCGTTTATCATCGGTACTGTTGTTATGGCCAAACAGATGTACCTGTTTCAGCACAAAGATATGGGGTTCGCTAAAAAAGCGATTGTTATGATCCCTGTTCCTGACGGTGATGCCGGCAAGATGCAATTGCTGCGGGATCGCCTGAAACAAAACCATTACGTCAGTGAAGTAAGTTTTGCTTCGGATGCCCCAATTGCCGCGAATCAGCATTACGGTACTGGCTTCCGTTTGAGCCAGGAGCCGGTGAACAGGATGCGCGATGCCGAGATGAAAGTGGTCGACTCTGATTATTTGAAGCTTTATCACCTGCAATTGTTGTCCGGTCATAACATCATGCAGTCCAACATCCTTACAAATGGTTTTAACGGCTTGATCGTTAATGAAACGCTCGTCAAAGCAATCGGGCTGAATGCTGAAAATGCGCTTGGAAAAATGATCGTTTCCAACGAAGGAAGCGCCCCGATCATCGGTGTGGTCAAAGATTTTAATAACAATACCTTGCAGGGGAAAATCACACCCTGCCTGCTGTATTACCGAGCCGGCTATTTTACCTCGGCCGGCGTGCAGTTGAACGCACAAAACGGCAACATAGCCGATGCGCTCGCCGGAATAGAAACTACCTGGCGCCAAATTTATCCCGAAGCCCTGTACAAATTCAATTTCCTGGAAAGCACTATAGCAGATCAATATGCCATTGAAAACATGAGTTATAAAGCATCCCAGCTATTGTCATTCGTCGCTATATTGATCGGCTGTCTTGGTTTGTACGGGCTGGTGGCTTTTATGGCAGAAACGAGGGTCAGGGAAATTGGCATCCGCAAGGTACTGGGTGCGTCATTTATGGGCCTGATCTCCCTTTTCTTATCCGAATTTTTAAAATTACTCGGCATAGCCTTTGTGATTGCAGCGCCAGTAGCGTTTTACCTGATGAGGCAATGGCTCAGCGGATTTGCGTACCAAACATCAGTCGGCCCGCCCGTTTTTCTTCTCGCTATCGGAATTACGATTTTGATCGCGGTATGCTCGGTCGGCTACAGGGCTATAATGGCGGTAACCGCAAACCCGGTCAAAAATTTGAAGTCTGAATAGGATGCCATGATCGTAAGTGTATGATAGACTATGAATAAAGTGTAAGATAGCGTGTGGTTAATGACATTGTCTGCATCTTATAATGTTCAATTATCATATCTGTTAGTTTCCGGTTTTTACTTTTTCAGGCCTCATAACGTTTTGATCAACAGCCCAATAATTGCAGCCATCCCTATGATATAGGGCTCTTGTATTTTCTTGACGTTAATGAGTACAAAAACGGAAGCCGCGGCAATTATTGCAGTTGGAATATCTGTAATTGAGCGCAGCCCTATAATAATTACCGACCCGACTAACGCACCAATTACAACTGCCGTGATTCCCTCTACAAAAGCTTTTATACTCGTGTTTTTTGCGATCTTTTTAAAGGATGGCGCTAAAGCAACGGTAAACAGGTAGCACGGCAGGAAAGTTGCCAGGGCGGCTATACAGGCCCCCGGAAAACCGGCAACCAGGTACCCGATAAACCCTGTAGTAATGACCACAGGACCAGGTGTTATCATTGCCACGGCCACTGCATCAACAAACTGGCGCTCATTCAGCCAGCCAAATTGTTTTACAACACCACTGTGCAGGAATGGCACAATAGCCAGGCCGCTGCCGAATACGAATGCTCCCGCTTTTAAAAAGAATAAACCCATTTGCTGCAAAGTTTTCCCATCATATTTCCAAAAACCGGCGCCGATAAATACTACTGCAGGCAGCGCCGCCGGTTTTTTAATCCATTGAGGAGGCGCTTTAACCAACATATAGCCAATGCCGCAGGCCAGGAACAATAAAATCTCTTCTTTTTGGGTGATTACCGTAACGGCCACACCCACGATATAAAACAGCCACAACAGCCATTTTGCCTTTACGGCAGAGAACTCAAATTTACTAATGGATTTAACGGTAAGTTTGTAAGCGCTCATGCCTATGATGCCGATGACTGCGGCGCCTACGCCGTAGAATACGGCCTGCATCCAGGCTAAGCCACCGAATAACCGGTACGCCATTCCCAATAAAACGACCATGATAAACGATGGCAATATAAAAGCGATCCCGGCAAGGGTTGCGCCAAGCAGCCCATAGTGAACAAAGCCGATGTATATGCACAATTGCGCCGCCAAAGGCCCCGGTGCAAGTTGCGCTAAGGCCAAACCCTCCTTGTATTCTTCTTCGGTAAGCCATGACTTGTGTTCTACCAGGTCACGGTGCATATAACCTACTAATGCCACCGGACCGCCAAAGCCCCAGGTACCCAGTTTCAGGAAATATTTAACAATGTCAAATAAAGTATAAGCCGGTTTTGAGGAAAACTGTGCCATCACATTTTCATATTTCCCATCGATGCCTTGCCCAAAATATCGAGCGCCTCCCGGAAACCCTGCGCTAAATCCGCAGCTTTGCCCCGGCCATAATAATGCAGGAATATGATATGCGGGTCATCATTCAGCATGTGGCTATGAACGGCAACCACCTCCAGGTTATGTTTGCGAAGTGTTTTGATAACGTTATTCACTTCGCCAGGCAACATCGCTATATCCCCCGCTATTTGGGCGTCATCTTGTTTGCCCGCAAAAGACGCCCAGGTATTCAAACCAATATTAGTTGTCATTTCCACACCCATCATCATCACTTTCAGGTCGCTGCGGCCAATAGTGTATTTATAGGTCGGGCCGTTTACGGTTCCGGTATATTTAACCAGCGCATCAAGGGCAGCGGTGTCAAAATTTTCCTTGCCTGTGATGGCTGATGGCGCTGTCGGCGCAGGTTGATTAGCCGGAAATACCTTGCTGTCGCGAATGGTGTCTGCATATCTTTTTGCCAAATCGGCGATACTGCCCATCCCTTGAATATGCATATAAAAAATTCTGGGCTCTTCGTAAAAAAAGTGGTTGTGGATGGCGCTTATTTCCAGGCCGTTTGCCTGCGCCGCCGAAATCATCGGGTTGACCTCTTCCTGCAGCAAAACCGTATCACCCATCAGCATAGCCGATTTTCCGTCGACCGTTTTTTTGAAGGATACCCAGCCGCCAAAACCAAATGGTATCGGTATCGGCGCGCCTTTAATCATAACTTTTAAGTCATTACGTGGCAAAGGGGTAGTATGAACACATTCCGCTTCCTTATAGCTTCCTTTTTTGCCTATTGCGGTTTCAATGGCTGTTATTTCTTCTGTTGTAATAGCCGGTGTTTTGCCTTGCGGGACCGGAAGCGCCTTTAGCTTATTAATAGATAACAGTAGTCCCGTACCTGCAAGCGCAGTGGTTTGCAGGAACTGCCTGCGATTAGATGATGTTTTCATGTTAGAATTGTGTTAGTACGATGCAATACTACAGGATAAGGGAAGCTGCAAATAGCATAGAATTAACTATTGGTATCCTTTTTACTTTTCAGCGCTTTTTTATAAGCCATAGGTGTTTGCCCCGTTTGCTTTTTGAATATCCGTGTAAAATGGCTTTGATCTGAAAAACCGGTAAGGTAGGCGACCTCGGTTAGCGAATAAGCGCTGGTTTCGATAAAGTGAATCGCTTTTTCAATCCGCAGCTTGCGAATGTATTCTCCAAATGACAAATTTTCAAAGTATTTTGAAAACTCGCGGGAAAGGTAAGCCGGATTAATATCCAACTCACCGGATACTTGCTGCAAGCTCAAACTCATGTTGGTATCCAACTGATCCTGGATCATTTCTTTGAGTTCTTTTGCCCACTCCGGCGCTTTCCTGGACTTGCTTTCTTTGAGATACTTATGGTACACATCCAGCAACATTTGCTCCACCGGCCCGGCCTGGGTATGTTTTACCTGGTGCAGGTGTTTCGCCCAGCTATACAAACCATCATAGATGATCATTCCCAGGTTTAGCAATTCATGGTCGTCCTTAATATTATAAGCCAATCCAGAAAAGATGGCTTCAAGACCGGCGGATTGCGGTGCAAAATCGTGCCGGTCGGTATCAGCACCACGAACGATAGCAGCAACCCGGTCAAGCGCGACGTCTTTTAACCGGTACTTTTTAATGAAATAATCAAAGCTGCATTGGTCATCATAATGCGTGTATTCCACGCCGGGAAGATCAAAAGGCGTTGCACCCAGTTCCGCCGCTTTGCTCAATACCTGGTCAAAGGGCACATAAATAATTTCGGCATCGTGGTCAATAAACCGTTTTATGAGCCAGGGGCAGGCGATGCGGTCTATTTTCGGATGTTCGCGGGTGATCCATTTCATCGAAAGCAAAGTTAACAATACAGCATCTTAACCTTAACACAGAAAGATTACAGAAACAAACCCTAAATTCGGTTATTTAAACATATGATGATGAACCGTTACCGTTTACTACTATTATTTGTTGCGGCGGGTTGCTTTAACAGTTGCCTGGGCCAGGAAAACGGCAAACAACTGCTCAGCCTCCAAAAGGAAATTATCCTTGCAAACGTTAAAGGCCGGATAGACCATATCGACGTTAACGTGAAAGATCAGATCGCCTATATTGCTGCTTTAGGCAATAACACGCTGGAAATCGTCGATTTAAAAAGTGGTAAAGTAACAGGTTCCATTACCGGCCTGGACGAGCCCCAGGGTGTCGCCTATATTCCCAAACACCAGGAAATACTGGTTGCCAATGGCGGAACGGGAGAGTGCTGTTTTTATAATGCTTTAACCCTAAAAAAAACGGGCAATATAAAACTAACTGATGACGCGGACGATGTGCGCTATGATGCCGAAACTGATAGAATATATGTGGGTTATGGCAGCGGCGCCATTGCCATTATTGATGCGGCCACGCACCGGCAAGTTGGCAATTTACTGCTGCCTGCCCACCCTGAATCCTTTCAGTTGGACGCTAAAGCAAATAAGCTATGGGTCAACCTGCCCGGTTCCGGCATTGTGGGCGTCGCTGATCTGAAACAATTAAAACTTATCGCTAAATGGTCAAAGCTCCTGCCGCGCGCAAATTTCCCGATGGCTTATGACGAAGCGCAGCACCGGATAATTGTCGGATACCGTGTACCCGCAAAGCTAATTGTTTATGAGAGCGAAACCGGTAAGGAAATTTTTGATGCACCAATGGTAGGCGATGTGGATGACCTGTATTGGGATGCTAAAAATAAACAAGTTTATATCAGCGGAGGCGGTGGCGCCGTAGATATTTTTGATCAGGTTAATAGCACTACCTATAAACAAACTGCTCACATTAAAACACGCGATGGTGCGCGGACATCATTATTGGTGCCCGAACTTGGCTTGTTGCTGATAGCGGCCAGGGAAAACGATGACCGGCGGGCTGCCTTATTAGTTTACAGGACAAATGTTAAGTGAACAGTTTTTTTCAAAAAGGTTAGCTTAAAAGCCGCGAAAATGTGTAAGCATAGGATGCAACCCATACAGATTCAAAAACAGCACCAATAGAATAATATCAACGCTCCTATAACTAATGCGCAATATCCGCAGCGCTTTGGAGAGTTGATTTTTTACCGTTTGCGGCGAGAGGTTTGTTTTAGTGGCGATGTCGCGGGTGGTTTGGTGCTCGTAGCGGCTCAGGATAAATATCTCCCGCATTTTTTCGGGCAGGTTATTTACCGCATGTTCTATCTCCTGCAGCTTACGGCGATTGTCGATCCTGTCGGTAATTACCGATTCATCGATGGTCATAAATTCTGCCAGGTCGGCAAGGTACTTTTGGTATTTTATGTCCAGCCGGTACAGGTCGATGATCTTATAACGGGCTGCCTGAAA
>Ga0206935_10127_pt1 | contig 27580 bp, 25 predicted proteins | sample Alteio_BWOrgHeat_13_FD_152924 | JGI IMG/M metagenome (GOLD analysis project Ga0206935, IMG submission 152924) | Enriched cells from forest soil in Barre Woods Harvard Forest LTER site, Petersham, Massachusetts, United States -... | ecosystem: Environmental > Terrestrial > Soil > Temperate forest >...
AATCGCGGATGGTGAAGTCGCGGCAGCCGTAGGGCTGGTCGCAGATGGGCTGGGTGAAGGTAACGCCTTTGTCGCCGAACTCTTTGTAAAGGGTGTCGGCATCATCGATCCAGAAATAGGCGTCCCAGCTCTCATCCTCGGGGTCGCCGGTGCTGTTTGGGAGCATGCGCCCGGGGTTTCCCTGCTGGGAGAGCATCACCGATGCGCCGTTTCGCGTCGTGATGGTGAAACAGGGCGGCTCACCCCAGAACATGTTGTATTGAAAGCCGAGCGTATCCCGATAGTAGTAGGCAGTGGCCACTACGTCAGCGACAAGGAAGCACGGCGCGGTGCTCCAGCGAGGCTTGGCAGGCGTTTCAGGCATAGTCTTGCTCCTGCGATCGGCTGTGCTGCTGGGAAAATGGTATCGCTACTGATTCGACTTGTCGCTCTTGGAAAACAGCGGAATGTGAAACGGCAGGTCGGCCTTGGAGTCCGTCTTCGCCTTCTTGCCGGCCTTGCCCGGTGCGTCTTCGCGGAGCGCCGTCCTTTGTGCGTTCAGGCAGACCCAATTGCCATGCAGGCGCTGGAAGACATGCGTGAAAATGCCCTTCTCCTGGATCTGGCCGCTGGTTCCCTTGTGGGTATAGGTGTAGGTGCCGTTGGCTACGGCGACATCGCCGAGCATACGCACTGTTACCACACGCATCTCGGTCGTTGCGGTCTTGTCTTCCTGCGAAATAAGGCCCGATACCTGCTGATTGCGACTGGTGACGTCTCCGGTGGCCGACACATTCACGAAGAGCGGCGAGAGCACCAGTTCGAGCCCGTACTGGTCGCGCTGGTTGAGCGCTGTGCTCCAGGAATCTTCGACTTTCTGCAATTCGCGGATTTCGGGCTTCTCAGCCGAGGTGGCTGGAGGAGCTGTGACGGCTGGAGCCTGAGCATACCCGATAGCAGAAATGAGCGAAAATGCAGCAAAAACCGCAGGAACGAGGAACTTCATAGGCGTCTACTCCTATAGACGATGATAATGCCTGGTGGATAGGCGGCTGCTTTGGACCGGTTGTACACACTTTCCACCGCCGTCCACAAAGCGACTTTGTAAACTGACCAGAGATGGCCACTTCCTCCACCTTCGCCCTCGACACTGGTCTGCCCTCGAACGTGGACGCTGAACGGACTATCCTCGGCGCGATTCTGCTCGACAATCTGGCCCTTTCCGAGGCGGAAGAGAAGCTTACCGCTGACGATTTCTCGCTCGACTCGCATCGCCGCATTTACATGCGCATGACCGAGTTGGGCGGCACCGGCCACGCCGTGGACCTGGTCACGCTGGCCAATGAACTGGCGCGTTACAAGGAGATTGAGTCGGTTGGCGGTGTGGCGTACCTGGCCTCGCTGACTGAGGGCCTACCGCGCCGGCCGGTTATCGACGAGTACATCCGCATCGTTAAAGACAAGAGCCTGCTGCGGCAGCTCATGCTTATTTGTTCGGCCGCAATCGCGCGGGCCGCCGACCAGAGTGAGACTGCGCTCGATGTGCTCAACGCCGCTGAGTCTCAGCTGCTTGTCGTTGGCGAAAAGGGGATTACCAAGGGCCTGGCGAGCCTGGAAGAGATCGTCGCCGGATCCTTTGGCAGTATCGACAACCTCTACAGCCAGGCCCGCGAGGTCACCGGGCTCGCTACCCATTACACCGAGTTCGACAAGATGACCTCGGGTTTGCAGAAGGGCGAGTTGATCATCATCGCCGCACGCCCGTCGATGGGCAAAACGGCCTGGGCAATCAATATCGCGCAGAACGCGGCCGTGCAAGGGCACGCCGTCGTGGCTATCTTTTCACTGGAAATGTCGAAGGAAGCGCTGCTGCGCCGCATGCTCGCTTCGCAGGCCTGGGTCGACCAGCGGAAGCTGCAGACCGGCTTTCTGGGGCGCGACGACAAGGATAAGCTTGCCCGTGCGCTCGAAGATCTTGTTGAATCCAAGCTCTTTATCGATGACACACCGGGCATTTCTCTCGCCGAGATGCGCGCCAAGACTCGCAGACTGAAACAGGCCAACAAGGGCCAGCTTGATCTGGTGGTTGTCGATTATTTGCAGCTGATGTCGGCGACACTGCCCACTCAGGGCGGCAAACGCTATGAAAATCGTACGCAGGAAGTTTCGGCTATCTCTCGCGGCCTCAAGGCTTTAGCCAAGGAGATGGACGTGCCGGTGATCGCCCTTTCGCAGCTCTCGCGTGCCAGCGAGCGCCGCGGCGACGATAAGAAGCCCATGCTGAGCGATTTGCGCGAGTCCGGATCCATTGAGCAGGACGCCGACGTGGTTACCTTCATTCACCGCGAGCCGTATTACAACCGCGACAAGGAGATGACGGATGCGGAGAAGACGCAGGCCGAGATCATCATCGCCAAGCAGCGTAACGGCCCGACGGGAGTGGTTAACCTGGCCTTCCTGTCGCACTTTACGCGATTTGAGAATCTTGAAACCCAGCACGGGGACGGCAGTTCGTAAATTTACCACTATCCGCCGTCAGGCTCTGGTCCATCATCTTCTTGCCATAAAACTTGTTCACGCTGTTCCGTCGACAATTCGAGCGACGCCCCGGTGCCTCGCTTAATTTTTGCGCCTTCTAAATTAGCACCTATGAAGGTGCATTCTTCAAACTCACAGCATCGGAAGTCCGCATTCTTAAGAAGTGCGTTGTCAAACTGAACGCGACGAAGAACACATGCCCGGAAGTCAATTCCGGTGAGGTCCGAGGATGAAAAGCTTACATTTTCAAAATCATTCCAATTTGCAACCGACTCAGCCAAATCTGTGCGCACAAAAGAAACATTGCTCACTTTTGAGCGGCTGAAATAGGTTCGAGGGATTGTAAGGTTCTCGAGCTTTGCATCCTCGACGAAGGTACGAAAGAAACTGAGACCCAGAATTTCATCGTCGTAGCGCGGTGGCCTTTCAGGAATCTGGGGTACTTCTCCAGCTCCTTCCCATCCCTCTTTTTGCAGAAAACGGTACGAATCTTCGTACGATAGTCTCTTCACCATTCCAGAATATCCAACGTCCAGCCATACTCTTTTCCCGTCGAGTGCTTCTTCAAACTTCCACAAACCTTTCTATATCATTGCTGATCATCTATCAGCGCTACCCTTTTGAGTGTTCCCAGCTGGCATCTCGACCCTACCCCGTTCACTGCATGCACTAAACCCGCAGGGGGGGTGTACGTATTGACTGCGCCAAGCACGTTCAGCAAACTCGATAGATGCGTTATACCTCCAGCCAAGCCAGAACTCACCTCTCACGGCTGATTCGAGAAGCGCAAGCCGGCGAGGAAGTAGTGATTATTCGCGGTTCGAAGGATATAGTCCGAGTCGTTCCGCTGACTGCCACGGAGATTGAGAGGTACGCCCCACGAAAGACGGCGAAACGGGCCAAAAATGTCGACAAGCCAGGTAATACTCCCCTGCCCGACGCTGATTGATATCGATTTTGCCACCCATTGATTCGAGCGCTTGATTTTGGTCTCTTGGCTGTCTGGTATCAGGACTTCCTCTCAAGATCATTAAAAAGTGCACAATAGAAGAAGGGCATGTTTCACAAGTACGTCGTTTGCTCGACGGATCGCCCTCGGAGTTCGCGTGTCCAAGTATCACAAATCCGTAGTGCCTTCGACGCCGGCCAGTTCGCATCTGCCCCTGGTGGCGATCGTGGGGCGTCCGAATGTAGGCAAATCCACACTTTTTAACCGGCTCACTCATTCGCGCCGATCCATCGTCGGTGACGAGCCGGGCATCACGCGGGACCGCATCTATGGCGACGTGGAATGGGATGGCCGCATCATTCGGCTGGTCGATACGGGCGGCATTGTCCCGGACGATGCCGAATACATTCCCAGCGAGATCTACCGGCAGGCGCGTACTGCTCTTGAAGAGGCTGACCTGTTGCTTTTCATCGTGGATGGCCGCACGGAGCTCGCCTCGCCGGACTTTGATCTGGCGCGGCTGTTGCTGCGGGGCAAAAAGCCTGTCTTTCTGGTCATCAACAAGATTGAAAACCCGACTGTCGCTGCCAGTGCTGAGAACTTTCGCCAGCTTGGCCTCAAAGAGGTTTACATGGTCAGCTCGGAGCACGGCCTGGGCATCGGAGATCTGCTCGACGCGATCTTTGATCGCCTGCCTGCGCCTGCGGCGACTGGAATTAGCGACAAGGATGCAGGGCCCTATGCTGAACCTCTCGATCCCAATGAGGCCGATATTGAGGATGAGGTGGTCTTCGACGAGGATCAGGAAGACGAGATTGCCGAGGACATGGGCCCCGTGACGGATGAAGACGATCCGGAGCTTGAGGTGCCTGTAAGAGAGGAATCAGCCGAGCCGCTTCACAGAACTCACGGTGAGTTTGAGCAGCACGAGACGGCGGTTGCAATTATCGGCCGGCCCAATGTCGGGAAATCGACACTGCTGAACGCGCTTACTGGTAGTTCGCGCGCGATCGTTTCGCCGATTGCGGGGACTACACGCGATGCCGTAGATGAGGTAATCGAGGCTAACGGCCAGCGGCTGCGGCTTATCGATACGGCCGGGATACGGCGCAAGGGCAAGACTCACCTGATGGCTGAGAAGCTTTCGGTGGTCATGGCGCGGCGCCATCTTGAGTCGTGCGACATTGCTTTGCTGATGATCGACGCCACCGAGGGTGTTACAGCGAACGATGCTCACATTGGAGGCTACGCGCATGAGAGCGGGCGGTCGGTGATCATTCTCATCAACAAATGGGACCTGGTCACCACGGCGCGAACGGATGGCAAGGCGCCAGCCGATCGCAGTGTCTACGAGGAGCAGGTTCGCCGGGCACTCAAGTACCTGAGCTATGCGCCGGTACTCTTTATCTCCGCTGCCAACGGCAACAATCTCGACAAGGTGCTGAAGGAAATCAAGCGGATCGCCTCTCAGCGCCGCAAGCGAGTTACGACCGGCCAGATGAACCGCTTTCTGGACAAGATTGATTTTCAGCGGGCTCCGGTGCCGATGGCCAAGCGGATGCGGATCTTCTACATGACGCAGGCCGCGGTTGCGCCACCTACTTTTGTGCTCTTCGTGGATCGCGACGTGAAGCTGCACTTTGCTTTTCAGCGATTTCTGGAGAACCAGATTCGCGAGGCATTTGGCTTTGAAGGTACGCCGATCTGGTTCAAGGTTCGCGCCCGCAACGCAGAAAAGAAGTAGGCGGAGGTAGGCCTCACGGGCTAGCGTTCGATCGTTACCCGCGTGCTGTCCACGTTGCGAGGGAGCAGGAAATACGCGACGGCAGTTGCCAGCAGAACCAATGCCACAGCAAGGGTGACTCCGTGGAGATCGAAGATCTGCGTGGCAACGGCTGTCAGGACGATGAAGCATCCGCCCCAGACGCAGAAGCATGCCGCTCCACGAATCGCCGACCGCATCCACGGAAGCTCCACCAGCCCGGGCATCCACTTGCGGAAGTAGCCGAGTGGGTCGGCATAAAAGCCGCGTGCCATCCAGACGATGTAGGCGCCGAGGGCGGCGCGTAGCGCGAATGCAACGATGGGATTGGATAATATCTCCGCAACACCCGCCATCCGCATCGCCAAGTAGACTCCTTAGCTTGTTAGACACCAACGCTGGAAAAACTTCTCTCCTCAATCACACGCCTGCGCAGGGCATGCCGTCAACCCCCGGTCAGCCCGGCAATGGTCCCGGTTCCGGGGGCAGGTCGACGCTTATTGCAAGCATGGGAGACCACAAGAGCTGGCCGAGAGCGGGATATCTTCCTCCGTAAAACAGCAACGCATAATTGCGCACAAAGGTTCCAATCGTTCCGCCGATGGCAATGCCCGCCGGCAGGAAGATTCCGATCCCGATGATGACCACGACAACGTCGAGCACCGCGAAGAACAGGATGGAACCCGGCTGAATCGCCTCACGCAGCAGACTGCTCACGAGTACAGCGACCGCGATCAGAACCACCATGGGAATGAGGAGCACCACGATTGCCACCATCATCGCCGCCGCAGGCAGCAACAGACGCATCAGCATAAAGAGCACAAACTGGCCCGGTTCCACCTTAATATCGCTCCAGACATCGTCCAGAGCATCGAGGATTGTTGAGTCTTCTATCGCCATGCGCGGCAACATGAAGTACGACATTGCCGTGTTGATGGCCAGCATTACCAGCACCAGAACAAAAACGCCGATGATTGTACCCAGAACAAACGGCACCAGTTCGCCCGGCGAAATGTGCCGCTCCGGGCCCGCGGATGCCCACAGAAGACGGAAATGCGTCACCATCCACAACAAGATGCTGCCGACTATCACCAGTGCACCCGCGCCGATACAAAGGTTCATACCGAGGTATCGCATCGCCTGCCGGGGATACTTTCTCCATCCCGGCGTTATCTCGTCATGGAGCGTCAGCACGCAATCAAAATACGCAAACCGCAGTCGAATCAGCAGATAGCTGATCACCACAGATAAAACGAGCAGCACCAGTACGCCCGCGGCGATCCACGCCACCATCATCGGCGTAGGGGGCCAGGGAAAGTGCGGCATAGGCGTGGGCTTCGCGCTGGTTTTGCCGCCGCTTGGAGGAATTCCGAAATTAAAGCTGGCTCCAACACCCTCTACCAGAGCCGCGACCAGCGCAAGCTTCAGAAAACGCCAGAACCGGAAAGGCCGAAAGAGAAACTGCCGCGTCCGGTCAAATGCCGGACTGATCGCGCTGATAGCGGAATAAGGTGCACCGAAGTAGGCCATGGGAATAAATCTAGCGGCAAGCCTAACACACGGCTCCGACAGGCTTGCGACGCTCTGCCCACCATGCGTCAAAAGCGGCCAGCGCACGTTCGCAAACCATCGTGTGGCGCTCTTTCTTGTCACGCACTTTGCGGCGCGTCTCTTCTTCGAGCGGCAGCAATAGATCGAAGGTGATATTCGCGGGTTGAAAATGCTTCGTATCCGCCTGTGTAATGTAGTTCACCAGTGAGCCGAGTGCCGTTCCACGCGGTATTGCTGCCGGATCTTCGCCATGCGCGACGGCTGCTGCATACAGTCCTGTCAGCAGACCTGAGGCGATCGACTCGGTGTAGCCCTCGACACCGGAGATTTGCCCTGCAAAGAAAAGGTCCTGTCTCGTCTTAAGCCTCAGCCGGTCGTCGAGCAGAGAAGGCGAGTTGATGTAGGTATTGCGATGAATCTGCCCGTAGCGTAGGAACCTGGCATTCTCAAGACCAGGAATCAGACGAAGGACTTTGGCCTGCTCGCCATACTTCAGGTGATTCTGAAAACCGACGAGGTTGTAACTGTCCGCGCGTAGATTTTCTTTGCGCAACTGCACGACTGCCCACGGCGTCTTTCCGGTGCGCGGATCGCGCAGGCCAACGGGCTTCATCGGGCCAAAGCGCAACGTGTCCGGACCACGCCGGGCGAGGATTTCGATGGGAAGACAGCCCTCGAAGTACTCCGCTTTCTCCCACTCTTTGGTCTCGGCGGCTTCGGCTGCGGTGAGCGCAGCGAGAAAGATCTCGTACTCCTCGCGAGTCATAGGGCAGTTAATGTAGTCGGCAGTGCCCTTGTCCCAGCGCGCGGCAAAGTAGACTCGGCCCATGTCGATCGTCTCCGCGTCCACGATGGGCGAGATGGAGTCGTAAAACGCCAGGTGCCCGGCGCCTGTCAGCCGCGCGATTTCTTCGCTCAGAGCATCCGAGGTCAGCGGGCCCGAAGCAACGATCGTGAGCACTCCATCTTCAGGTTCGAGCGAAGTCACTTCCTCGCGAATCACCTTGATTCGCGGCTCGGCCGCAATCGCCTCCTCGATCTGCCGCGAGAACTCGACACGATCCACGGCCAGCGCATGGCCCGCGGGCACGGCCGTCGCGTCGGCGAGCGCGATCAGGCGCGAGCCAGCCCGACGCATTTCCTGCTTGAGGAGCCACGGAGCTGTATTCGGCGACTCGCTCTTGAGCGAGTTGGAGCAGACCAGCTCACCGAACTCCGTTGTCTGATGAGCTGGGGTAAGCACCAGCTTGCCATCCACTTCACGACGCATCTCGTAAAGCTCGACGTCACAGCCGAGCGATGCCGCCGTCAGCGCAGCCTCGGGCCCGGCCAGGCCGCCGCCTATGACGCGAATCTTCTTTACCGCTGAACTCAAGGCGTCATCTCCACAGCATCCAGAGCTGCCAGTTTCCTGAGCGCGTCGCCGGTCATGCGCACATTACGCCACTCATCCAGAAAGCTTGCGCCCAACCCGGCGTAGAAGTCTACGGCAGGCGTGTTCCAGTCGAGCACTTCCCACTGCAAGCGCGGACAGTTTTTGTCGACAGCAATCGCGGCGACGCGAGCAAGGAGCGCTTTTCCCACGCCCAGCCCACGGAATTCCGGATGCACAAAAAGATCTTCGAGGTAGAGACCGGGGCGGCCTGTCCATGTGGAGTAGTTGAAGAAGTAGAAAGCAAAGCCGGCAGGCTTACTGTCGTACTCCGCGATCAAGCACTGAAAATAGGGCTGATCGCCGAAGCCATCGCGCAAGAGATCGGCTTCTGTCGCTGTTACCGCGTCGGGCTCGCGCTCAAAAACCGCCAATGCACGGATAAATTCAAGAATCAGCCCGACATCAGCGGACTCCGCCTTGCGAATTGCAATCGCCATCTCTCTATTTTAGGCTGTGGTGCGGTTAACGACTGCTTCAACGCCCGGCTGCCTCTGGCTCGCGCTGATCTGCAGTGCGTTCTCAATCACATCCGCTGCGACTGCCAGGCCATCTACGCGCGCGATTGCTTCTTTCAAAGCGCCCGCTGCGGCGCGATAACGCGGCTCTTCCAGCACGGCCCGCACCGCTGTTCGCAATTTTGTTGTTTTCAACCGCTGCCGCGAAACTATGATCCCTGCGTGTTTTGCAGCAACCCTCGCTGCCACGCCGGGCTGGTCGTTTCCCAACGGCAGCATCACCAGCGGCACACCCTCGGCCAGTGACTCGAGCACTGTATTTAACCCTGCGTGCGTAATGACTGCCGCGGCGCGCTTCACGATTTCCAGTTGCGGCGCATACCGGACTACCAGCGGGTCGCCGACAAGCGTCCCCAGACGCGCCGGGTCGAGGCCTCCGCCAAGCGAGATCACCAGTTGCGCATCGAGTCCCGCACAGGCTTCGGCGATCGTGCGAAATATTGCCTCCGAACCATTCTGGAGTGTGCCCAGTGAGGCGTAGACCAATGGCCTGCCATCCAGCTTGTCCCAGGGAAACTCAACCACCGGCCGTTGGCCTGCGTCGACGAAGGGGCCGGCGTAGTGTAGGCGGGGCTGTCTTGGGTTTACTTCAAACTCAAGCACTTCAGGCAGCTGGGCGATCTGCGCCACCTTTGAAAGCATTTCGGTTGACCGCTTCAACGGGGCAAGGCCCCATGCCTTCCGCTGCGCATTCAGGAGTGCAAAGATCGGCTGCGCTACGTGGTAAAGCAGCCGCATTCCCAGTCGGTTGCGCAGCTTGCTGAAGGGTCCTCGGCCCACGCCCCACGGAAAACAGAATGGAGGGATGCGATCGTCCTCGGTCAGTGGAGGAAACATGGCGATTGAGACGAATGGCAGCCCCAGGTACTCAGCTACACTGCCGCCCATGTCGGCTTCGTCTACGAGCAGGGCTTCGACGCCGGTTTTGCGCACGGCGTCCGGCCCATCGCGCAGAATCATCCGCGCTGTGTTCTTGACACGCTCCACGGTGAATTTGAACGTCGCCAGGCCCTTCAGTGTACCCAGCCGCTCGTCGAGTGCACGAAGCGTACCCAGGGGATAGTCCTTTTCCCCGATGCGGTGAAACTCGATGCCTGCTGCGCGCACACGCTCTTCGGTGTCTGCGATGCCGAAGATCACCACGCTATGCCCGCGCTGCACCAATCTTCGCGCCAATGCGGTCATGGGATTGATGTGGCCGGTTCCCGGAAAACAGAACGCTCCCAGTCTTGCCATAGTTCACATTCCTTGCAGTGAAATGAAGCCTCAGAGAGTACGGGCTCCACAGCAGGATGGATCTTGGTCCGTGCAACAAATTTAGCTCATAATGAGCTGCTCGAGGTCACTCCGATCGCGTCTCACTGTGCGAGAGGGGCCTCTCGTAGAATTTAAAAAGGTGAACAACGCCTCCCCATCCCGTCCGCGCTCTGTCGTCTGCCTCTCCGGAGGAATGGACAGCTGCGTCACGGCTGCGCTGGCTGCTCGCGACAGCGAGGCTTATGCTGTCCACTTCAGCTACGGTCAGCGCACCGAGGCACGAGAGCTTGCCTCTGCCCGAGCCGTCGCTGCCCGGCTCGGACTGCGCGATTTTCTGCATTTGACGATTGATCTTTTCCGCCGCATCGGTGGCTCGGCGCTTACGGACGCCAGAATTGCTGTGCCCGACGCCAGCGCTGCTTTCCGCGAACACGGTCAGGTTGAGCCTGAGGTTCCGGTTACTTATGTCCCATTCCGGAATGCTCATTTCCTCTCGGCGGCGGTAAGCTGGGCGGAGGTGCTCGGCGCTACACGCATTTACATAGGCGCCGTGGAGCAGGACAGTTCGGGGTATCCGGATTGTCGCCCAGCTTACTATGACGCCTTCCAGCAGCTCGTTCGGACCGGGACAAAAGACGGCGAGATCAAGATCGTTACGCCACTTATCACGCTGAATAAGACTCAGATTGTGCAGCTTGGCCTTGAATGCAAAGCGCCTTTGGATTTAACGTGGTCCTGCTACAGGGATGAGCAGCAAGCCTGCGGCGCCTGTGAAAGTTGTGTCCTGCGACTGCGCGCGTTTGCCGCAGCCGGAGTTACGGATCCTATCCCGTACGCTTTTGCATCTGATGTAACGGGAAGCTGATCGCACGTATTCCAAGACCTGGGGAGTCGTCCACTACTCTGCCCCTCGATATTCAAGGAGAACCGTATGAAACTCAGATTTTTGCTCTCGCTCAGCATCGCGGCGCTGCTCCCCGTCGCTATTGCAAATGCTCAGAACACCGGCAAGATTCACGGCCGCGTCACCGACCCCACGGGCGTGCCCAAGGGCGCTGGTACCATCAGCCTCTCGAACGATAACGGCCGTACGCTTAAATACAACTTCCCTGTTTCCGCGACAGGAGACTTTACCGGCGATGGCATTACGCCGGGCACGTACGCTATGGTCTATCGCCTGCCTGAAACTCCTGCAGGCCAGATCGTCGATCAGATCGAAGGCATAAAGATCGAGGTCGGCCAGGATACTCAGGCGGATGAAGACCTTTCTCGTCCGGAGTACATCAACAAGCTGCCCGCCGACCAGCGTAAACAGATCGAGGAGTTCAAGAAGAAGAACGCCGAGGTCGTGAAGGGCAACCAGGTCGTCAAGAACCTGAACGCCGACCTCAACGAGGCTCGTGCCGACGATAAGGACAAGAAGTACGACCAGGCTGAAGCTCTCATGCTGAAGGACACTGGCCTCAAGCCCGATAGCGAACTGCTCTGGTACGAGCTAGGCATCGCCCAGATGGGCCTCAAGAAATATGACGACGCAGCTACCAGCCTGAAGAAGGCACTCGAACTGGGAACGGACCCCAAGAAGAAGCCTAATCCGGAACTGCTGGGCGGAACCCACTCCATCCTCGGTGAAGCCTATGGCCGGAGCAACAAGCCCACTGACGCGGCTGCCGAGTATGATGCTGCGGCCAAAGCGAATCCGGCTAAGGCTGGTACCTACTACACAAACGAGGCGGTGGTCTTCTCCAACGTTGGAAACGCCGATGCCCAGGCTGCTGCCGCGGACAAGGCAATCACGGCCGATCCTGCCCAGGCGTTGCCTTACTACCTCAAGGGCCAGGCTCTGGTCAGCAAAATGACTGTCGACGCCAAAGGCAATTACATTGCCCCTCCGGGATGCATCGAGGCTTACCAGAAGTATCTGGAGCTGGCTCCGACCGGCCAATATGCCAACGATGTGAAAGCAGTGCTGGAAGCCACCAAGACGCAGGTCACGACCAAGTACAAGGCACCCAAGAAGTAAGCCGCATCTTTTGGCGAGAGCATTTAGCCAGGGCCTAATGGCCTGGGCTTTGCTTTTTGGACAGCGCCTGACACTGTGACTCTACAATCGTCGCATGGCGCCAACGTTACTCAGCTACCCAGAGGCAGCTGAACAGGTCCACCTTTTCATTCACGCCCTCGCCGCGGAACATGCCTCGCAGCCGCAGTCCGCTCAATCCATCGAAACGGTGCTGCTTGGCTCCGCGACAGGGCGCGTACTCGCGACTCCAGTACTCGCCGACCGTGACCAGCCTCCATTCGCCCGCTCCACCCGGGACGGCTTTGCCTGCCGCGCCGCAGAAGCAAACACACACGAATATCTTTTCCTTGCAGGACGGCTGCGGGCCGGCGAGGCACCGTCGGCTCCGCTCGGCCTCGGAGAGCTATGCGAGATCATGACCGGCGCTCCGGTGCCTGAGGGAGCTGATGCGGTTTTCATGGTCGAGTATGCGGAACATTCACACGCAGAAGACGGTTCTGAGTCCAGTCCGGATTTCGTTCGTCTTGCTGCCTCCCGGACCGTAGAAGCGGGTGAGAATGTCGTACCGCAGGGTTCGGAGGCCCGGGCGGGCGATGAGGTTTTGCCCGCAGGCACGCGTCTTCATGCTCCCCAGATCGCCCTTGCCGCGCTGTGTGGCTATCATGAGGTTTCTGTCGCACGGCGTCCCAGAGTTGCGATTCTCACCACCGGCGACGAGATTGTGCCTGTTGAAGCTACTCCCGGCCCCAGCCAGATTCGCAATTCCAACGCGGCGATGCTTGCGGCCCTGGTTGAAGCTGCAGGCGGAATTTCCATCCTCTTGCCGACGGCGGCCGATCAGGAAGAAGCTGTACACCGTGCGATCGGGTCTGTGCTGCCCCCGTTCGAGGCCGACCTGTTGTTAGTCAGCGGGGGTATCTCGGCCGGCCGCTTCGATCTGGTGGAAGATGCTCTCACCCGATTCGGGGCGCGTTTCTTCTTTGGAGGTGTCGCTATCCAGCCGGGGAAGCCGGTGGTTTTCGGCCAACTTCCCCGACTGGGAAGTCCGGCCCTGCCCTTTTTCGCTCTGCCCGGTAATCCGATCTCCAGTGCGGTTACTTTCCACCTCTTCGCGGCGCCGCTTTTGGCCGCTCTGGGCGACGATACCGCCCCGCAACCTCGGTTCGCGATGGCCAGACTCGCGGGTCAGTGGAAGGGAAAAGCCGGACTTACCAGGTTCCTGCCGGCATATTGTGACTTTGGGCCCGCTCCGGAGGTACGGTTGATCCCCTGGCAAGGCTCCGGCGATCTGGCCGCCTATGGCCGATCCAATTGTTTTCTGGTGATTGCCCCGGAAACAACCGAGCTCGAGAACTCGGCTCTTGTCCAGATCATGTTCACATAAAGGCAGTTAGACCTCGACAGCAGGAATTTTGCTTCGCCGGTGTTTCCTGATCGCCCAGACCCCAATCGCGACGAAGGCAAGAACCAACGCTCCCAGGAACAGTCTCAGGTGGTCATGTATTGCATCGCCCACCAAAGAAACTGCGCCTGGGCCAAGCTTCATTACCAGCAGCGAAAGAACCAGCCAGCGCACCATTCTGCCCAGAAAGACAGCCAGCATAAACGGCGCCACTCGCATCTCAAAGACACCTGCCGCAAAGACAAAAGCCTTCCACGGCGTGGGCGGCGGCAGCATGCTTGGTACCAGAACTGCCATAAACTCCTGTCGCTCAAAGCGCGTTCGCATCTGTTCAAAGCGATCGCGGTTTACGCGTTTCAGCAGAAACAGCTCGCCGCCGGCTCGGCCCAGGCCGTAGGGCAGGAGGCCGCCGACCGCCGAGCCGGCGGAAGCGATGATGCAGTACATCAAGAAATGCGATTTGTTCTCCCAGACAAGGACCGCCAAAAGCGCGTCCATCGGCACCGGAATGGTACTGGCGTCTGCGATCGAGATCAGCGCGAGGCCCCAGAACCCCATCTTGATCAGCGCCGGCAACACCAGCAGCTTCCATCGCGCCTGCAATGCCAAAAGGAGTTGTTTCAATTCAGCCCTTCCCGAACCTGGGGTAACTTCCCGTTCCTGAGATGCGTCTAAGTCTCTGAGAGGACGCTCGATTTGCCCCGGCCGGGTTCACGAGTCGTTGATTGACGAGCCCACAACAGCATTATTCTATGCTGTCGTTATGACCCGGGCTGGATCAGCGCACTGGCCGTCGTTTCATTGGAATGAGAGAATAAGTACAGCCACCGATGAAGAGCGCGAAGTGGCCTCCGCTTCACCTCCGATGATTACCCGATGCCAGCCAGTGAAACACCAACCAATCCGAAGCTTCCTCAGTCTGAGACTGCGTCGTCTGGCTCGAGCCCTGTCGCTGTAGAAGAGATTTCTCCGGCTCATTCCGAGCCCACTCCCAGTTCTGAACCAGAGCCACGTCGCGGCGGCTACTCTACTTCGCGCTATGTCGACTACGACACGCATGAGCTGCTCGAAAAAATCACGCAATACGAGGACGAGCGCCGCTGGCAACGCATCCGCGAGGGCATTTGGATCTCGCTCCTGGCGCATTTTCTTCTCTTCTCCGGTATGACCTGGATTCCGCGCTACGTCTTTCACCAACCGCAGCTGGTCGACCCTTTCGACGCGATCAAGAAGCGCAAGGACCTTACGTACCTCGATGAACTGCCCGACGCGCTCAAGCAGCTCCAGAAGGCGAAGCCCAAGCTGCCGCCGCTGAAGCCCAATGAGGCAACCGTCGACAAGAAAACTCTCGAGGCCCTGAAAGCGCTTGAAAAGGCCAGGCCTAAGCCACCTGAGCCAAAGCCGCAGCCGGAGCAGGAGACACCAGCACCAGCTCCAGCGCCTCAGCCGCAACAACAGGCTGCTGTAACTCCACCGCCAACGCCTGCGCCTCAGCCGAATGCTCCACAGCTTGAGGTCCCACGGCCGGCGCCTGTTCCTGCGCGTCCCAACTTTTCTCTCGGCTCGCAGAACCCTGCCGACCAGCTTCGACAGGCGATGCGCGACTCCGCCCACGCCCAGGGGGGCGCTGTCCAAGGACCTGGCCTCTCACAGCATTCCGGTGCCGACGGGGGAGCCCAAATCCTCTCAGACACACAGGGCGTCGACTTCGGCCCCTATATGCAAAAGGTCATTCGCGAGACCTACCGTACCTGGGACCCGCTCATTCCCGAGGAGGTCAATCCGCCCATCCTCAAGCGCGGACAGTGTGAGGTTGTCTTTACCATCCTGCCCAACGGCCGCCTGCAGCCGCACGCCATGATCCTTACAGGCCGCTCCGGCGATGTTGCTCTCGATCGGGCAGCGTGGGGGGCTATTGAGGGCGCAGACTACCCGCCGCTCCCGCGCGAGTTCCATGGCCCCTACCTGCAGCTTCGATTCCGCTTCCAGTACAACATCCGCTAAATCGATTGCCTAGCTCCTGCGGGCACACCTCGGTGAGCACAGTGTTGTAAACTTCTCTCGATTAGAGGAGCCTTGCCTGATGTATTTTTCCCGTCCCAACCGACTCGTAACTATCCTAGCCGTGGCCCTGACCTCCGGCCTTGCCGGACACACCATGCTTGCCCAAAGCGATGATCCTCATGCCGTTGTCGACAAGGGAGCCAAGGTGACCGGACTCACCGGGGCGGACGTCCCTGCCTTTCATTTGAAGGCGACCTATTCTCTCTATGACATTCAAAAAGGCAATGTGACCGAGACAGGCACCCTTGAAGAATGGCGTACCGGCCCCTACACCTGGCATCGCGTTTATACGGAGAAGAAGCAGACGGCCCAAGAGTGGAGCACAGCCCGCACCAAGCAGTTCAAGCTCAAAGACAACAAGCTTGAGACGCCCAAGCTCGACATTCAGGTGGCCCGGCCGCTGCTCGATCCTGTCTCTTTCGCGGCCAACTACAAGCCGACGATAGACATGGGCCTGCAGGCCGGTGTTTTTGAGGGCATTACGCTGAACTGCGTCGTTGCCAGCAACCCTGCTCAAGCAGCCGGCAACATCAATCCCGATGCGCTCTTCCCTCGCCTCTGCTTCGACGTCAAGGATTCCTCGCTGCGTTTCACCACCACAAGCGACACGATGACTGCCTATTCAGACTTCAAACCGCTCGGCCCGCGCCAGGTGGCCAACAAAGTCGAAGTCAAGCCTTTCAACAGGCTTGGCACCGCGGTGAATATCACGCTGCTTGAGCCGCTCGCTGCAGGTGACCAAGCCCAGGTCACGCCTCCCGGCAACGCCGCTCCACAGCCCTACGCTCATCAGTCGAGCGATCCGCCGCTGGTTCCGGTCCGCATCACCGAGTGTGAATATCCGATCGAAGCCCGCAACAATCAGGAGCGTGGCGTTGCCTATATCCCTATCATTATCAAGAAGGATGGCAGCGTAAAGAGCAACGGCCCCGCATTCGTCCCCAACGCGCCTCACCTCTCCAGCGCTGCAAGCGACTGCCCCGGCAACTACAAGTTCCAGCCATTCCTACTGGATGGCGAGCCGGTCGAAGTTTCCGATGCGCTGCTCTACCCCTACGACGGCAAGCCCTTCAACGCGGCAAACGTGACCATCGCTTCGCAGCCTCCACCGGCGCCTGCGAAGAAGTAGCAGAGCGCAGGTTGCTCGCTGTTGTTCGTCCCATGAAAGGTCGATGCACATGCATCGGCTTTTTCATTCGCAGGGTGAGCAAAACTGCGCAATTGCGCCCCTCCGGGGCATCAGGGAACGTGCATCTGAACCCCTATCAGTCGATGACTGATAAGGGAGCAATCATGAGCGTTTCTACAATGGAAGAACTTCTGATCGATGAACTGAAGGACATTTACAACGCGGAGAAACAAATCACCAAGGCGCTGCCCAAGATGGTGAAGGCAGCTGCTTCCGAAGAGTTGCGGGATGCATTTCAGAGCCACCTGCAAGAGACTGAGGGCCACGTCCAGCGGCTCGAGCAGGTTTTCGAGATTCTGGGCAAAGCCGCTCGCGGCAAAACCTGCCACGGGATGCAGGGCGTGCTTGAGGAAGGCGCCGAGGTCATTGAAGAGGCCGAAAAGAGCCCACTGCGCGATGCGGCGCTGATCTCAGCAGCACAACGCGTGGAGCACTACGAGATGGCAGCTTACGGCGCAGTTCGCGAATATGCGCGCATTCTTGGGCAAGATGAAATTGTCAGCCTGCTGGAAGAGACTCTGCAGGAAGAGAAAGCTGCGGATGAGAAGTTGACGTCGATTGCTGAATCGGTCAACTCCGAGGCCAACATGGCGTCCAAGGCTGCTTAGCGCATCTTTCCCTGGTGACACTTAAGGGCAGTCCTCAGTTCGAACTGAGACTGCCTTTTGTTTTGTCTGACGGTGCTGACGAGCATGTATACCACCAGATGCCGTAAAATATTTCCGTCGCAATGAATCTGACGGTTCCTTCTTCTACCTTTCATTCCGCCGCACGCTCTGAGGCTCTCGCCGTATCCGCGAGACATCTATCTGTTCGCCGCCCCAAGCGCTTCCGTTATGGTCGGGCCGACCGCGGGCGAAGCCACCCGGCCTGAGTTCTACCGGAATCTGCGCCGGCGCCTCTGTTATCGCTTTCGTGAACGCAACCGAAGCCGACAGGACGAAATCCGCCGCGCGAACGAAAGATCAGCAACATAGCCAGAAAGGCATATTCGCCATGAACACCTTCAATAGCCGGAATACGCTCACAGTCGGCAACCGCACCTATACATATTTCAGCCTTCCCGCGCTGGCAGCGCAGGGATTCAACCTGGCTCGCCTGCCTTTCAGCCTGAAGATTCTGCTGGAAAACCTGCTGCGTCGCGAAGATGGCGTCAACGTCAGTGCGGGTGATATCTGCTTCCTAGCAACGTGGAAAGCCGATGCTGAACCCAGCCGCGAGATCGCCTACATGCCTGCCCGGGTGCTGATGCAGGACTTTACCGGTGTGCCGGCTATTGTCGACCTGGCCGCGATGCGCGATGCCATGAAGATCCTCGGCGGCGATCCGGAGAAGATCAATCCGTTGCAGCCGGCGGAGCTGGTCATCGACCACTCCGTTCAGGTCGATGAGTTTGGTTCGGCCTCGGCCTATGACGCCAATTCGCTGCTCGAGTTTCAGCGAAACCGCGAGCGATATGCGTTTCTCAAGTGGGGGCAGACGGCGTTTCGCAACTTCTCGGCCGTGCCTCCGGGCATGGGTATCTGCCACCAGGTCAATCTGGAATACCTCGCTCGTGTCGTTTTCACTGCCGAACAGGACGGAGAGACTGTCGCATACCCCGACACGCTCGTGGGTACTGACAGCCACACGACGATGATCAACGGACTGGGCGTTCTGGGCTGGGGCGTGGGTGGCATTGAGGCGGAGGCGGCCATGCTTGGCCAGCCTGTCTCGATGCTCATCCCACAGGTTGTCGGCTACAAACTCACCGGCAAGCTGCGCGAAGGGGCGACCGCGACCGACCTCGTTCTCACCGTTACGGAGGCTCTGCGCAAGCTTGGCGTTGTCGGTAAATTTGTCGAGTTCTACGGGCCCGGTATCGCCGAACTGCCTCTTGCCGACCGCGCCACCATCAGCAACATGGCCCCCGAATACGGCGCTACGTGTGGCATCTTCCCCGTCGATGAAGAGACTCTGCGCTACCTGCGCCTCACCGGCCGCACCGCAGAGCAGATCGCGCTGGTCGAGGCCTATTACAGGGCGCAGGGGCTCTTTCATGCGACAGACGCGCCTGAAGCCGAGTACACCCAAACGCTTTCGCTGGATCTCGCGACTGTGGAGCCGAGCGTTGCAGGGCCGAAGCGTCCGCAGGATCGCGTTGTGCTGTCAGAAACCGGAGCGAGCTTCCGCAAACAGCTTCCCACCCTGCTCGGACCTACCGCCAAACCGCTTGGAGAGCGCAAGGCTTCTCTCTGGTCCTCTGCCACTGCCGTTCTCGATCGAGTTCTAGGGAACGAGGCGGCTTCGGTCCTCGAATCAGACAAGTCCCGCGGGGCCAACGAAGGCCTTGACCGCGGCCTTGAACAAGCCAGCAGCCAGAGCACCGGCAATACTGTCCAGTCCCGCTTCGGCGTCAATCCCGACAGCTATCTGGACCATGGTTCGGTCGTCATTGCGGCGATCACGAGCTGTACCAACACTTCGAATCCATCGGTGATGATCGCTGCCGGCCTGCTCGCGAAGAAAGCCGTGGAAAAGGGACTGACTGTTCCGCCCTGGGTTAAGACTTCACTCGCCCCCGGCTCGCGGGTGGTGACCGACTACTACCAGAAATCCGGCCTGCTGCCGTACCTGGAAAAGCTGCGCTTCAATGTGGTCGGCTACGGCTGCACGACTTGCATCGGCAACAGCGGCCCGCTGCCCGCTGACGTCTCCGACTCCATTAACGAGCATGGACTGGTTGCAGTCAGCGTGCTTAGCGGCAATCGCAACTTTGAGGGCCGCGTCAATGTCGATGTCCGTGCCAACTATCTCATGTCGCCGCCTCTGGTGGTGGCCTTCGCTATCGCTGGGCGTATCGACCATGACTTTGAGACGCAGCCATTGGGAGCCGATGATGCTGGCCAACCGGTCTTTCTCAAAGACATTTGGCCTACCCAGCAGGAGGTCGCTGAGTCCATCGAGAAGGGCCTGAGCAGCGAAAGCTTCACCCGAGAGTACTCCACTGTCACCGACGGCGATGCTAACTGGCAGGGCCTCAGGTTCCCCTCAGGCGATACCTATGGATGGGAGCCCGACTCTACCTACATTCGCAAGGCCCCATACTTTGACGGCATCACTGCGAACCCCGCGCCAATTGCAGATATTGCAGACGCGCGTGTTCTCGCCATTCTGGGCGACAGCGTGACTACGGACCACATTTCACCTGCTGGCAGCATCAAGTTCAACGGACCGGCGGGCAAATATCTGACCGACCACGGTGTTAAGCCTGCGGACTTCAACAGCTACGGATCGCGTCGCGGCAATCATGAGGTTATGGTACGCGGCACATTTGCCAATGTGCGGCTGCGCAACAAGCTCGCGCCCGGCACGGAGGGTGGCGTGACGCGGTTGCTACCTGAAGGCACGCCGATGTCGATCTATGATGCCAGCGTCGCCTACGCTGAGCGCGGCGTTCCTCTGGTGATTCTCGCCGGAAAAGAGTACGGCTCTGGCAGCTCGCGCGACTGGGCGGCGAAAGGTCCGCGCCTGCTCGGCGTGCGCGCTGTCATTGCGGAGAGCTTTGAGCGGATTCACCGGTCGAATCTGGTTGGGATGGGTATCCTGCCGCTGGTCTTTGAGCCCGGCCACACGGTCGAGTCTCTTGGTCTCACCGGCGAAGAGACCTACAGCTTCCCTGGCCTGAAGGCGATGCTGGACAGCAAATTTGCTGGTGGCAAAACCCTGACCGTCCTCGCCACCGCCCCCGACAGGACGGTGAAATCCTTCAACACCCACGTCCGCATCGACACCCCGCAGGAGATCAACTACTACGAACACGGCGGCATCCTGCAATACGTCCTCCGCTCGCTGGTTAACTAGCAACTCTTGAAAGCAGGCAACTTTTGGGTGTCACGATTCATTACAGCGGTACGTTGAAAAGTCCCGCAGAGAAGGAAGGCTTCCTCAAAGAAGCTACTACTCTTGCAGCAAAGATGGGCTGGGAAATCGAGACGAACACCGACTCAAAGATCGGCGTTACGTTTATTCCCAGCCCCGACTGCGAACCGCTTGAGCTCAATTTTGATGAAAATGGGTCCGTGGAGAGCTGGGTCAAAACCCAATTTGCCGGAGCAGATAATCATATCTATATCATCGATTTTCTTACCCAGATTTCTTCGCACTTCAGCGTCCTTACTATCGAGGACGAAGGGGAGTTCTGGGAAACCCGTAACCCTGAGATTCTTCAGGACCACTTTGATCGAATTGCGGCGGTTCTCGAAGACATGCGCCGCGAAAACCCCAAGGCTCGAGGCCCACTCCGAATGGAAAACCGTCGAATCGTCGACCTTGTTAGTTAGGCCATCACAACGCATCGCTTGCTGCATCTCCTAATCGGTATTACCATTTATACACAGGTAATACCGGAGGAATTTATGGAGACAACGCTCACCAGCAAAGGCCAGGCCACGATTCCCAAACACATCAGGGAGCGGCTGGGGCTAAAACCGGGCAGCCGTCTCGTATTCGACGTCAATGAGGACGGCGAGCTGGTCCTACGACCGGTGGATGATTCCGTCGTGCGAGCACATCGTGAAGAGTTAGAACGCGCGCTCGCAAACATAAAAGTTGACATCCCGTGGAACGGAACCACCGACGAGTACATGGCTCTTCTCCGCGGCGAGGACTGATGGTATTCGTCGATTCCAACATCGTCTTCGACATGTGGGACCATGACCCTGTCTGGGAACCCTGGTCCAGATCGCAGTTCCTTCGCCTCTCTCTTCTCGAAGAAATCGCCATCAACCCGATCATCTTCGGCGAACTGGCATCCAGATTCGAGCACCGGATAAATCTCGACAGGGCCTTGGAATCGCTGCGGTTGATACTCATCGGAATTCCACGCGAAGCAGCATTTCTAGCAGGCAAAGCCTTTGTGGAATACCGCAAGCGCGGAGGCACAAAAACAGGTGTGCTCCCCGATTTCTTCATCGGGGCACAAGCTTCCGTCATGGGCGCAACTCTGCTCACGCGTGACGTTACGAGATCTAAAACTTACTTTCCCTCAGTGCGTCTGATTACGCCATAGTTAACTGGCCTAGCTCGTCTGGATCGACACCAGCTCCGCCCCCGCCCCATGGCCGCCGGGCGAGATCGTGGTGGTCTGCGGGGCGCGCCAGTGGTCGATGTAGCTGATCTGGTGGACGCAGCTTACGGTGCAGTTCGGCGAGCAGGACTTGGCGGTCAGGAATTCGCGTTTGACGTCTGCAGTGGTGTATTCGCTCAGCGGAACGCCGGGATAGCCGCGCTGCTGCGAGCAGTAATGCACGAGCCCATCTTCACAGATGTAGAGATAGCGCGAACCCGCGCGGCAGCGCCAGTCGTTTGGCTTGCCCTGCGCAATCGCTTCCTGGAACTGATTGAAGCGTGAGTAACTGCGGCGCTTCAGATTGCGCACTTCGAAGTAGATCTTCGACTCTTCATCACCGAGTGGCTTGAGTTGCCCGTCGCCATCGTGAATGATGCCGATTGTATTGCTGAAACCAAGCTCCAGCGCGCGCTTGCTAATGACCAGTGCGTCGTTGGGGTCCTTGATGCCGCCCCCGACTACTGAGTTGATGTTCACGTGGAACTCGGCGTGCTGGGAGAGCATTTGCAGCTTCTTATCGAGTACCTTGAGGCTCTTCATCGAGACGTGATCGGGATTGATGTTGTCGATCGAGATTTGCATGTGGTCAAGGCCGGCCTGATTCAGGCGCTCGATGCGGTCTTCATTGAGCAGATAGCCGTTAGTGATCATGCCAGCCATCGCGCCCACTTTGCGCATACGACGGATGACGTCGTCGAGTTCAGGATGCGTAAGTGGCTCGCCGCCGGAGATGGTAATGATGCTCGTCCCGAGACGGCCAAGATGGTCGATGCGGCGTTCCATCTCGTCGATCGGCACTGGCTTTGAAACCTTGTCGTACTCGTTGCAGTAGGCGCACGACAGGTTGCAGAAGCGCATCGGCACAATCTGCGCCATTACCGGATGCCCGGTAGACGCCAGCGCGCGACCTACCAGCGCCAACTCGCGCACGTTGCGCTGCGCCGCCAGTCTTCGCCCACGCACCGTCATTTTTCGGGGAGTAGCCATGTTTACCCTTTAATTATATCCAGCCGATATATCCAGCCGGAAACCCGACAATAGAAAAGGCGTCCCGCAATTGCAGGACGCCTTTTGACAACTCTGAGACGAATTAGTGCCGCTTGCCATCTACCTGTAGCAGGACAAGCTGCTTCAGGCGGTCGCGGAAGATCGCCACCTGCACCGGCTTTCCATCGCTTGAGCGCAGCAATCGTTCCCAGTCACTTGAGGTTGCGACAGTCTCGCCGCCTACTTCAAGAATCACATCATGAGCCTTCAGACCCGCGGCATCAGCGGCGCTTTTGTGGGCCACGCTCTTGATCATCACACCGCCCGTCACGCCCAGAAAGTCGGCCATCTGGGTCGTCAGCGGCTCAACCATTACGCCCACGTGCAAAGAACTGCCGGTGAACGGCATATGGAATCCGCTTGGCGCATTGCCGCCACCAGAAAGAAAGCCCTGTGATGGGACAGCCGCCGCTCCGGTCGTGCCAAGCTGCTCCCATGCCTCTTCCTGGACCTTACGACGGTCCGCCATCTGCACGTTGAAGGTCTGCTCGGATCCGTCGCGGCTCACCACCAGCTTCACGGTGCGGCCGGGCGCAGTCTCATGCAGTATCTGCCGCACCTGCTCTGCGTTCTGGATGGTCTGACCGTTCATCTGCACGATCACGTCATGCAGTTTCAGACCGGCCTTTGAGGCTGGGGCATCATGATCGAGAATCGTAATCTCGGCGCCATGTCCATCTTTGACATGCAGGACCTGGGCACGATCCGAATCCACATCGCCTACATAGACTCCCAGCAGCCCCTGCGAATGACTGTGCAGCAACAGGAGTGTCCTGTTCCACGCCTGAGCCAGCTGTGTCTCCTGCGCTGTGGCATGCGGTGTGAATCCTACCGCCAGCCCTCCGGCAAGTGCGAGCGCAATCACCGGAATACGATTTCTGGTCCACGGCCTCAAAAAGTACTTCACGGTTGAATCTCCTGCGGCTATCCCGCTTTTGCTTCTCTGGCCGTTCCACCCACATTCTGTCTGACGATGTGGCTATGGAAAAGGTGAGACTATTCATTTTGATGGAAAGTCCAGAAACTTTGACAGCTTACTGGATCTCGGAAACACGTCGCAAAACCACCCGCGACTCGCTCCGCACATGAGAATTCTGATCCGAAAGCGCCACCGTTGACAAGACCTGTCTTACACTTGTGTCCGCTTCCACCGGCTCCAACATCGAGATTGCCGTCGACCGGATCTGGACGTCCGGATCGTTCAGCAGCGCTTCGAGCACTGCATTTCGGACTCGCATATCCTCACCGACATAGGGTTCCAGTCCATCAAGCGCTTTGCGCCGCACTGTTGCACTACGGTCATAGCGCAAGGCCACCATCAGCACATCACGGATATCGTTGCTGCCATCGCCATTTGCGACCCCCCGGGTCTGGCAACCGCGTCCTGAGCGGCAGGCCGCCGCGAGCAGTCCCACGGAGTTATCTCTGACCTCGGGGCTCGACCCGTTCTGAGAAGCCAGCATGAGCAGCTGCCGTATTTGCGGATCTTCCAGCGTGCCTTCAAGATGGCGAGGCTGCACCTGATTGAAACTTACTTCCACCAGGTTCGAGTTCGGCCGCCGCGTGATGCCCGAAACGCTGGCAATCTCACCCGGCGTGACCGGTGCAGCAGCGACCGGCGTGGCTTCCGTTCCTGTGGTCCGGGCAGTGGCAACCGTGGCCGCCGCTGCACTTGCCGCATGACGCTGCGCAAACTCAAACCCTCCCAGGCTGCCTAAGCCGGCTCCGGCCACCAATAACAGGCAAACCGCCGCAGGGGCCGCCTGCAGTCCCGCTGCTGTTCTGGTCATCCAATCGGCTACACGGTCATACCAGCGCTTGGGTGGAAGGGCGTCCAAAGTCTCTTCCAGCCTCGCCCGGCTCCGCGCTACCAGGTTGGCGTCCAACTCCTGCACCGGATAGGCCGCCGAAAGTGTCTTCAGTGCCTGGAGCTGCTCCTGTTCTTCACGGCACTCCGGGCACCCGGCCAGATGGAGCGCAAGCCTATGCGTCTCTTCGTCTGGCAACTCACCATAAGTTGCCAGCACTATCTTTTCGTGGATTTCCGAGCAATTCATCCCAGAATTCATTGCATTCACGTCCTGTCCGCCTCAATAAGTTGTTAACCTGCCTGCTTCCATTGCCGTTCTTGGCGCCTTGGGCGCTCTGTGGCAATCAATCCGGAAGCCGGTCTTTTTCATATCCCAGCCCGTTTTACCGCAATCCTGCCAGCTGACTGCGCAATTTTTTCGTTGCCCGGAAGAGGGTGTTCTTGGCTGTTTCTTCCGTTGTGCTCAACATCTCACCAATTGTCCGCAGGCGCAGGCCTTGATAGTGCTTCAACTCAAAGACCATTCGCTCTCGCGGCGTCAGAGTTTCCAGCGCTCCCTGGATACGCTGGCCGAGGACTTTTCGGTCCAGCTCTTTCCCGGGGTTGGAGAACGCCCGCTCGTCGGAGACAGACGCCATCACATCAATCTCATCGCCGGAGTGGTCTAAAACGACTGCAGAATCCTCGCGCCGCGTCTTGCGTCGCCGCAACTGATCCAGGCAGAGGTTGGTGACGATCCGGTAGATCCATGTATAGAACGAGCATTCGAAACGGAAATTGCCCAGATAGCGGTAAGCCTTGAGAAAGGCTTCCTGATAAATGTCTTCCGCGTCCTGCTCGCTTCCGGTCAGATGCAACGCCAACCGCAGCACCTGGTGTTCGTACTGTCGAACCAGCGCGTCAAAGGCAGCCCGTGAGCCCGCCTGGGCGTCGCGGATCAGATCCATTTCAGTCGCACGTACACGGAGCCGATCTTCATTGCTCGGCTGGCCTTTGGCCCGTCCGCGCGCCTGCCCATCGCTAGTGGTCGTGGTCGCCATTCCTGCCAAGGATTGTACGCCCAAGCCATTCGGCCATGCTGTCCCACCGGGACCAGCTAAAGGAACTACATCTGTCGCCATACATCGATCTCCAGCGGAGCGAGCGTCAAAAGCCGAAAACTACGTACCGAAATAGACGTCAAATCCCGGCGCAAGTGAGCGGTAGCATTGCCTTTTTGGTTTTTCGCCCGTTTTTCGCGCGAAATGGTGTCATCGGAGGTTCTCAGACCCGCGACAAAGGAATGACATAGGGTCGACCAAAGGATGACGAGACTGTGACTAGTTCGCATCTCAATGCGCTCATAGTCTCCTTGGGCAAGCAGCCCAGGAGGTAAGATTCCATGGAAATCGAACGCAAAAATGGCCCACGTTCCGTCAACCGGCGATCCTTTCTCAAGACCGGTGTCCTGGCGGGAGGCGCGGCCACCCTTGGCGCGGGAATATTAACCACTCCTCTCCACGCGGAAGACCATGACGAGCACCACGAACGGCTGGATCGAGGCGACATCGCCATCCTTCGTTTTCTGGCCGCGGCAGAATTGATTGAGTCCGATCTCTGGATTCAGTACACCGAACTGGGTGGCGTCACCGATGGTACCCAGAACAACTATCAGCTGGCTCTGCAGTACCTGGATGGGGACGGCTCGCAATACATCGCCAGCAACACGCTGGACGAGATCAGCCACGCCGACTTCCTCAATGCTTATCTCGAATCCAAAGGGGCCGAGCCGGTCGATCTGGACCGTTTTCGCAATCTCAAAAGCAGCACAGCCATGGGCGCCAAAGACATTGGCCGCCTGACCAACCTCTTTGAATTGACCGTGGACACCAGCTGGTATATCCGCTACCGAAGCACTACCAACCCCGACTTCGGAGCTACCTACCCGCAGGCCATCAACATCACCAAGCGGCCCACTATTCCTCGCACGGATGCGGATTTCGAAGGGGAAGACCACATTCAGGCGATCGCCGACTCTGCCGCTTTCCATTTCGCCGCGATTGAACAGGGAGGCTCAAGCCTCTATCCCGCGCTTGGTCAAAAGGCCACGAGCTCCGAGGTACTACGCATCATCTTCGGTATCGGCGGCGATGAGGTGGCTCACTTCCTGGAATGGGTCGACTTTGCCGGCAATGCCGTGCAGGGACCGCCCTATGACTTCAATGGCCAGCAGACTCCCGTCACCGACGCCGGCCTTACCTTCCGTAACTTCAACGATCCACCCAATCCGCTGACTCAAACCAACTTAATCTTTCCGGTTCCGTGCGAGTTCATCAGCCGCAGGCTGCCTAAGTGCGCAGTCATCCGCCCCCTCACAGACAGGTTTGGGGGCGCAATGGCTGCCGTCACCGGACTTACCAACTCAGGCCTCTTCATTGGCCAGTCGAAGGAATTCTTCAAGACCCTACAGCGAATGGCTTTCGAGGCTGATTCCGCTGTGCGCGATCGTTAGAATCCCGCTCGCCGGAGCATTCTTTGTCAGTTTTTCTGAGGTGGGGGCCGTCAGGGGCAACCACCTCCTTTTTTCGAGCTCTTGCTCTATGAAAAGATGCTGCCTGGATTCGATACACTGGTGCCGATGAACTCCAGCCTTTTTCCTGACACATCCTCCGCAAAATCCGACATCCTTATCGCCCACTGCGACGGTGGCTCGCGTGGCAATCCCGGCCCGGCTGGCTACGGCGCCATCATTGAGGACCAGCAAGGCCGAGTCCTCGCACGGCTAAGCGAATATCTGGGTAAGCGCACCAACAACTTTGCAGAATATTCCGCCCTACTCGGTGTGCTGGCGTGGACGCTCGCAAACGGTCACTCCCGTTTGCGCGTAGTGGCTGACTCTGAGCTCATGGTCAAGCAGATGCAGGGTAAGTACAAAGTCAACAGCCCTGACCTACGGCCGCTGTGGGAAGA
>Ga0206935_10110_pt2 | contig 27470 bp, 18 predicted proteins | sample Alteio_BWOrgHeat_13_FD_152924 | JGI IMG/M metagenome (GOLD analysis project Ga0206935, IMG submission 152924) | Enriched cells from forest soil in Barre Woods Harvard Forest LTER site, Petersham, Massachusetts, United States -... | ecosystem: Environmental > Terrestrial > Soil > Temperate forest >...
TTTGGAGCCTCTACGCTTGCCTTTTTGAGCTGCGTGAAGAGTGTTTCGTCGCCGCTTCGCGCAGCGATCTCAAGCGCAGACACAAATAACGTTGGATCGGCGCTGGCAGGGTCAGCAAGACTGCGCGTGGTAATAGCTTTAGCCTGGGCGATCGTATCCGGATCATTGCCCAGCCCCCCTACTAGGGAGAGAAGCTCCGCGCGTAGCTCTCGTCTGGCTGGAGTGTCGTTCTGTGACGGATCACCAATCGCTTGCAGCGAGGGCGCAAACTGAGTACGAATCCACGCTGAGAGCTGGCTGCGCTCTTCTTTATCTGCAGCGATACGGCTGCTAATGGAACCGAGGCCGCTGGCGACAGAACTGAAAACACTGGGACTTTCGTCAGCTCTAACTTCATGGACGAGGTCAAGATAAGATGCGACGGTGGAGTTGCCTGCGCGAGTAAGAGCCCACTGGTCACCGAGAAGGCTGATGCGTTCTTCCGGAGTTAACTGAGATTCAACGTTGGACAGCAGTTTGCGATAGTTTTCTTCTGAATAATTGGAGCGATAGTAGCCCTTGCCCTCAGCATTGGCAAAGAGAAAAGGCGCAGCCGGTATTGGCTGCTGCTGTTCGCGTTCTGTGATGACTTCGCAATGTTTCTCGGTACTTCCTTTAAAGCAAACGGGAAGCGTCCATGCTTCAGAATTGCCGGCAGCGTTTGCGGCATTAAGGAAAAAGCGGCGTTGCGCCACCGGCACCGATGATCCTGCGACCGAACCGAAGGTAAGAAGGGCTTCGCCGGGTTGCGAAACGAGGCTATTCATGATCTTGTCGACAGGCTTGTGACTTACTTCAGTCTGGGCTGACCAGAAGTCTTCGGCAGTAGCGTTGCCATATAAGTGCGCGGCAAGATACTTATGCACGCCTTGACGAAATGTTTCTTCACCGAGATAGTTTTCAACCATGAGCAACATGGCTCCCGCCTTGCCATAGCTGATGCCATCGAACATTTCGTTGATTTCGTCGGGAGTCTCGGCTTTTGCCCGAATCGTCCTGGTGATATGTTGAGCATCAAGATCAAGCGTTGCCTGATTTTCCAAAGCGACTTGTTCGGGAAGCTTCCAGTCGGGATGCCACGCTTCAACGGGCTTGTTTTCCATCCATGTGGCAAAGCCTTCGTTGAGCCAGGTGTTATCCCACCATTGCATGGTGACCATGTCGCCAAACCACTGATGGGCCATTTCATGAGCGACAACGAGAGCCACCTCCCGCTGCGCACCAACTGATGCATGGCTCAGATCGAGAAGGAAATCGGATTCGCGATAGGTGATGGCGCCGAAATTCTCCATTGCCCCGGCTTCAAAGTCGGGGATACCGATCATGTCGAGCTTCGGCATCGGATATTTAATACCGAAGTAAGTGTTGTAGTAGTGAAGGGTGAATTCAGCTGCAGATAAAGCGAAGGCTCCGTATTGAACCTGGTCGGGAGTTGCACAGGCGCGGATGGGAACTCCGTCGCTTGAACCGGAAAGACACTTGAAGTCGCCAACAAGGAAGACCAGCAGATAGGTGGACATCTTAGGGGTCTCAGCGAAGGTTATTGCGTGCTTCGCAGCGCCGGAAAGGGGTTCATCGCGAATAATGTTGGTGTTTGAGATCGCGGTATCGCCTGTATCCACATTGAGGGTGACTGAGAAGGTTGCTTTGAAGGCTGGCTCATCAAAGCTGGGGAAGGCACGGCGGGCATCCGTAGATTCAAACTGAGTTACAGCGTAGTTACGCCGCGGAGTCCGGGAAAGATAGAAGCCGCGCAGCTCGTTATTGAGAAGTCCGGTGTAATGGATCGTCAGTGTAAGCCTGCCGGGTTGAAGAGGCCGACCGAAGTCGAAGATAGCCTGCTGCTTGTCCGGCACTAATGCGACTTTCGCTGTGAGGCTCGCGTTGTTGACCACTGTTGTGACGCTCGTGAACTTGATTTCAGCGGAGTTGAGCGTGATGGTGCTAACTTGCGCCTTAATGACAACGTCGATCTTTTCCTGCCCTGTGAAGGTCGCCGTCTTTAGATCAGGCGTCAGGGCAAGATCATAGTGCTCCGGTATCACTGTTTGCGGAAGACGCTGCGCAATTGCCTGATGGGTCCACGTCAGCAGTGACAGTGCAAGAGATAGCAATATTACGGCTTGGAAAAAGCGGGAAGAGGAGGGAGACATGTTCATCCTTAATTGACGTCTCTCTATTTTTGCATGGCGGCTAGGCTGGTTCTGGTTTGTTGTGGGCTGGTACGACCCGCGCGGCGTCTGTTAGCCTTAGCTGTTTTTACACAGCGTGGAGGTAAGTGTTTGTCATCTATCGACAGCAAGTCTTTGCCTCTTGCAGGCGCAAAGTCGCTCACTGAGTTGAGCGAGGATGAGCGGCTCTTTCAAGCCAGTGTGCGGCGATTTGCCAATGAAGTAGTGGGACCGCAGGTACGCTCGATGGATGAGGCGCAGCAATATACTCCCGGGCTTATCGAGAAACTGGGAGAGCTTGGACTGATGGGGATTGAGGTTCCGGAGGAGCTAGGCGGGTCAGGCGGGAGTTTCTTTGAGGCGATTCTTGCGGTTGAGGCTCTGTCTGCTGTAGACGCCTCGGTAGGGCTGGTCGTGGATATCCAGAACACGTTGTGCGTGAATGCGCTTCTTCGGTGGGGTACCGAAGCACAGCAACAAATATGGCTGCCAAAGATGTCGACTGGAATGATCTGCTCCTACGCTCTGAGTGAAGCTGGTTCGGGGTCTGATGCTTTTGCAATGGAGACGCGTGCGGTGAAGACAGAGGCAGGGTATAGGCTCTCTGGACGAAAGCTGTGGATCAGCAACGCACGCGAGGCTGGCGTGTTTCTGGTCTTTGCAAATCTCAAGCCAGAGGCCGGGTACAAAGGCATTACTGCATTTCTGGTGGAGGCTGGCTGCCAGGGCCTTGCAGTCGGGCGCAAGGAGGACAAGCTAGGCATTCGCGCATCGAGCACATGCGAGGTGGTGCTGGATAACTGCGAGATTCCGGCGACGAATTTGGTAGGCGAAGAGGGCAAGGGTTATCGCATTGCGATTGAGGTATTGAACGAGGGACGCATCGGTATCGGCGCGCAGATGCTGGGTCTGGCACAGGGGGCGTGGAATCATGCGGCGCGGTATGCGCAGCAGAGGAAGCAGTTTGGGAAGGCGATCGCGGAGTTTCAGGCAGTGCAGTTTGCATTGGCTGAGATGGCGACGGAGATTGAGGCGGCGCGGTTGATGGTCTACAACGCGGCGCGACGCAAGGATGCCGCGTTGCCGTTTGTGACTGAAGCTGCGATGACGAAATACTTTGTCTCGCAAGTGGCAGAGCGCGTTGCAAGCCAGTGCGTGGAAATCTTTGGCGGGAATGGATATGTGCGGGATTATCCGGCGGAGAAGTATTTTCGGGATTCGAAGATTGGAAAGATTTACGAGGGTACCTCGAATATGCAGTTGATGACGATTGCGAAGCAGTTGCTGGAGAAACCAGTAAAGCCCTAGCGCACGACCGCCGCGACCTGGCGGATGTGCTCAGGCCGCGTGCGGCAGCAGCCGCCTACCAACTGCGCGCCGGCTGCGTACCACTGCCGGGCTTGCTTGCCAAATTCTTCAGGATCGGCTGAGCCGGTCCATCGTCGAGCGCCGGCGTCCCAGCCTTCACCTGAATTGGGATAGACGACGATGGGCTTGTCGGAGGCCTGACGAAGTTCTGCGATAAGAGCGGGAAGCCAGCGCGGCTGTGTGCAGTTGATGCCGACAGCGATTGTTTGAGGAAAGCTCGCGGCTACTTTGGCGCAGTCGCGAAGAGGTTCGCTGTGAGCTACCTGCATATGAGCAGCGCGAGCATCGGGACAAGTGAAGCTGAACCATGCGGCGATGTTGGGCCAGGACTGGAGTGCTTCACCAACGGCTCTGGCTTCTTCGAGCGATGGCAGGGTCTCGAAGGCGAGCAGGTCGGCTTTGCTTTCCGACAGAACTGCGATGCGCTCCTGGTGGTAGCGGACAAGATCGGCGTATGTGCAGTTGTAGTTACCGTGATATTCAGAGCCGTCATGCAGGGCAGCGCCGTAAGGACCGAGCGATGCGGCTATCAGTACTTCTCTTTCGGGGAATTCATCGCGAGCGGTGCTTGCCAACTCAACAGAACGAAATAGCGCTTGGTCTGCGCGATGTGGCTCAAGACCAAACTCAGCGTATCCCTGGCGAGAAACCTGGTAGCTGGCAGTGAGGAGTACATCAGCACCAGCTTCAAGATAAGCGCGATGCACTGCGATGACGCGTTCCGGCGCATCTTCGAGGATGTGAGCGGACCAGAGCGGACCGGTGATATCTGCGCCGAGGAATTCCAGCTCAGAGGCCATTCCACCATCGAGGACGCGAGCTTGCTTAAACTCAAGTTGGTCACGCGACGTCATACACCAATGATAGCTGCGGCATATTGAAGCTCAGGGCTGTCTGCGGCTGGCTTCAATGTAAGACTGCGTGTAGCCTTCCCATTCCCACGGAGTTACAGTGTCGCCGAGAATGGTTTCGAAGAGCGGACGGAAAGCCAATTCGCCGTTATCACTGTTGGTCAGGACGATCATGCAGCTCTGGTGACGCTCGAAGCAAATCATGTAGTTTTGAGCGCCGTCACCGTGACCTTCCTTGAAGAATGCGGGGCCAAAGCGGGTATGAGTAAGCAGCCCCCAGCCTGCTCCGTACGCGAGTCCTACGGCGGAGGCTTCGGCACCTGGGCCCTCGTCATGAGCGGTGAAATTAAACTGATGTACGGTATTGATTTTGTAATACGGCTGGAGCATGGCATGGAAGGTTTCGGTCTTGATGATCTTGCCAGCGAAAAGGGCCGTGGTGAAGCGAGCAAGATCCTCTGCGCTTGATGTCATGGAGCCTGCTGCGCGGGCTGGAAATCGTTTGGTCTGGGAGCGGAAAGCCTCATTCAAGTCATAGCGATCTGCGACGTCATCGGCGAATTCCGGGCGATAAATGATGCCGGTTCGGGTCATGCCGAGGGAATTGAATAAGGCTTCCTGCATGAGCTGATCAAGTGGTTTTCCCTTCTTCTGTTCGATGATGAACTGAACAAGGTTGATGCCCTCGCCAGAGTAGAGGAACTGCGTGCCAGGCTTGAAGTGAAGGTGCATCTTCTTGTCTGGCTCAATATCTGAAAAGTTCTGTAGGCCAGAGGTGTGGCTCAGGCACATGCGTGGAGTGATGCTGAGCCACTCAGGAGCATGCACGATATCGGAAGCCTTCTGTTTGTAGGGCTCATAGGTATCGAGCGGCTGCGGAAGTTGTTGGGCGATGGGAGTGTCAAGGTTGAATTCGCCCCTCTCGACCAATTGCATGACGTAGGTGGAGAAGACACTCTTGGTGATGGAGGCAGCCCAGAGGGTGGTCTGTAGATCCATTGGTAGTGCTGGTTCGCGACGACGGAGGCCGTAGGCGAAGCTCCATACGAGACGGCCACGGCTAAGGACGGCGATTTGAGCTCCGGTGACGTGATTGGCTGCGAGCGTCTTGCGGGCGAAAGCTTCGGCATCCGTGGTAGAAATTTTCGAGCCGTCCAGACGATGAATCTGGGTGGGCTTGGTCTGCGCTCTGGAGACAGAGACTATTGCAAGCACGGAGAGTAGCAGGGCGAAGCGCAAGACATTTATCATGTGTATGTTACGCGAACAACAGAAGAATAGTTCCGGCGGCACTCGAGGTCGAACCGCAACCGGGCCGAGTGGGCGTGGTTTCTGGTACACTCTGGAGAGTGCCGTTTCTGCCCTGTATGATCAGGCTTGGGCTCGCAGCGGTTCTGTACACACAGTGTTCGGGGAGTGGCTCAGCCTGGTAGAGCACCTGGTTCGGGACCAGGGGGTCGGAGGTTCGAATCCTCTCTCCCCGACCATTTATTTCAGTAGCTTATAGAAATTTTCAGACCAGTATTCTTCCTTTTAATTGTTGAGGACTCTGCGTAAACGACGATTCTGCACGTCCCGCTCTCAAGAACATTCCTGTCTCGCAAAGCTAATACGCGACCCCAGTGCCAACTGCAGCGGAATAACGTGCATCTAACCCTTCAGGTTGTGATGCTGACTGGTATGCGTCTCGACACATTATTTCTTTCGGTTGCCTGCTCATTCGCTCTCATCAACCGCGAGTTGTCGCGCTTTGCCTTTTTTAAAGGAAGAGAATCATGCAATTCTTTCGCTTACGCCTGGTCGCTGCACTGTTAGCGGGAATCACATTGATCTCCGTGGGCTCGACGTACTTCGATGTTTTGTCGCATAAACACGCCTTACGCGGTGATCTGGCGCGGCGTACGCAGTGGTTTGGCGCCGGATTGCAGCCTCTGATTGAGCAGCAGCTTTTAATCAGCCCACCTGAAAACCTGCCGCGCGTTCTGCAGCACTTTCGCCAGTATCCGGATCAACCCAGTCTCGCGGTGTATGACACGAGCGGAACACTTCTGGCGTCAACCGGCGATATTTCCCCGCTCAGTTCCCTTCCTACAGCTCTACTCAAGCGTCCGCTAACGGAGGGCAAGGCGTCCGATGCTTTTGTGAAGTTTCCTGGACCACAGGGGGTTGTGAAGAGCGGGAATCAGCCATCTCAATCAATACGGTTGTGGTATGAAGCTGCGATTCCGTTGCATGACGGGCAGAGGACGATCGGTGCCCTGGTGATGGTGACGGATGCTGAATACATCAGGCAGGAAGGGGTCGGCGTATGGCGGCGTAGCTTTTTCCGAGTTGCTGCAATGGTTGTTCTTGTAGTGGTTGTTACGCTGTTCATGGTGCGGTGGTTCCTGCTGCAGCCATTGACCCGCGCAGCAGAGTGGCTCCGCAGGCTCCGGCAGGGAGATGCCGAAGTGAAAGATGGCGCTAAGGAGTTTGGATTTCTGCTGCCGCTGGCAAATGAGGTAAGTTCTCTCGCCGAAAAACTGACCCATGCGCGCGCTGCTGCAGAGGCGGAAGCACGTCTGCGTGAGGCCGCCGAGCACGTTTGGACAGCGGATCGACTCGCCGTGCATGTGCGCGAGCGGCTGGGAAAAGGGAAACTATTTGTAGTGTCAAACCGCGAGCCCTACATACATGTGCGGCGGAACGCAGAGGTCAGTTGCATCGTGCCGCCCAGTGGCCTGGTGACGGCGATTGAGCCGGTGCTGCAGGCATGCGACGGAACATGGATCGCTCATGGCAGCGGCAATGAAGATGCGAACTTCGTAGATGCGCATGACCGTTTGAGGGTTCCGCCAGATGATCCGCGCTACACTTTGCGCCGCGTCTGGCTTAGCCCTGAAGAAGAAGCCGGTTATTATGAGGGCTTCGCAAACGAAGGGCTTTGGCCTCTTTGTCACATTGCGCATACGCGTCCCATCTTTCGCGCCAGCGACTGGAGTTATTATCAGCAGGTCAACGCGAAGTTTGCCGAAGTACTGCTCGAAGAAATGCGAGATACGAAGCATCCTGTTGTATTTGTGCAGGACTATCACTTTGCTCTGCTACCGAAGATGATCAAAGAGGCGAGACCTGATGCGCGCGTGGCGATCTTCTGGCACATTCCGTGGCCGAATGCGGAAGCATTTGGAATTTGTCCATGGCAGTCGGAGTTGATCGACGGTTTGCTCGGCGCGGATATTCTTGGATTCCACATTCAATCGCATTGCAATAACTTTCTTGAAACGGTCGACCGAGTGCTGGAAGCGAGAACGGACTGGGAGCACTTCAGTATTCGACGAGGCGGACACCTTTCGCTGGTGCGGCCTTTCCCAATCAGCGTGGCCTGGGATGAACATATTGCAGAAACTTCCGGCTATCGAGGAGTGAGACCGGGATTTGCAGGTGGGCCTGCAATCGTGAGGGGCTCTTCTCAACCAGGAGAAGAGGATTCCAGAACAACTGATATTACCCACACCCCTTTGCATCGCGAACTTGGCATCGAAGGGATGCATCTTTTGCTGGGCGTGGATCGCATGGACTATACCAAGGGCATTGTCGAGCGGCTGTTGGCGGTCGAGTATCTGCTCGAAGAGCATCCGTGGTACTTGGAAAAAATTGTGTTTGTACAAATTGCGGCTCCCAGCCGTACACGAATACCAAGCTATGCAGGGCTGCGGATGCAGGTACAGGATACGGTGGAGCGGATCAACCGGCGTTTTCAGACTTCGCAATGGAAACCGGTGATCCTTATTGAGCGCCAGTGCAGCCATGAAGAAGTGGGACGGTATTACAACGCTGCAGAGGTCTGTGTTGTGACATCTCTGCATGATGGCATGAACCTCGTTGCGAAGGAGTATCTGGCGGCACGAACAGACTGTGACGGCGTGCTCATCCTGAGCCGGTTTACGGGGGCTGCGCAGGAATTACGTGATGCGCTGGTGGTCAATCCATATGACATTGAGCAGGTAGGCGAGGCGATTCGGACAGGATTGGATATGAGCACCGGAGAGCGACTGTTGCGAATGGAAAGATTGCGGCATCAGGTAAAGGAACACAACGTATATCGCTGGGCATCCAATGTTTTGACGGATCTTTGCTCAGTGCGGCTTGAAGATGAAGCTTCAAAATATATATCGGATCAATCACGCCGAAAGCTGGCGTAGGGCGCCTGAGCGCGATTTATTGAGAGCTGAGTAATTGGGAGCAAGTTATGACGCCGCTGATGGAATGCGATGTTTGCGAGACGGAAGTTGTTGATGAGTTGAATCCGGCTGAGACTCGGCTGGACGATTTTTGGGGATTGGTTGCACGGGCCGAAGAAAGCGCTCTGTTTCTGGATTTCGATGGGACACTCGCGCCATTTCGCATTGATCCGTTAAAGGTCAGGCCGTGGGCCGGGGTTATCAAGCTGTTAGATGAGATTCAGGAGACGGGCAGGACGCGACTCGCAATTGTTTCAGGCCGTCCGGCCCAGCAGGTGGCTGCGCAACTTGGGATGCAGAGTCTTCCTGAGATTTGGGGATTGCATGGCGCCGAGCGGTTCAGGTCGAATGGAAAGATGGAGACCGCGGAATTCTCTACATCTCAGCAAGTTGCGCTTGACGCTGCAAAAGTCGCATTGCAAGAGACGGGTCTCGTCGCCAAGCTAGGTCTGCGTCTCGAAGAAAAGTGGAATGCAATAGCGGTTCATTGGCGAGGTAAGTCAGAGCACTCTGTTCGCCTCGCCAGAGAAAGTATCACGAACGTGATGCGGCCCTTCGCTGAAGACTCCGGGTTGGACTTGCTCCTCTTTGACTGCGGCGCTGAACTGCGTGCCGGGAGGAACAAAGGAGATACAGTTCGGTTATTGCTGGAAGAGCTTGGTGTGAACACCCCTGTTGCCTTCCTGGGAGACGATGTTACTGATGAAAATGCTTTCGAAGCGCTCGGCGATCGAGGACTTACGGTTCTTGTTCGCCGGGAATGGCGCCCTACTCTTGCACAGATGTGGTTACGTCCACCGGTACAAATGAGGGCGTTCCTTGCAGCGTGGTTGTCCGCAGTTTCCAGGTGAAACGGGACTGTGTCGGTTGTACAAATTCGATGTAGCGCACAACAAATTGCGGTAAAGCACGTCTTTTTCTTTGCTGGATCCTTGAACGGGAGCGATATTTGGGCACGCCAACAAACCACGCACACGATCTCATAGCCGAACAGTTCAGTGCAGAGAGCGACGATCGGCAGACGACTACCTATATTCTGCAGGCGTGGGAGACCCTCACCCGCTCAACAAATGAGTGTGCGTCCCTGACGGATGTGAAGGTCATGACACATCCGATTCTGTATTTTCCTGCCGGCATGACAGTTCCTGACAAATTCGCCGAGTTACATAAAACCTGCTATGTCCAGATTCGTTCTCTGCCTCATACCATCAAGCTGATGGGCGATGTGAAGCCCGAAGATCTTCCCTCTCCAGGACTCCTGTATCTTCCTAATCCTTACGTGGTTCCTGGCGGCCGTTTTAATGAAATGTATGGCTGGGACAGCTACTTCATTATCCTGGGTTTGTTGCGCAGCGGTCTGTATCAAATGGCGTTGGGGATGGTTGATAATTTCCTGTTTGAGATTGAGCATTACGGGGGAGTTCTCAACGCGAATCGAACATACTACATGACTCGTTCTCAGCCACCCCTGCTTACTGCGATGATTCGCGCTCTGTATGAGGAGGGACAAAGTTTTCCCGACCCGAAAAGCGCACTTGACTGGCTGGAAAGCGCCTACCAGGCGGCGGAGAAATACTACGACACATGGTCGCAACCTTATCGCCTGGCAGGTAATACAGGTTTGGCGCGGTACTACGACGTTGATTGTGGACCTGTGCCAGAGTTAGCCGATGACAGTCACTACTTCCACGATGTGATTGAGTGGCTGCTGGCACATCCCAATGACGATCCGGGATATCTGGTCAAGGTTAACCCTTCAATAGACACCAATGGAGCTGAGATCCATCCGGCGCTTGGATGCAATCCGAAAACAGGCGTGATTCGCGAGCGGGCTGTGGTGCAGGGATATCGCCTGACGGACGAGTTCTATCTTGGGGACCGCGCCATGCGCGAGTCCGGCTATGACTCGAGCTTCCGTTTTGGCCCGTTCTGTGGATCGACTCACCACTATGCCCCAGTGTGCCTGAATAGTCTGCTCTTTCGGCACGAACGAGATATGTCCCATTTTGCTGAATTGCTGGGCGACAAGACCGATTCGCAAATGTGGCGTTCGCGGGCAGATCAGCGGGCAGATGCGATTCATCGATATTTATGGCATGAGGAAGCAGGCCTCTTCCTGGACTACGATTTTCTGCATGGACGCGTATCCGACTATGACTACCTTTCTGCCTACTATCCATTGTGGGCAGGACTAGCGACCGATCATCAAGCAGAACTACTCAGAAAAAATCTCTCGCTCTTTGAACGCAAAGGCGGATTGGCGATGAGTTCGACTGAGAGCGGAATGCAATGGGACGAGCCTTATGGATGGGCACCTGCAAATTGGATGGCAATCGAAGGCTTATGTTCGTATGGCCTTCACGAGGATGCGAGACGAATAGCAAAGGCATTCCTGGCCACTATTGATGAAAACTTTATAAGCGACGCTACTGTACGCGAAAAGTACGACGTGATCGAGAAGGATATCCGCGTGCATGTCACTGCAGGCTACAAGCAGAATGTCATCGGCTTTGGTTGGACGAACGGAGTTTATCTGATGATGCGTGAGTTGCTCGGAACCTGACTCTGGCGCCTATAGATTCTCACTCCTTCTCCTTTACCTTGATCACAAAATAGGTGAATGTACCGCCCTTGGGAAGGAGCAATTGATGCGGCGTGTCCGCCGCGATATGGACGACGTCACCTTTTGCGAGGTTGGTGGTCGTTGGGTGAATGATTGACTTTCCGTGCATCTCGCCCGGGCTGATTACGGAAGGCTCTTCAAGCTGACCGCCCGTGAGCAGCGTAGCGGTGCCGTCGATTACTACAAAGAAATCTGCAAACTTCTCGTGCAATTCCGGAGATCCATCGCGATCGCGAAAGCTGAGCATAGTGAAGTCGATGCCATACTTCTGGAGCGTTTCGGCGGCCGCGCCATTGGTTGAGGCCGCCTTGGTCTGCAACTGCTTCGCGCGCTCGAGCAGTGCATCGGGAGTATAGTGGTCTACCTGCTGAGCGCCTGCGGAAACCACTCCACACAGGCCGGCAAGAACAATCGAGATAAGACTAAGCCAGTTCGCGTTTTTCATTGATCCTTTTCCTCGCATCCGCGAAACGATAGATTTCAAGTCGAGCTTGTGTCAAATCAGTGGATGTACCTTGAACATAATCGCAACGTTGTCGTCCTGTCATACCCCCACAGGGACACCCTTCTCAGGCTAGCCGTCCAGCTCGAATACACTGTGAAGTAGAGGCATAATCCCATTTCTTCCATAACGCTCAATTCTGTTCTGGAGACCGACGGCCTGGAGTTGGCAGCTGTGAAGACACGCGCCAAGGGTCCGTCGGGCCAGCTTCCAATCACGCCGGAGATGTTACTGAATCAGCCATCAGGAAATCTATTCGGCTTGAGTATGGATGTGGGCATGGGGTGGAGCCCGTCGCATTTGCTTGGGCCCGAAGTGCTCATTCTGAGTACTCATGGCGGCGTTCGCGCACCGGATGGAACTCCCATTGCGCTTGGCTTTCATACAGGCCATTGGGAAGTAGGGCTGCTTGTGGCAGAGGCTGCGCATGAAGTAGCGGCTCTGCATGGCGTACCATTCGCGGGCGCGTGCACTGACCCGTGCGACGGACGCACGCAGGGAACGACCGGCATGCTGGATTCCCTGCCCTTTCGCAACGATGCCGCAATGGTACTGCGCCGGCTTATGCGCTCGCTGCCGACCAGAGCTGGAGTGTTGGGAGTTGCGACGTGTGACAAAGGACTGCCAGCCATGATGATGGCGCTGGCATCTGCGGATCGTATACCTACGGTTCTAGTGCCGGGCGGCGTAACGCTGTTGCCGGAAAACGGAGAAGATGCAGGCAAGGTGCAGACGATTGGAGCGCGCTTCGCGCAGCAGCAAATCACCCTTGAGTACGCGGCAGAGATGGGATGCAGGGCCTGTGCATCGCCTGGGGGCGGATGCCAGTTTTTGGGCACAGCCGCGACGTCGCAGGTGATCGCAGAAGCATTGGGAATGGCATTGCCGCACACTGCTTTGGCTCCGTCAGGACAGCCAATATGGCTTGACGCAGCGCGGCGGTCTGCACGAGCCTTGCTGCGCTTGCGGGAGCTTGGACTTGGCACGGCGGATGTAGTCACGGCAGCCTCAGTTGAAAATGCGATGGCAGTGCATGCTGCCTTTGGCGGATCGACTAACCTTTTGCTTCATCTGCCGGCAATCGCACACGCAGCCAGGCTTAAGAGGCCGGTTGCTGATGACTGGTCCCGAGTCAATCGACAGGTTCCACGGCTGGTGGACGCGTTGCCCAATGGCCCTAACAACTATGCGACGGTGCAAGTCTTTCTAGCCGGTGGAACACCGGAGGTGATGTTGCATCTGCGCCGAGCTGGTCTGTTGAATACGCGCGCTTTGACCGTTGCTGGTCAATCTTTGAATGAATGCCTCGATTGGTGGGAGGACAGCCCGCGACGCTTTGCCCTTCGGAAAACATTACTGGAACAGGATGGGATCGATCCGGATGACGTCATCATGAGTCCCGATCACGCGAGATCACGAGGGCTTACCTCTACAGTCTGCTTTCCAATGGGTAATCTTGCACCCGAGGGATCGGTGATCAAAGCTACATCCATCGATCCGGCTTCGATTGATGAGGATGGGCAGTACCGGCATCTCGGACCGGCCAAGGTTTTTGTTACTGAGGCAGAAGCAATTCATGCGATCAAGACCGGCGCCATTCAGACGGGCGACGTACTTGTGCTGATCTGCAGCGGCCCGCTCGGCGCGGGGATGCAGGAGATTTACCAGATCACAGCCGCTTTGAAGGCGCTCCCCTTTGGCAGGCATGTTGCTGTGTTGACGGATGCACGATTCAGCGGCGTCTCCACGGGAGCCTGCATCGGTCATATTTCGCCAGAGGCACTCGCGGGTGGAAACATCGGCAAAGTGCAGGATGGTGACCTAATCGAGATTGTTATCGACCGAATTAATCTGGCCGGGATGGTCAACTTTGTTGGCTCTTCAGGGAGTTCGCTCAGTGTTGAAGATGGATGGCGCGAGTTAGCAAAGAGGCCCCTTCGCACTGACCTGAGGCCGCATCCAGATCTGCCTGACGATACCAGGCTTTGGGCCGCGCTTGTGCAGGCCAGCGGCGGGGTTTGGGGGGGCTGTGTTTACGATGTGGACTCGATCACAACAGTACTAGATCGAGGACAACGATTGACATCGCTTTGAAAAAAATGGATGTACGATTCGTTTAACGACAAGGAGAAACTTTTCGTGATTTTGTATCGAACGAATGCAGGACTCATCATTGAAGAAGGGGGCGCGTATTACGATGTGCCCGATATTAGCCTGGATGATCTGATCAATCTTCCCAGCCTGGTCCAGCATCTCAGCTCCATTGTTAAGCAAGGCGCGACGGGTGATCGAGTTGACGCTTCACAATTGGAAGCTCCGATCGGAAATCAGGAAGTATGGGCCTCGGGAGTTACTTACTACCGAAGTCGCAGCGCTCGCATTGAGGAGTCAAAGGATGCAGGAGGCGGAGACTTCTACGATCGTGTTTATTCAGCTGAACGGCCGGAGTTATTCTTCAAGGCTGTGGGACACAAGGTTGCAGGTCATGGCTCGGCAGTGAGAATTCGCAGCGACGCAACCTGGTCTGTGCCCGAGCCGGAACTAACGCTGGTAGTGAATGTTCGCGGAGAGATCATCGGATACACGATCGGCAACGACATGAGTTCTCGCGATATCGAAGGAGCCAATCCGCTTTATCTGCCGCAGGCAAAGGTCTATGACCGGAGTTGTGCGCTTGGGCCGGGCATCCTGATTCAGGAGACGCCGATGCCTGCTACAACAGAGATTTCGATGGAGATTATGCGCGGAGCACAAACGGAGTTCTCTGGTGTAATCAAGCTCGCTGAGATGAAGCGCGATCCGAAGACTCTGGTTGAGTATCTTTATCGCGACCAGAGCTTTCCTTATGGCTGCTTTCTGCTCACCGGAACCGGCATCATTCCACCCGACGCTTTCACATTGAAAAGCGGCGACGAGGTTCGCATTTCGATCAGCGGGATCGGAACATTAGTCAATCACGTTGCCTGACCGGCGCACACATCGACTACACGACCACACAGGGATTTCTGGAAGGACAGGCTATGGAAGTTGCAAAGGTATTGATCGATGGCCGCTGGGAAACAGCGCATTCGGAGTCGACGTTTCATGCTGAGAACCCCGCGACAGGGGAGACGCTTGCACAAGCTTTTCCCGTAAGTGGATGGGGGGATTGTAACCGGGCTCTGGCCGCAGCCTCTGAGGCTGCCAGCGGGATGAGAACTATGGCCGGGGAACAGCTGGCTGACTTTCTTGAGACATATGCTGTCAACATTGAATCCGCAGCTGTGGCTATTGTTGAAGCGGCTCATGAAGAGACCGGATTGCCTGCCTCTCCGCGATTGAAAGACGTGGAACTGCCGCGGACAACGAATCAATTGAGACAGGCGGCAGCGGCAGCGCGCGAGGAATCGTGGAAGCGGCCGACGTTGGATGTTGAGCGTAATATTCGATCCTGCTTTGCGCCGATCGGGCCCGTCATCGTCTTTGGGCCGAACAATTTCCCCTTTGCATTCAACGGAATTAGTGGCGGTGATTTTGCGGCTGCGATTGCAGCAGGAAATCCTGTGATCGCAAAGGCCCATCCACTGCACCCACACACATCGCAACTGCTTGCGGAGGAGGCTCGCAAGGCCGTCGTCTCAACGGGCCTTCCGAGCGGCAGTGTGCAGATGCTTTACGCGATGAGTAATGAGAAAGGACTCCGTCTGGTAAGTGATCCCCGAGTGGGTGCCGTCGGATTTACAGGCAGCCGTACAGGCGGAATGCATTTGAAGCGCGCCGCGGAAGATGCAGGCAAGCCAATCTATCTGGAGATGTCGAGCATCAACCCAGTGATCTTTTTGCCAGGTGCGCTGGCAGAGAATGCTGGTGCCCTCTCACGCGAACTGGTTGATAGCTGCCTGGCGGGAGCCGGACAGTTCTGTACTAGCCCCAATCTGATTCTGCTCTGGGATGGACTAGAAACGGAAAGCTTTCTGGAATCTGTCAGTTCCGCGTTCCAGGAACGGCCCGCTCAGCCGCTGCTTTCGTGCGCAGGACGAAACCAGATTGAACACGGCGTGAAAGCGCTGATTGATGCGACAGCACATCTCGTCACTGGAGGAAAACCAATGGAAGGAGTGGGCTGTCGTTATGCGAACACGCTTTTACGAGCCAGTGGTGCACAGTTTCTCGCTCATCCACACGATCTGCAGCGTGAGGTCTTTGGCAACGTCACGATGGCGGTCACTATCGCAAACGTAGAGGAGTTGAAGGCGATTCTTTCGCTGCTGGAGGGCAATCTTACGGGAACGATCTATTCCGCTAAGTCCGGCGCTGACGATGCGATATATGACCAGATCGAGCCCCTGCTACGCCAGAAGGTCGGCCGCTTGCTGAATGACAAGATGCCTACAGGTGTGGCAGTAAGCCCCGCAATGAACCACGGCGGCCCATTTCCGGCGACCTCCCACCCGGGATTTACGTCGGTCGGCATACCGGCGTCACTCACGCGCTTTGCCATGTTGCAATGCTATGACGGAGTGCGTGAAGACAGGCTGCCCGCAGTACTTCGCGACAAGATTGAGAATGCCAGCACATGGCGGCTGATTGGCAGCGACTGGGTCAGAGGATAGGTCTCGTATCTTCCTTGCGCATCGCTGATGACAAAGCCGCTGGCGTCCATTAGTGTAATTTTTGCCTATGAAAATCAGATGGACCGCGGGTGTGCTGGGTTTGCCAGCCGCCTTCCTCATTGCTTGCAGCGTCGCTGCGGTCATTAACGCAGCAACGAAGTCTGCTGACCCTGATAAGACAGGGATTGGGAGCAAGACCGTCGACTGGCCGATATACGGAGGCCAATCGGCTAACGATCACTACTCTTCTCTCACTCAGATCAATCGACGCAACGTGAGCAAGCTGCGCGTGGCCTGGACCTTCGACACGCATGAGACCGGGGGTATGCAGACGAGTCCGCTGATTGTTGGCCGTACGATGTATGGGTATACACCGACACAGAAGGTCATAGCGCTCGATGCTGCGAGCGGGAAGTTGCTTTGGACCTTTGACTCTGGAATCAAGGGCACGCAGCCTGTGCGAGGACTTACCTTTTGGAGCGACGGAAGAGAAAGCCGGCTGCTTGCTGGCGTTATGAACTTTCTCTACGCGCTGGATCCTGCGACAGGCAGACCTATAGCGAGTTTTGGCGAAGGTGGACGAGTCGATCTGAGAAAACAGCTACGGGGTGATTATCAGCAACAGTCGATAGCCATGACGACACCCGGAGTTATCTTCAAAGATTTGATCATTGTAGGTGGACGTAATCCGGAGACGCATCCAGCTCCGCCTGGAGATATTCGCGCTTTTGATGTAAGAACGGGGGCTCTCCGCTGGAGCTTTCATACGATTCCGCACCCAGGCGAAGATGGATACGAGACGTGGCCAAAAGATGCGTGGCTAACCTCAGGCTCTGCCAACAACTGGCCTGGCATGACCGTGGATACTAAGCGCGGCATTTTGTATGCGCCCACTGGCTCGGCTGTCGATGATTTTTACGGCGCAGATCGGGTCGGTAATGATTTGTACGCAAACACCCTGCTGGCTCTGGATGCCGCAACGGGAAAACGCATCTGGCATTTTCAGGGAGTGCATCACGACATCTGGGATCGCGATTTCCCCTCTCCGCCGTCGCTGGTGACTGTGACGAAGGATGGTAAGCGGATCGATGCAGTCGCACAGACGACCAAGCAGGCATATGTGTATCTCTTCGATCGTGTCACAGGAAAGCCGCTCTTCCCAATTGAAGAGCGGCCCTATCCCGCAAGCACTGTGCCGGGCGAGATCACATCTCCGATGCAGCCGCTGCCTCTGGCGCCTGAGCCATTTGGGAGGCAGCGAATTACTGAAGATACGCTGACGAATCGCACTCCCGAAGCGCATCAGTTTGCTCTCGATAAGTTCAGAACGGTGCGAAGTGATGGGCAGTTTATACCCTTCAGCGCGGATAAGTTGACGATTATATTTCCGGGCTTCGACGGCGGAGCGGAATGGGGTGGTTCGGCAGTGGATCCCTCAACCGGCGTGCTGTATGTCAATGAGAACGAGATGGCGTGGCTCGGCGGACTTACAGAAACTCATTCCGGAGGAACACTGGGAGCCAAGACCTATCGCCAGCTTTGTTCGGTGTGTCACGGAATACGAGGCGAGGGCGCACCACCAGCTTTTCCTGCCTTGATCGATGTAGGCAAGCGTGTGCCTGACGCGGAAATTGCGGCGACAGTTCATAAAGGCAAGGGAAGGATGCCTGGCTTTCCTGGGGTCGATGATGCCGCGATGCAATCCCTACTTCAGCTGCTGAAAAGTGGAGAGATCGACACAGGAGATCATGCCGCTGAAGGCAAAAAGGAAATGGAAAGTGATGCTACTTCTGCCGCTCCCAGCGGCGGTCCACTCAGGTATCAGTTCACCGGGTATCGTAAGTTCCTTGATCAGGATGGGTATCCGGCGATCAGTCCACCGTGGGGAACTTTAAACGCAATTGATTTGAATACCGGAAAGTATCTATGGAAGATACCGTTCGGTGAGTATCCAGAGTTGGCCGCGAAAGGTATGACTAACACTGGAACAGAAAACTATGGCGGCCCGATTGTGACAGCTGGAGGGCTTGTCTTCATTGGAGCGACCATCTTTGACAAGAAGATGCGCGCCATCGACAGCCATACCGGAGAAATTCTGTGGCAGACCGTCCTACCGTACGCGGGGCTGGCAACCCCGGCTACGTATATGGTCGACGGAAAGCAATATATTGTTATCGCCACCGGAGGCGGACGCGATCCCAAGGCACCTTCGGGCGGCGAATACGTGGCCTTTGCTCTGCCATAACTGCCGGCGTACGTGTTGACAGCGGACAATACGGGATGATATCCACTCATCGTGCGCAAGCGATTGCGCTCTAGACTTTTTGACTTCTTGGCAGTTGAATGACCTGACCGATATGGAGGCTTGTGATGAAGCAGCGGATAGACGCAACAGATTCTATTCACACTGTCAGTCGCCGCCGAGCGATCGCACTGTTGGGTAGCGCTGCGGTTGCTCCGCTGTTGTCACGAGAAACATTTGGGGCAGCTAAAAATACCGCCTTCACACTCCTACACGATGACGAGCAGTTTCTCGATGACCTGGAGAAACGTGCCTGCATGTTCTTTTGGGAGCAGGCCAGTCCGCGAACCGGACAGGTGCTCGACCGCGCGCGAAATGACCTGGCACCCGGTGCTCGAGATCCGCGCAAAATGGCAAGCATTGCAGCAACAGGCTTTGGACTGACGGCACTTTGCATTGCTAATCACCGTGGCTACCTGCCTCACGAAAAGATCGTAGAGCGAGTTCACGCGACGCTCGACTGGCATTTGAATCAGTTCCATCACGAGCACGGCTTCTACTACCACTTCACGGATATCGAAACAGGAGCGCCTTTCCCGGGCTCCGAAGTTTCGTCGATCGACACTGCATTGCTTTTGTGCGGAGTGCTAACCGCTCGCGCCTATTTCAAAGACGCCACGATCCATAAACTAGCCACGCAGATCTATGAACGCGTGGACTGGCCTTGGATGCTAAACGGTGGCCCAACCTTCTCAATGGGATGGTTTCCACAGAAAGGCTTTCTCGATGCGCGATGGGAACACTATTGCGAGTTGATGATGATCTATCTGCTCGCAATCGGCTCGCCTACGCATCCTGTTGCAGCGAGCGCATGGACTGCCTGGAAGCGTCCTACCATTGAGTACGCCGGCTTTAAATACATCAGTGGCAATGACCCAATTTTCACGCATCAGTACTCACAGGCATGGTACGACTTTCGCGGAAAGCACGATCAGTACACCAACTACTTCGATAATTCAGTCAAGGCCACACACGCACACAAGGCATTTTGTTTATCAATGCCCAAGTGGTATTCGGAGGATTACTGGGGCATCAGCGCCTCTGATTATCAGGGTGGCTACACCGCGTGGGGAGGACCTCCACTGCAAGGTCCTGTCGATGGAACCGTTGTTCCCAACGCGGCCGCCGGATCGCTGGCGTTCGTTCCTAAAGACTGCCTGCATGTGCTGCGCGCCATGAAAGAAAAATGGGGCAAGCAGGCATGGGGACGTTATGGGTTTGTCGACGCTTTTCATCCAGCGGCCAACTGGTACGACCCGGATGTGCTGGGAATTGACCAGGGAATCTCCGTCATCATGGCCGAAAATCTCCGAAGCAGCTTGATCTGGGACGTTTTCATGCGGAACCCGGAAGCGGTGAACGCGATGAAAAATGCCGGTTTTGTAGCAGACAGAATCTCAAGTTGAATGAATTCACCTGAGATAGAATTGCGCAAGACTTCAATCAAGTTCGGTTCGATTTACAGCAAGGTCGAGCGCATCCATTGATGAAACCTGCAAAGAAAACCCTTGAGACACGGCGCGTACGGGCCGTTCCACCAACGACAGGCGCGCATCCCGCTGCCCGGAGATCTATCGCGCTTAAGGAACTTTCAGAGTATCTTGGCCTATCGCCCTCTACTGTGTCGCGAGTGATCAACGGTGGGGCAACTGCGCATCGAATTGCTGAGAGCACACAGCGTCGCGTATTGGAGACAGCCGCTCTATTTGGATACGAGGCAAACATTATTGCGCGCAGTCTGCGCCAGAAACGCACCTTTACGGTAGGTGTGCTCGTTCCTGAAATCAGCGAAGGCTACTCAACAGCGGTGTTGGGTGGTATTGAGGATGGCCTGCTCAAAGAAGGCTTGTTTTATTTCGTCGCCAGTCATCGCCATCATGCAGAACTTCTTGAGGCCTATCCACGGCTAATGATTTCGCGTGCGGTCGATGGAATCATCGCTGTGGATACGAAGATCAGTGAGCATATTCCTGTGCCTGTTGTGGCAGTCTCAGGACATTGGCATAATCCCTACGCCATCAGTGTTGAACTGGATCATCGGCTGGCAGCGCACCAGGCACTTGAACACTTACAGAAGCTTGGCCATCGGAGGATCGCCTTCATCAAGGGGCAGGCTTTCAGTTCAGATACAAGCCGCCGATGGAAAGCAATTCGCGAGGCTGCTACGAAGCTTGCAATTCCACTGCATCCTGAACTGATGGTCCAGATGCGCAGCCCAGAACCTGGGCCCGAAGCCGGTCATCTGGCCGCTCAGGAATTATTGAGTCGAAAGCAACCATTCTCGGCCATATTCAGCTTTAACGATGTCTCGGCGATTGGCGCCATTACTGCGTTGCGCGAAGCCGGCCTGCAGGTACCGCGCGATGTCTCTGTCGTTGGCTTTGACGATGTAATGTTTGCTGCCACCAGCCACCCGCCACTCACCACGGTGCGGCAACCGTTACGGCAGATGGGGCAAATGGCGGCCGCGACGCTTTTGGGAATGATTCAGAAAGACGCTGCCTACAAACCAGGGACGGTCGTCACTGTCTATCCTGAGCTGGTGGTCCGCCGCTCGACGACGCGTTTTACCCATGACTCTGTCGAGTCATCGCACAAGTAGCGTGGCAGTACGTTTCGACAATAAAATGGCCCGGGGAACCCGGGCCACCTCTTACATTTCATCGGTATAGTTGACTCCCGTTCAGAAGCTGAAGCGTGCCTGCAGTTGGATCGTGCGGCTTCCAAATGCCCTGGCGGCCACACCAAAATTGCTGTTGATTCGAGTCAGGTTACCTGATGGGTCGACTGACCCGAGATTGTTGTCAATAGACGAGCCATTGATATTCAGCTTGTTGAAGAGATTGTAGGCATCGGCACGAAATTCGAGTTTCGCGCCTTCGCCCAGGCCCTTTATGCTTGGGAACCCGAACGCCTTGGTAAGACTGGCATCGAGGTCGTTGTAGCCTGGACCTGTAAGGCTGTTGCGTTGGATTCCAGGGACTGGTGGTGCCGCAGTGTCAGGAAAAGCAGGTCCATTTTCAAAGGTGGGCGGCAGAAGATATTGCGTTCCATTTCCTTGGTAGTTCGGATTGTGAGCCTGCATGAACGTTTCGTTGCTGGTTTTTGTACCCGCGCCAGGAACGATCGCGGACGGACGCAGTTGCCCATATCCACTGCCGTTGTAGTACAGCCCTCCGGATGTGTTGGCGTTGTAGGAAGGATTGAATGGGAAACCGGAATGCAGGTTGTAAATTCCGCTGATCGACCAGCCACCAGCTACTTTCTCCACCCAGCTATTCCCATGGAAGAAGACAGGCTGCCAGAGACCGAAGATCTTGAATGCGTTGGTAACGTTGTAATCGGATCGTCCGTAAGCCACGTGCGAGTTATAGGGGTATGGATCCTCCTGGTACGGGCCGGAGTTTTCATCCATCGATTTCGCAAATGCGTACTGAGCCTCAAGATTGAAGTGGTGTGAGAAGTTATGTTTGAGTGTTGTGATCAGTGCGTTATAGTTGCCGGTACCCGTATTGGCATACAAATCAACGAAGTTAGCAGCCGGGTTCAACGCGACACCGTTGGCTGCCGCAATCACGTTGTAGTTGGACTGCACCAGAAGGTGACGAGAACCGCTCCCCTGGTAGCCAAGCGAAAAGACCAGATCGTAGGGGAACTGATATTGCATGTCCAACGAGTAATGGTAGTTGGTGATCGTCTTGGGATTCGCCTCAAAGCCCGTCACGAAGATTGGGTTGCCATTCGACGGGAAATTATTCGCGTTGAATGAAGTGATGGTCGCCTGATTGGGCGCGTAACCAAAGAGAGAGTGGATGTCCGTCGCTGTCTCGTAGACTATGCCCGGAATGGTGGCAGTCGGCGTAGAGCAGCAAAAGCTTGCCTGCACGGCATTGGGCGGGTTGCCGTTGCCGTTTGCCGTAATAGCAATTTCATTCTGGTTGTAGTTGATGCCGAAGCCGCCGCGGACGACCATATTATTCCTTGACTGGATTGGCTGCCACGCAAAGCCAATCTGCGGTCCGAAATTGTTTTTCTGCGGTTGGTAGAGAGAGCCTCCAACGCGAACACGCAATGTGCTTAACGGATCCGACGCCGGTCCGAATTGCAACACGTCGAGATTGTTTTGCTTCGAATCAAAGGCGCCGAAATACGACCAGCGAAGGCCTAAGTTAATAGTGAGATTAGCGCGGATCTTGAAATCGTCCTGAACAAATGCTCCCCATATGTTGACGCGGTTATCCTGACGATTGGCAAACGGCTGCCCGGTCGCTGCATCGAATTGGCCGCTTTCACTGTAGGGTGCGTCGTTCGCAAAATCCCACAGATTGCGGAAGCCAAAAGATGGCCGCGCCGCGTAGACAGGATTGTTGAGGTAGTACAGACGGGTCAGGTCGCCGCCTACCTTAATGCTGTGACGGCCAAGGATCTTAGTGAGCACATCGTTATAGTCGTAGGTCCATTGATTCAGATTGCTTGGTCCAGGCGCTCCCAGGAAATTGAGCGAGGCACTGCCTGTCTGATCAAAGTTATCCTGAGGCAGGCCAAACGGCGCCTGCGGATTCGATGAGATTTCGTTCCAGCGATAGCCTGCGGCATTGGCGCGCGCTTCATTGAGCAGACTCGGCGAAAACGTGTGATTCCATATAACCGAAAAGGCGTCGTTAATCTGCGAGTGATGCCAGAAGTTGGCCGAGCGCGTGGGACCGTTGAAGTTTGTGGTGTCTACCGGTACCCAGTAGATTGCAAACGATGCGTGATCTCGATGAGTCACGTCTGCGTCAAGACGGCCATTGTACTGAGACTGCGAAACGCTGGTGGGATTTACGGTGTTGAAGAAGCCGATGTCGGGCACTCCATCAAGACCGCCTCCAATACCCGGTGTGCCAGAGGAGCCGCCATAACTCGGGTCCTGCGTTCCCAGCGGGGACGTTAGAGGTGATCCAACGTCGAGTCCAGAGGTGGTTGTGATGCAGTTCGTGCCTTCGGTCAACCCGATCTGTGCACAGGTGCGTTGGATCAATGCATTTGCGGCTACGCCTTCACCGGGATAGGAGAGATATTGCTGCCCGATGCTGTTGGGACGACCTGCCGACTGGGCAAATTGAGGAGTCTCGTACCATCCTTGACCAGTACTACTGGACGCAAGCGGGCTGGCCTCATAGTTGAAGAATGCGAATAGCCTGTTCTTCCAAATAGGGCCACCAAGACTTCCCCCATAGTTGTTGGCGCGGTTGGCATCTCTGTTCAAACCGCGAGAGGAAGGAGTGCCAGCGACAGCCGATCCAACACCATTCCATCGCTGATAGGCATTCAGTCCGGGTCGCGAAGCTTTGAAGAAGGCGCTTCCGTGAAGGTTATTGCTGCCGCTCTTGGAGGTGACCTGAATCTGGCCGCCGCTGAATCGACCCGACTCGGCGTCATAGCTGTTGGAAACCACTTTGACATTGGAAACAGAGTCTTCGCTGGGAGTGATGACGGTTGTTCCACCCCATACAGCGCTCACCGTGCTGATTCCGTCTACCGTGATGCCATTGGTTTCGTATTGGCCACCACGAGTTTGAATCTGCGGGCCATTTTCTGTCTGGAAGATGCCCTGTGCCGTATTGCTTGGTCCACCGGGCCCCTGGTTTCCTGGAGTGGTTGCGCCGCCACCACCGCCATTCTGCGATGCGTCTCCAAAAACGCCGGGAGCCAGTTGCGCGAACTGAAAGACATCGCGGTTATACGACGGCAGATGCTGAATCTGATTGCTGTTGATAGTCGCGCTAACGGTGGCCGTATCGGTATCCAGCAGAGGCTCCGTTGAACCATTCACTGTTACGGTCTGTTGAGCGTCGCCTATCTCCATTTGCAGATTCAACGCATTCGGCTGATCGGGAATGGGGACTACTTCTGATACTTCTTTCTTCTTGAAGCCTTCCCTTTCGACCGAGATTCGATAGTGGTTGGCCGCCAACGCGTTGAAGGTGTAGATTCCACTGTCATCGGAGACAGAAGTTCGAGTCTCGTTAGTCTCCTTATCGACAAGCGTTACCGTTGCGCCTGGGATTACTGCTCCAGACGGATCAGAAACTGTGCCACGAAGGGAGGCACGAAACTGTGCCTGCGCGACAGAGGTTAACAGCAACAGCGTGGCGGCAATCAGCCAGCATGTCTTGCTGAAACGTGGTGTCGCGGTTCGCGTGAGTCTGCCTGCACGGATGGTAACTTGAGTCGGTGCGAATACGCTTTGCATCGGTCCTCCCCTGAATGAAGCTTGCATTTCCTGACTTGTCGCTCGGTATGCGCTTGCTATCGATAAACAAACTCGTGCGATCCTAACTCGAAGTTTGCGCAAGCGATTGCGCAACGGCTTTAGAGATAGCACTCCCGACAAAGGACAGTCAAGATTGAATGGGATCAAATGCTTTCAACTTCCCGTTGAACTTAGATGCTGATTTATAGCTTCAGTGATGGCCAGGGTGTGATGATTCAACAGGAAGCGAGTCTAAATAATGCCGCCCATCTATTCGGTGTCCGGCGTACGGATGTTGGTGTCCCGCGAACCTGCCACAACGCGCAGACCGAGACCAAGCATGAGCGTTGAGGCAAAGACTGGAACCAACAGCCCCAGTCTTAGAGACGACGTCGTCGTGGATACTATCCCCGTCAGCCACGGAAGAAATGCTGAACCCAGGCCGGCAATAAAGAAGATGACCGTACCTTCGGAATATTGTAAAGCTCTGGCCAGGATCAACGGATATACAGGTCCGAGCCCGAACCCGACCATGAATACCCCAGGCAGAATTCCTAAACTAGCAGTGGTGGAGATCAATAACAGAGTCCCGATAACCACAGTCGCTAGACTCTGGACCAGGACAAATCGCTCCAAGCGACGCATGACCAGAAGAAAGGAGCTGAGTGTCCGGCTCAGCATCAAACCTATCCAGAAACAAGACCCCGCGGTAACCGTTGTAGAGATCATCTCGTGAGTGCGCTGCACATAAGCGGCAATCCACGCGCCCATCGACGCTTCAATTCCCGTCGGTAGAAAGATCACGATGAGCATGAAAAGCGGCCACGCGGCGACGGCCCACTTGTGCTGAGGGGCTCGCGGTGAAACCAGAGTTGGCACAGGATCACGTTCTGCGACGACCGCCCACAGGCAAAATAAGACGAAGAAGATACTGACAGCACAGAATAAGGCGCGCACGCTCGCCACGCGCAACGAATGAGCCGCAAGAGAAGGACCGACACATGCGCCTAACGCCCATATAAGGTTCAGGCGATTCAGTTCCAGTCCGCGATGCGATGGATTGCGCCCAAACTGCAATAGGCTGACCGATGTCATAGCCATGCCGAGCCCGACGCCGTAAACTGCCATGAACAGAAAGCAGCTCATGCGTGATCCAAATGCCATGCCAAGCGCACCGGCTGCAACGAGAAAATTCCCAAGAACCAGTGAACGGGCCCTTGACCGCAGCAACAGCAGAGCACCGAGAGAGGTGCCCATCCAGCCCATGAAAAAGAAGAAGCCTGCCTGATTGTCTTGAAGAGACCAACGCTGCAGCAATGCTGGAAGTACTGAGCCCGGAAGCGACATGCCCAGACCCGTACCGGCGAAACCGAAGTAGAGAATCGCTCTCGAAATCCATCGAGTAGCTTTCATAGAGTCCGTTCTGTTTGACTGTACATTGACTTGCAGTGAGGCTGTCGAACAGCTTCTAATAAACCTGCATCACAACAGTTTTATCCAATTGGAGAACATCATGTCTGCAATCTTAGCGCCCGGAACAAGTGCACCCGACTTCCAGTTGTCCGTTACGCCCGATCAGAAGCTTTCGCTCAGCGAGTTGCGTGGAAAGCCGGTAGTGCTGGCCTTCTATCCTGCGGACTGGAGCCCGGTTTGTGGCGATCAGATGGCCCTTTATAACGAAATTCTTTCCGAATTCCAGAGTCATGGTGCCGAACTGCTAGGCATTTCTGTCGATGGCAGCTGGTGCCATGCGGCATTTGTGAAGGATCGCAATCTGCACTTTCCTTTGCTTGCGGATTTTGAACCAAAGGGAGCCGTCGCTCGCTCCTACGGCGTGTATCACGATGAATGGGGAATCTCAGAGCGCGCGCTGTTTGTCATCGACAAGAATGGCATTATTCGTTGGAGTTATCTCTCGCCGATCGGCGTGAATCCCGGTGCGGATGGCATTCTCGAAGCATTGGAAGGCCTGGGCAAATAAGGCACCCGAGTAGGCGCGCGAGTAAGGAGAATCGATGAGCACGTTGAAGATTCCTGTGAGCGAACGAGATCATGTCCAAGGTGAAGAAAACGCCCCATGCACTCTCGTCGAATATGGAGACTACGAGTGCCCGCATTGCCGCGCAGCCCACCCGGTGATCCGTCGGCTCGAACGGCACTTTGGAGGGCGGCTTCGCTTTGTCTTCCGGAATTTTCCGTTAACGCAGATTCACCGCAATGCACAGTCAGCCGCCGAGACCGCTGAGTTTGCTGCAGCCGGCGGTAAATTCTGGGAGATGCACGACCTGCTCTTTCACAATCAGGAGCGCCTGGGCAGCGCGCTGTTTGAGGAATTAGTTTCTCAGCTCGGTCTTGACGCCGATGAACTGCGCAAGTCGCTTGAAGAAGGCACATATACAAGTCTCGTCCGTGAGGACTTTACAGGCGGTGTCCGCAGCGGCGTGAATGGAACTCCAACATTTTTCACCAATGGCGACCGCCACAACGGGCCACATGACTTTGAACACCTGTCCGCCAAGATCGAAGCCGCGCTCCAGGGTTAACTTAGGAATCAGTAGCTGTGT
>Ga0206935_10132_pt1 | contig 27403 bp, 23 predicted proteins | sample Alteio_BWOrgHeat_13_FD_152924 | JGI IMG/M metagenome (GOLD analysis project Ga0206935, IMG submission 152924) | Enriched cells from forest soil in Barre Woods Harvard Forest LTER site, Petersham, Massachusetts, United States -... | ecosystem: Environmental > Terrestrial > Soil > Temperate forest >...
GCTCGTGAAGAAAGACGAGCAGGTGAAGACAAGCTGGTCAGACGTGGACGTTCAACTACAACGCCGCGCCGATCTGATTCCGAATCTGGTAGAGACGGTGAAGGGATTCACCAAGGAAGAAAGCACGGTCTTTGGCGATATCGCCAATGCCCGCGCCGGCCTGTTGAATGCGCGCGATCCGAAGGCCAAGATTGCGGCCAACGGCACGCTGGACTCGGCCTTTGGCCGCCTGCTGGCGCTCACAGAAAACTATCCGCAGCTGCGCTCGAACGAGCAGTTCATGCGCCTGCAGGATGAGCTCTCCGGGACGGAGAATCGGATCGGGGTTGCTCGCCGGCGATACAACGAGACGCTGCGCGACTACAACACATTCGTGCGCACCTTCCCAAACTCCATCTGGGCCGGGATGCTGGGCTTCCACGTAAATGATGCCTACTTCGAGGCCAGCGCCGCGTCGCGCAACGCTCCGGCAGTTAAGTTTTAAAGCTGACAGAAAACATAAAGGGGCCACGTCTGCGAGTCTTCGCCGGCGTGGCCCTTGATTTGTCGACTCTACGTCAACAGTCGCAATTGCGACAGAAGGCTACTTGAAGGAAGCGATGGCGGTGGACTCTTCATCGTAAATATCGAAGACGGTGTACAGCTTGGTGACCTGCAGCACATCCTTGACCTTCTTGGTCAGGTTGAGCAGCTTTACGTCGGCGCCCTGATTCTTGGCGGTAGTAAAGGCGCTCACCAACTCGCCCAGACCAGACGAATCGATGTAGTTTACGTCGCCCAGATTAAGCAGGATGCTCTTCGAGCCCTTGCTGATCAGATCGCGAATCGCATCGCGCAATTGCACACTGCCTTCGCCGAGTGTGATCTTCCCGCTCAAATCCAGGATCGTTACGCTGTCCAACTGCCGGGTTGCAATGGATAATGCCACAGTGTCCCCTCCTTAGGGTGTTGGTTATTTCGTGTCAGAGTCTTGTTTTTCGTCTTTGGTTTCCGCTTGGGACAGATGCTTGATGAGCGTCAGTTCCGTACCGGGATGCAGTTGACGAAAGTGTACCTCATCCATAAAGGATCGGATAAGGAAGATGCCGCGTCCGGTCCCGCGCAACAGATTTTCCGGCGCGAGCGGGTCGGGCAGGGTATCGGGGTCGAGCCCCTCACCCTGGTCTGTAATAGTGATCACCAGCGACTTGCCATTGTTTTCAAAGCTTGCGGTTACCTGCTTGTTGGGGTCGTAGTTGTTGCCGTGCAGTACGGCATTGACGGCCGCCTCGCGGGCCGCCATGACCACGCGAAAGCTCTCATCCTCGTCCATGCCGGCTTCCTGGGTCAGCTTTTCCGCCGCGGCCTCAATCTCTGCGACGCTCTCCATGGTTGACGCCAGTTTGAAGCTCATCCGTCCTGTCTGTGGTCCGGTCAATGAATCCCCTTGGTCCCCGCGTTGTGGCTATCCGAATTGCTCTTGCGTGCCTGCCGGTTTGGATGCGGCTTGTATTCTGGCAGTTTCATGGCTGGGAATGATTGTGTCAAGAACGCCTTCAAAATGAGCGCCAAAACAACCATCGCTGGTGTCTACAGGACTATGAGCAAATCTTTGTTCAGAATCCTGTGCCTTGCTGTCGCAGCCGGCTGCTTCTGGCCGGTCGTGATAGTAGCGCAACGGAAGCAGCCTGGCCCGCCGGATCTGGTGCAACTTGAGCTGACCTCTGAGATTGCTGCGACCGACGGCGATGGTCAGCCTCGGTGCTACGCATCACGCTCAGAAATGTAGGCAACATCGCTGTCGATTTGGCCATGCCGAATATCGGGTGCCCAGGGGGCGACGGCGCGGTTTTTGTACAGTACAGGTGGCACTCCAATGACCCAAATGATCTCTCTGGATATGGGTGGGGCTGTGGCGGCGGAGGTCTCGATCACCAGCTGTCTCTTCTGACACGTGTTCGCGAAGAGTGGATTCGCCTTCAGCCCGGCGAATTCGTCACGCAGAGTACTAACATTCGTGACAGATTCAAGGGCATGAAACCGGGAACGATCGAATACTGGGCGGAATACAGCCCACCCACTCTTACGACAAAGGAGATGGAGGAACTCTGGGAGGCAGGTTTTGTTATTCCGACCGAGTCGCTGAAGTCATCTCCTCAGACGCTGATCATCCGTTGAAGCGGGACGGGCGCTAACTATAAGAGCGGCATCTCCATGAACACGTCGGCGCGTGCGTAGTGCATTTCCGGCAGCTTCTCTGGCGGCACATGCCGGAAGCCGACGGATTCGTATAGATGCACGGCATTTTTGAGCACGGAGTTGCTGCCCAGAAACAGGGAACTGGCTCCTAGCGCTTTCGCCTGGCCGATCGCATATTCCAGTATCCTGCGTCCGATGCCGCGGCCACGCATCTCAGGGTCTACGGCCATCTTGGATAGTTCATAGACGCCATCGCCCATAGGGATAAGCGCCACGCATCCCACGGGCTGCCCGTTCGCATAGGCGATGAAGATACGTCCCCCTTTGCGCAGGATGGTGTTTTCCGGGTCGCCCAGTGTCTCGCGGTCCTTAGGCTCGAGCACGAAGTAGCGCGAAATCCATTCTTCATTCAGGGTGCGAAACGCCGTTCCATCCTCGCCGATTCTCAACGGCCTGAACTCAATCTTCGGACTCGTTCCTGTCTCCGGGCCCGACATGCTCCTGGTTGCCTCGCCGACTCCGTGCGTCATTTGTTCTATCTCCAATCACTACTAAACCAGTTTGGTAGCCATTCTGTAAGATGTCCAATATATTGTTATCTCCTATTAAGACTCGAAAAGTATGAATAGCGATATCGAACTTCGCCACCTCCGCTACTTCGTCGCCGTTGCTGAAGAGCTTCATTTTGGCCGAGCCGCTCGGCGGCTACATCTGGCCCAGCCGCCGCTCTCGCAGCAGATCAGGAAACTGGAAGAAATCCTCGGCTACCCGCTATTCGACCGCAGCACACGGTCGGTGGCGCTGACGGCTGCGGGTGAGGTTTTTCTGGAACGGGCCAAGCATACGCTGCGCAACGTGGAACGTGATCTGGCGGAGGCACGCAGTGTGGGACGTGGCGAAGTGGGCTCGCTGCATGTGGGTTTTGTGGGTTCGGCTATGCTTACGTCGCTGCCTGAAATTCTGCGAAATTACCGGCTAGCGTATCCGCAGGTACGGCTTCATCTGCATGAATCGTTTACTTCGAAGGTGATTGATGGCTTGCAGGGTGGCGAACTCGATGCCGGACTGCTGCGCGACGGCGATATGACGGAGGGCATTGTCACTACTCCGATCTATGAGGAGCGGTTTGTGGTGGTGCTGCCGGTGCATCATCCTCGCGCAGGACAGACGAGTATTTCGCCGGCAGCGCTGCGGGATGAACCGTTTGTCTACTATCCGCGGAGCGCGGGGCATCGCGCGTTCGACAAGCCGCTTGCGGTTTGCGAGGAGTATGGGTTTCGTCCGCAGATTGTGCAGGAGGCGTCGAATTGGCTTTCGATTCTGCGGCTGGTTGGCGCGGGCCTGGGTGTTTCGATTGCACCGGCCTGCGTGCGAAATATTGCCGCGCCTGGCGTGGTCTGCCTGCGGCTGCAGCGCGGCAAAAACAGCCCCGAGTTGCTCAGCGAAGTCGAACTCGCTTGGCGTAGAGGAGAATCCCGGCCTATCGTCGGGCGTTTTGCGCAGATTGTCAGGCAGACGCTACAGAGAGCGGCTCCCGTGAACAGGCGGAAGGAAGCTTCTCCGGCATGGCCAGCCGAGGGTCAATGAGGCTAAACTCAAGCTGCCTGAACCTGAAGCCATGCGACCCCGCACTACATCCAGCGTAAGCCTTACCGCCATGCTCGGTACGCCCGTGACCGACGCGCAAGGCAACGTGCGCGGCAAGCTCAAGGACATTGCGGTTGCCACCGGAGCAGAGGCAGGCCGGGTAGCTGGATTAGTGCTCAAGACGCGCCAGGGGCTGCAGATTGTACCGTCAAATCAAGTCATGGAAACACCCGCCGGCACGCTGGAACTTCGTTCTCCCTCTGCGCTCAGCCCGCTCAACGGCGATGAGAATTACCTCTTCCTGCAGCAAGACCTGATCGATCGCCAGATTATCGATATTCACGGGCGCAAGGTTGTGCGCGTCAACGATGTCGACCTGGAGTGGCTGGGACATGGGTCGGTGCATCTGCTGCGGGTCGCCGGGGTAGAGGTCGGCGTTCGCGGAGCTGTGCAGCGGGTCTTCAAGGGACTGCTGCCGCGCCAGACTTTGGAATCCGTCTCGCGACGGTTTGCCTCGCGCGCGATTCCCTGGCAGTTTGTCGACGTAATCGAGGTCGATCCGGCGCGGCGGGTGAAGCTAAAGATCGAGCATGAGCGGCTGGGCGAGATGCATCCGTCAGAGCTGGCTGAGATTCTGGCCAACCTGGCGCCTGCAGAGCGCGAGGCTATCTTTACTGCACTGGACGAGGAAGTAGCCGCAGAGACACTCGAAGAGGTTGAGCCAAAGCTGCAGAAAGCGCTGCTTGAAGGCATGGATGAGGAGCGCATCGCCGGCATCGTCGAGGAGATGGACCCGGGCGCCGCCGCCGACCTGCTCAGCGAGCTCTCGGATGAACAGTCTGAGGCAATTCTGGAGGAAATGGAGCCCGATGAGCGGCACGAGGTTGAGGAACTGCTCGAGTTCCATGAGGATTCGGCGGCCGGCCGCATGACTACCGAGTATGTTTCGGTGCCGGTCGAGGGTACGGTTGCCGACGGAGTTGAGGCTCTGCGGCTCTTTGACGGCGATGCCGAGACGGTTACTGACATCTACCTGCTGGACGGCGATCGTATTCTTCGCGGATCTGTGGCCCTCGCACGCATGGTGCTGGCGCTGCCAGGGAGCCATCTCTCGGTGCTTGCTGAGCCGCGGGTTCTGTCATGTCCGGCGGAGATGCATCAGTCCGATGTGGCAGAGCTTTTCGATAAATACAATTTGCGGTCGCTGCCGGTCGTGGATACGCAAGGCCGCATGGTCGGTGTTGTGCATTCCGACCATGTGATCAGCTTTCTGCTTGAGAAGCTGTAGCTGCATCTCCCGCTGTCCTCTTCTGAGTCCCCCGTCAGTTATAGCTGAGGCTGAACAGCTGGTGGAAGATTTGGCGCCGGCGCATCGCGCTGGGTCAGCAGTACGCGTTTGATCTTGTTTCGGTCGATATGCTGGATGCTCCCTCCCACACGAATCTCCACATCCATTCCAGAAATAGAGACAAGATCTCCGTTGAGGACGCTGCCATCCCGCAATTCGATTGAGTCGAAGGATGACGATCCAAGCTCATAACTCACACTTCCGCCCGAGACGTCTTCGGTACTTATCTCCAGAGGGAAATTTCCGGCCGAAAATCCCTCTTTACTGAAAGTGAGCGTGTGTCTGCCTACGCCCACATGAATAGTTCGCGGTGTCAGACGAGCGTCTGCACCGTCAACCCTCAGCATCGCGCCCTGTGGCGTGGAGTTCACCGTGAGAGAGATCTCCTTATGCGTCTCGGCCAGATCCTGAATTGCCACTGAGACAGGAGTGCCGGAGGCGTTGACCGTCGTTTGGAACTTGACGGCTTCGCCCGGACCGACATTGTTGAGCGCGATGATATCTTCACCGATGCGCACCTTGTTCTTGTCGAAAAGATAGACCGCAAACCGAGCAGCCGGAATGGCCTTAGCTGTCAGATTCTCCGCTTTGGTATCCATCACGAATCCACGGAACTTCCCTCCGCCGCTCAGCTCCTTGAATTTGCCGAAGGTAAAGCGCACGACGGGGGTGCCCGTGACAGGCCAGTCAATCGTTTGCAAAGGCGTATCTTTAGCGAGCGCCGGAATCGTAATTAGAAGAAGCAGAGATAGGCGCAATAGTCGTGTGGGAATCGATGTACGGGACATATGGGAGCCATCATAACAATTTCCCGCACTTGCAGCGTCCTTTGGGGTACGTCTTGTTTGCCTATTTACGAGGATTCTTCGTATTCAGCAGGTCGCGGATGTCGGCGGCTTCGAGCACCTGTTTCGGCGCCCCGCTTCGCGCCAGGATCAGCATTGCCTCTCCCAGTTCGCGCGTGGTCAGAATCCATTTGGGAAAGGCGCTGTGCAGCAGCGGGAGGATGGGCGAGAGCACGCTGTAAAAGATGCGGTAGGAGCGGGTCTTTGACTTGATGCCGTCGAGAGGCACGATGAAGCCGGGACGCAGCATGTAGGCGGCGCGGAATGGCATTTGGAGCAGCAGGTTTTCGGTGCGGCCTTTGACTCGTGCCCACATTGACCGGCCGCGCTCGGTGCTGTCAGTGCCTGAGCCGGAGACATATATGAAGGCCATCGTGGGGTTGAGCTGCGCGAGTCGTTCTGCGACCGCCGTGGTCAGGGTCAGTGTCAGACGTGTGTAGGCCTCTTCGGTCATGCCGGCTGAGGTGACCCCGAGGCAGAAGAGGCAGGCGTCGAAGCCGGTTAGCTGGCTCTCGTAAGTTGTTACGTCGAATAAATCCGGAACGAGGAGGTTGTGCAGTTTTGGGTGCGTCGTGTCTGTTGCGGTGCGTCCCACAGCCATGACAGCTTCGACATCCTGCGCCGCGAGGCAGGCGCGCAGTGCGCCCTGGCCGACCATGCCCGTCGCTCCGAAGATCAGCACTCGCACTCCTGTAAGCGTAGCGCAGGTGCCTTTACATCCTCTAAAGGGGCGAAGAAAAAGAGTAGTTGTGACACGAAATGCGGCCAGACAAGTACCGGGTCAAGGATGATATGTTCAGGAAGGATTACGACCTTCCTGCGAATCCACCCCAACTGAATCAGAACCGGTTCATGCGCCCCCGCGCTTCGGTGGCCCGGCTGCGGTTTTTCGGGGACGGCTCAGGCCGATTCGCGTGCACGGCATGTCCGAGGCGGAGAGAAGTACCGATGTGGAAGCGATGGCGAATCCGGATCATGTTGTTCCTGGCGGTGCTGGGACCTGGGTTCATCACGGCCAACGTCGATAACGACGCCGGTGGCATTCTCACCTATTCGCAGGCCGGTGCTCAGTATGGCTACACGCTGCTGTGGACAATGGTGCCGATTACGCTGGCGCTGATTGTGGTGCAGGAGATGTGCGCGAGGATGGGCGTGGTCACGGGCAAGGGTCTGAGCGACCTGATCCGCGAAGAGTTCGGCCTGCGCGTCACCTTTGTGATGATGGTGCTGCTGGTGCTGGTGAACTTTACCAACGTCATCACTGAGTTCATTGGGATTGCCGGTAGTCTGCATCTGTTTCATGTCTCGCGTTTCATCTCTGTGCCTATCTGCGCGGTGTTGGTGTGGTTTCTTGCGGTGCGCGGCGATTACAAGCAAGTAGAGAAAATCTTTCTTATCGCTTCGGTGGTTTATATCTCGTACATCTTTGCCGGAGTGTTGTCGCAGCCTAGCTGGCATGATGCGCTGCTGGCGACGGTGCAGATGCCGAAGCGGACGGCGTGGTCGAGCGACTACATCTATATGGCGATCGGCGTGGTGGGCACAACGATTGCGCCGTGGATGCAGTTCTACTTGCAGGCGTCGATTGTGGAGAAGGGCATTCGAGTGAAAGACTATGCGGCGTCGCGGCTGGATGTGGTGGTGGGCAGCTTCTTTACCGACATTGTGGCGTGGTTTATCGTGGTGGCCTGCGCCGCAACGCTGTTTGTTCACGGCATGGGAGCGATCCAGGTTCCGGCGGATGCGGCGGATGCGATGCGCCCGCTGGCAGGGAACTACGCGTTTATTCTGTTTGCTTTTGGCCTGTTCAATGCGTCGCTCTTCGCTGCGTCGATCTTGCCATTATCGACGGCATACACGGTCTGCGAGGGCCTGGGATTTGAATCGGGTGTGGACAAGAGCTTCAAGGAAGCGCCTTTTTTCTATTGGCTCTATACGCTGTTGATTGCCGGCGGAGCGATTGCGGTGCTTGTGCTGCCGGACTCGCAACTGATCAACATGGCAATTTTTTCGCAGGTGCTGAACGGGATTCTGCTGCCGGTGGTGATTGTGCTGATGTTGATCTTGATCAACCGCAAAGACTTGATGGGCGAACATGTCAATTCGCCGTTCTTCAATGTGATTGCGTGGGCAACGAGCATTATCGTGATCGGGCTGAATGTGGCGCTGATCTTCGCGCGTCACTGAGCGCCCTATAGCAACTTGCCGGCTGCCAGGTCTTTGATCAATCCACGGTCGGCCACGAGGAAGTCATACTTCGGCAGCTCTTCGAGCTTGACCCAGCGCACATCGTTGAAGATGCGGTTTTCGACTTCGCCTGTGAAGCTGTACACGGCGAAGAATTGTAGGTCGACCGCGCCGCCGTGGCGGTAGTTGTGGCGAATGTGCGTCACGCGTGCGCCGATGACAGCGGTGATGCCCAGCTCTTCGTCTAGCTCGCGGGCGAGCGCGGCTTCGGGGCTTTCGCCGGGCTCGATCTTGCCGCCGGGGAACTCCCATTGGAGGGCCATGGGCTGATCGGGACGCCTCTGGCAGATCAGCACTTCGTCGCCGCGCAGCATGAGTGCAGCCACCACGAACCGCAAGGCGGGCGGGCGCAGGCCATTGCCGGTAGCAGCAGGATTTCGCTCCGGCTCCTGCGCGTGGAATTCAGATTCGGGATGCTCTTCCGTCACGGCTCCAGTGTATCGTGACCGATGCGACTATTCGCCCGAGACGGCAGCGATCACACCTTCTGCAGCGGCGGGACGGAAGTAGCCCCAGTGGCGTTTCGCACAGGCCTCGAGCAGAGCAGGCGAGGGATTGATGGGGAAGGCTTTGCCCGCGATGTCGAGCATGGCGAGGTCGTGAATCGAGTTGCCGAAGACGGCATCCGGCCGCGACAGCCCAACTCGCCGCAGTGAATTGGCTTTGCCTTCGTCGGTGGGCACGTCGATAAGGTCCGTCGTGACCAGGCCGCTCTCGATGCGTGCCTCAACGGCGAGTACGCGCTCCTCAGGAATGCCAAACTGGCGAACGCCTTCGGTGATGACCCACTTGTTTGTGGAGCTTACGGCCCACAGTTTGACGCCGCGTGTTCGCAGGCCATCAATCAGCTGTGCGATCTCAACGAAGATGTGGCTTCGGATTTCAGTACGGAAGAACTCTGCGGCTGCGGTTCGGAGCTCCTGTTCGCGCAGACCCGCGTAGATCTGCACCATTTCACCGCAGATTTCGAGTTCAGATATATTGCCCGCGAGATAGGCGCGATAACGGGTGTCGATCCAATCGCTTGCGGTGCGAGAGACAAGGCCCTGTTCGATAGACCAGACCATGAAACCGTAGCCGGCATCACCGCCCCAGATGGTGCCGTCGCAATCGAAGACTGCAACCTGCGGATTTACTGCAAAGACCAGCTGCTCCAGTTCCGCTGCGCTCCAGCGGGGAATTTCAACTTTTGTAGGTGTCACGCTTTTACGTCCTTATTCGAGCGCCGTCGCGCCCTGTCCTTGTGCAATCGATTTGCTGTTGCTTCCATTTTCGCCCAGCGGCCGGGGTTTTGCCTATTGGCTCAGGTAAACGTTTCAGGAATTGTTGGCTGGATTCAACGCAAGGAGATCTTCTTGACCGGAGCGCGGCGCTCGGTTATGCCCCCCATAAAAGAAACTCATAACCAGATTTCTCTCCGCAGCTTTGATAGATTGAGCGCATACCAATCAGGATTTTCACTCGCACCCAACGCGTGAAAGGTCCGCTGAACTGCCTGAGCCAAGGGCCGCTGCGTCCGTTGGATTGATTGGCTCAGCAGCCGATCTACCGCACTTTTGCAAGCCCAGTTGCCTGCGCGGTCACACGATTCTCCGCCCCGGAAAATCGGGATAAACAGCACAAGATCTTCAAGTTCAAAAAAGTTGAAACTCAAATCAGTGATTCCAAAGACTTATACATTTTCTGCTTTCGGAGGTCCTCTTGAGGTTTAATCGTTTCGTCTCATTCCTTCTACTCTTTGTGTCGTGTCCTGTGTTGTTCGCTCAGTCGAATACCACTTCGCTCAGCGGTGTCGTCTACGATCCGTCCGGAGCTGTCATACAAGGGGCGACTGTTACGATCCTGGATGCCAGCAAGGGCTCCACAAAAACCCTAATCAGCAGCGTGAAGGGCGAGTTTGAGTTTGCGCAGATTCCACCGGGTCATTATTCGGTGACTGTGAGCGCAATAGGCTTTTCGAATCAACAGCAGGACATCGAATTGCTTGTCGCCTCGCCGATCAAGATCAATGTGAAAATGACCGTCGGCGCTACAACTACGGTCAGCGTTGATGCGGCGACTGACGTGATCAACACAACAGATGCGACGCTCGGTTCGGCCTTCAACAGCTCACAGGTACAGAGCTTGCCATACCTCGCGAATAACGTTACATACCTGCTTTCACTGCAGCCGGGAGTTCTCGCTCTGGACAGCGGCGCGCAGACCGGCGGCTTGAATCAGGATCCGCGAACGGGCATCGTGAATGGCGCGCGCCAGGATCAGACCAATATCTCCCTGGACGGGGTCGATAACAACGATCAGATCTTTGGCTATGCCTTCAACGGCGCATTACGCTCCACGCGCGACTCGGTTGAAGAATTCCGCGTCACAACGACCAATGCCAACGCCGACGCCGGACGGTCCTCAGGCGCACAGGTTTCGCTTGTCACCAAGAGCGGCACCAACGCGATGCACGGGAGCGGATATTGGTACTACCGTGATCCGGGCACTACCTCCAACAACTGGTTCAACAAGCAGGCACAGTTGAACTCAGGCGAACCTAACATTGCGGCCAAAGTTCTTGAGCACACTTACGGTGCGTCGCTCGGGATGCCGATCAAGAAGGACAAGCTTTTCTTCTTTGGCGCGTATGAGGGCTTCTCGCAAGCCAGTGATATTCTGGTCAGCCAGACGGTGCCGTCTGTTTTCGTTCCCGGAGGCACTGCTACCGGTCTCATCACCGGCAACGTGACCTATCAGGCGTGCGACACCTCAGGCCCCTGTCAGAACGGAAGCACCTACAAGACATTGACGCCGACAGAAATTGCTCAGTTGGATGGTCGATCGTCTGACCTGGAATGTGAGACCGCGACTTGTTTCGCCCCCGAAACCAACGCTGCGGCAGTCGCCTACTTCAACAGCTTTCCGAAGGCAAACTCAAACGCGACGGGTGACGGATATAACACCGGAACCTTCAACTTCACTTCGCCTGCTCCTCTGAAACAGATTACGAATATCGCTCGCCTCGACTACAACATCAATCCGCGACAGACTCTTTTCGTTCGCGGCAATCTTCAGAGCGATAACCAGTCCACAGCGAAGCAGTTCCCCGGCTTGCCCGGCGCCTCTCAAACCTATGGCAATAACAAAGGCATTGCAGCAGGTCACGTTTGGTCAATCAATGATCACATGACGAACAATGCTCGTTATGGCTTCACTCGTCTGGGCAACGCCTCGCGTGGTACTGCGGACTTTACCAAGCCCTACGTCTCCTTTGGCGCCTTCACCACACTCAACTCAGAGACAACTACCACCACCTTTGATGTTACGACCAACAATATTGCGGACGACCTTACATTCATCAGGGGTAGACACACCATTCAGACTGGCATTAATTACTCGTTCATTTCGAACGGCCAGTACTTTGATTCGCCTCTGCTCTCCTACGCGAATGTAAGCCCTAACCTCCTGGCCACTGCAGCTATCGCGAACCAGGGAGGGAGCCTCGATCCGGGAGCATTCGATTGCCCTGACTGCGGCACAGTGTCGGCCTCCTTCTCCAACTTCTACAACGAGGCGATCATTTCAAACGTGGGCTCAATTGAAACCTCACAGTCTGGCACCGAGTTTCGGGTACAGAACAATCAACTCGTGCCCCAGGGTGCAGGGGTGGTTCCAACCCACACCTTCCGCAACTTCGAGCAGGAATACTATGTTCAGGACCAGTGGAAGGCAACGCCGCAACTCACGCTGACTTTCGGAGTGCGCTACGTCTATCTCGGCGTACCGTACGAGAAAGAAGGTCAGCAGATCGCGCCTACGATCGCGCTTAACACGTTTCTTGACAATCGTGCCGCAGCTGCTGCGTCCGGCATCGGATACGATACCGACGTCTCATTTCGCGCTTCCGGTTCTCCGAATAAAGAGCCAAACTTCTGGACTCCACAGAAGCTTAATTTCGCGCCACGCGTGGCCTTTGCTTACTCCACCAGAGACAACAAGACTTCGATTCGTGGTGGATTCTCGATTGCTTACGACCACTTCGGATCGGGTGTGATTGATTCTTATCAGTCAAATCCTCAATCTCTGCTGTCCCTTTCGCAGACCAATCTCAAGACCTTCACCAATATCAACTCCAACCCGCGTTTTACGGGCTACAACGACGTTCCTCCCGTACCAGGAGCCACCACTTCACTGGCGCTCCCATATACGCCTGCTGAGAGCCCATTCACATTTGACTACAGCATCAACGACAAACAGAAGACTCCCTATGCGGAGACCTTTAACCTGTCACTGCAACATGAGTTTCCGCACAATCTGACGGTCACGGCAGCCTACGTTGGACGGCTTGGACGTCATCTGATCCAGAATCTGGATGTCGCCATGCCTACCAATCTGTCTGACCCTCACAGCGACCAGACTTACTTCCAGGCTGCCGTCGCCTACGACAAGATGGTCGACGCTGGAGTGGATGCTTCTACAGTTCCTGATACAGGGTTTTTTCACGATGTCTTCCCCAACTTCACTTTCGGCGGCTATAAGGGCGCACAAGCCTACTACGCCAACTTCGCCAACAATCGCGGCAACGAAACCAATACGCTGTTCGCCGCAGATACTGACCCGACAGCATCTCCGGACGGACAGAGCTTTCGGTTCTTTTTCCCTCAAACGTCTTCCATCTACGCTCAATCCAGTACTGGAACAAGCAACTACAGCGCTCTGCAGGTTTCAGCCCGTCAGTCTTTGAAACAAGGTCTGGAATATGCCGTGAATTACACATACGGCAAGTCGATGGACGAGGGCTCTGATCCTGAACGGAATGGAACTGCTGGAAGCCCGATCATCAATTCCTTCGCTCCGCACCAGTGGTACGGGCCGTCCGATTTTGACGTTCGCCATAACATTACCGCCAACTACACCGCGTCACTTCCCTTTGGGAAAGGTGGCAAGTTCCAGACCGGGAGCCGCATCGTGGATTGGGCTATCGGCGGATTCCAATTGAATGGGCTCGTGCACTACAGCTCTGGCTTCCCATTCAGCGCCGTAGGCTCTGGCGGTTGGGGAACGAACTTCGCCTTCTCCAGCAACATGGTGGCAATCGGCAAGATCCCGACCGGAGGACATCATTACGATCCAGTCAACCAGGTTGAAACCGCGCTCAACGGAATCACCGCTGCGCAAGCTCATGCGAATCTACGATTTGCTTATGTCGGCGAGGCCGGAGAGCGGAACAACTACCGGGCTGACGGGTATTTCTCCCTTGACGACGGCTTGGCTAAGTCCTTCCACACCTTCCGCGAACAGCAACTTCGTCTGTCTGTAGAGGTGTTCAACGTGCTGAACACCAATCGGTTCAATTCAGAGGCTTCGGGCGGCTCATCCAATCCTCTGCAGATCGACGGTACCAGCGCCAACTTCGGCACTTACAAAGGCGGCGGCAGCGCCCTCCTGCTGCAGCCGCGCCAGATGCAGTTCTCGGCGAAGTACGTCTTCTAGGCAGAGCTAATGCAGTGTTCCAGCATAGTGTCTGATTAGTTTCAGGCTGAATCACAATGCGGATGGCCCAGGTTTCGCTTCGAGACCTGGGCCTTTTGCTGTTAATGAAGTAGATTCCGTGTTGAGTGTGGTTCTTGAGGCGAACCCTCTTACCCTTTCCATCCACCGCCAGCCCATAATCGGGAGAGTGGGCATCGTTGGCAATCTCGGCCTGTTGCAGGAATACCTGAACTACCTTCGTGTCGAGAAAGGCCTGCGGCCGCTTACCTGCGAAGCCTACGCGGGCGACCTGAAGACCTTTGCCGAGTTTCTCGAAGGCCGCCATGGAGTCTTTGTTACGGCAACGCAACAGGATGTGGCTGCATTTCTTGAGAATCTGCGCGCGCACGGCATCGACTCGCGTTCAGCGGCGCGGAAGCTGAGTTGCATTCGCGGTTTTTACAAGTGGCTCTTGTTGGACAGGCGCATTCACCACGATCCGACGGTGAACATTGAGTCTCCGAAGGCATGGAAGGTGCTGCCCAAGTCACTTGCAGAGGCCGAGGTCAACAACATGCTGCAAGTGGCGCAGCAATCGGCAAACCACCCGCAGGCGCGGGCGGGAGAGCTGCGTGATCGAGCAATTCTTGAACTGCTGTATGCGGGCGGTCTGCGCGTCTCTGAAGTGACGGGCCTTTCAACCAGCGACGTGATGCTGGATTCAGGGCGTGTGCTGGTACGTGGCAAAGGAGATAAGGAACGCATTGTGCCGCTCGGTGTTAAGGCGCTGGAGGCACTGGCTGTCTATCTCCGCGAGGGACGTCCGCACCTGGCGCGATTGCGCGCTAAGGCTCACTCTGCGGATGGAGCAAAGCTCTTTCTTTCGCTGCGCGGAATGCCGCTAACGCGGCAGTCAGTGTGGATGATGGTAAAAGCGCATGACAGTTCGGCGAGCCCGCACATCCTGCGTCACAGCTGTGCTACGCACATGGTGGAGCATGGGGCTGATCTGCGCAGCGTACAGGTACTGCTGGGGCATGCGGATATTTCGACGACACAGGTTTATACACATCTCGCTCTTGGACGGTTGAAGGCAGTGCATCGCAAGCATCATCCGCGCAGCATTCGCCGTGACGTCGATGATGCGGATGCTTTGGCTGGCGCTTCTTTGAAGGCGGGTGCGAAATGAGTGCAGTCCTCGAAGCAGAGCCTCAGGCGCCTGATTCGGAAATTCGCGCCTCCGCGCTGGATGGGCTCGTGACTACTTACCTGGCGGTTCTGGCAAACGAGCGCGGCAGTTCGCCGCATACACTGCGAGCTTATGAGCGCGAACTGCGTAATTTTGTGGGTTATATCGCAGAGGCTCAGGGCGTTGACACGCGGCCCTCGGCGATCGAGCATCTTCGCATACGTGCATGGCTTGGCACGCTCTATGAACGCGGTTTGTCCAAGGCCTCAGCGGCGCGCGCACTGGCAGCTGTGCGAAGCTGGTTTCGCTGGCTGGCGAGGTTTGGACACGTCGAACAGAACGTGGCTGCGCTGGTAGCTACGCCCAAGCTGCCGAAGCATCTGCCGCGTGTCCCTTCGATTGAGCAGATGAATCGGGTAATCGACTCGATTGATTCGATAGATTCGGACGATGCGGCCGGCACTGCAGCGAGTTGGCCCTCTCGTGATGCTGTGATCTTTGAGCTGCTTTACGGTTGCGGCATTCGAAACGCTGAGCTGACCGGCTTGAATCTGGCCGATATTCATTGGGCCAATGAGGCGATCCTGGTGCGTGGCAAAGGGCAGAAGCAGCGCTATGTTCCGCTGGGGGATGCTGCAGCGCAGGCTATCCGCGCCTATCTTGCGGAACGGCAGGCAAGACTTACGGCTGCGAAGCGAGATGTGGGCAGCGTGGATGCGCTGCTGCTCAATCTGCATTTACGCGGCAGCGGACGTCTCTCAACACGTAGTGTGGCGCGTATTGTGAAGCGCATCGCTGTACTGCGCGGACTCTCGTCGGATGTGCATCCGCATACGCTGCGCCATGCGTTTGGCACGCATCTGCTGGAGGAGGGCGCGGACCTGCGCTCCATCCAGGAATTACTGGGCCACGAGCGTCTCTCCACGACGCAGCGCTATACGCAGCTTACGGACATGCAACTGCAAAAGGTCTACGACGATACGCATCCGCGCGCGAAATGATGCCTGCGCAGATAATCATCGGCGCCGTCACACTATTGTTGTTGATAGGGATGGTCTTGACCCGGGTGCAACTGATGAAACGCCGCGGGATCAAGGCGATGTATTTCGGCAATCTGGATAAAAAAGATTTTCTGATTCCCCCGTTTGCGCTGTTTTATTTCTACAACATATTCGCCGCTGCATTTCATCTGCCGGTTGTCAGCACACAAGTGTTTTTTCAGTCAGAAATCGTTTCATGGGCAGGCGTCTGTTTCTGCCTGGCGGGCTTGCTGACGATGTTGCTGAGCCTTATTTCTTTCGGTAGAAGTTTTCGTGTCGGTATTGATACTGAGCATCCAGACAAACTTGTAACGACGGGGATCTTCGCGTTGAGTCGCAATCCAGTCTATGTTGCATTCGCTGCGGTATTGCTGGGGCAGTTTCTCATATTTCCAAATTGGATTCTGCTGCTGTACATGGTTGGCGGGGTGTGTCTGTTTCATCGTCAGGTGCTATTGGAAGAGGAATATCTCAAGAGCCATTACGGGCAGGAGTATGCAGAATATTGCGACCGGGTGCGGAGATATTTGTAATGATTTGCGCATCCAGTCTTTGTGTGGAAAAGCGAATGCCCCGGGCAGTTGCGCGCCGGGGCATTGCTTCTCGAAGGGCTCGCGTTACCTGCAGAGGATCTTCGAGTATGCGACGTAAAGGTTCCAGAAGTTGTCACCGTTGAACTCTGGACCATTGATAGCCAGCGGTTCAGCGGGACTGGTCCACTGGAAGCTGTTCACACCGTTGGCCAGGTTGAAGTACGTGGGGAAGGTGTTGTTTGAGGGCGAGGGATCGGTCGCGTTACCTGGGTTGAAGCCAAGAATCCACGGTCCGCCACTGGTGCCGCCGGTCTGCGGATTTCCGATCTCGACGATGCCGCTGGTGCCGAGCGGGTTCACCTGGCCGGTCGCGCCATTGTCCTGATAAAGGTAGTTGCCTTCAAAGGGCTTGCCCTGTGGATAGCCGAAGATGTTCCACTGTCGCTGCGTATAGTCGCCGCCGTAGGCATAGCCGAGCCAGCCAGTATAAGCGCCGATCACTTTGCCGCTGTCACCGCCGCAACCCTTGCCGGTGCTGTCATGCATCGAGAGGAAACCGATATCCCAGTACCAGTTAGGAGCGTTGCTGACCCAGGTGTAAGCAAAGTTGACCTTCCAGCCGCCGCCGAGCGCGGCGTTAGAGCCGTTGTTCCAGCCCGGATAGAAGGTCCAGTTGCCGTACCACTTGCCCGTTGCGATATCAAACATGCAATGACGCGCGGTGAGCACGGTGTGGCTGTTCAGGGTCACAGATCCGGAGCAGACATAATCGCCAGCCGGCTCGCTTGCACCTGCGGGAATGGTGAAGAACAGCTTGCCGACTGTGGTGTACGGATACTGGTTGTTGATGCCCGTGCGGAAGTTGTTGAAGGGGAACGCATAGCTAAACGGAGTGCTCTCAGGAGAGAGGCTCTCGTTGTCAAGGGAGTCGTTGTCAAGGGAGTCGCCCGTGCTGAGTGGGAAGCGTTCTGTCGGAACGGCTTGTGTCGACAAACCTCTCAGTGTGGGCAGTCCACCAGGGCCAGTCTTCATGGATTCTGACTTGCTGATGGCCAGGCGATTGATGACCTGCGGATCCAAGTCGACTGATCCGGGAGCGCTACGCGGCAGCGGCAGGGGCTTGGCAGCGGCCATGCGGTCTGCGGTCCAGTATTCACCGGTAGTGAGAGCCGCGGTATTGGCCTGAAATTTAAGCACAGGAGCTGCGTTGCTGGCTCCACTTTTGGCTGTTGGCTGCTGAGCAACCACGGAAACCTGAGCGATGCCCAGTACAAGCGCGACGCCCAGGACGGGCCACGCAGAGCGGGGAAGAAATTTGGTTTGCATGACAGTTGTACCTTTCTGTTGAAAAGTGAAGGTTGAGCGGATTCAAAACCGCAAGTAACCGGCGCAACGTTGCTGCAACCGCAGCCGTCGCCAGCCCCGCTTCGATCAACGAAAGGGGATCATCGTCCGGTGAAATGTTTGCGTAGTTCCCAGCCGTCAGCGATAGTCAGAACGGCGAAGAGGTGAATTCCCAAAATCGAGTGGCTCTGTGGCCTGGAATTCATAAATGATTTGAAATGTTTCGGCTTACTTCTGCCTTACACACAGATAGTGCAAGTTAGTGCGAAGCCGTTTCAATCATGCGCAAAAGAGTAGCTTTTCTAGGGGCGTAGTTTAGAACTGTCCGATCCGAACTCATGCAATAAATATGACCGTCTTCGATCTGCGGCTTATGTTGTGGCGCGGTAGCGCCGGCTGATCCATTCATATAAAGGAAGACCGAGTAGGATAAGTCCGGTGCCGATCAGCGACCCTTGCAGATTACCTACAAAGCTGGAGTAAAGAACCACTGCCGCACTGAGAACGAAGACTGCGGGCAGCACCGGATACCCCCAGACCTTGTATGGGCGGGCCATCTCCGGATGCCTGCGCCTGTAGATAAAAACTGTTGTTGCCGTGAGCATGTAGAAGAGCCATTCAGAAAAGACAGCGAGCTCGAAGAGTTGCTGAAAACGTCCAAGGGCAAGAAGCAGAACGGACGAGAGGATGCCCTGAATGACAAGCGAGACAGACGGGCTCTTGAAGCGGGGATGGATCGTGGCGAAGCTGGGAAAGAAGAGGCGATCGCGCGCGGCTGCGAAGGGAATCCGCGCGCCAGACATGACTGTGCCATTCAGCGTGACAAAGATGCTCAGAGCCATGCAGGCAGCGACAAATGCTGCGCCGGCAGACCCGGCCACAACGCTGAGCGCAGTGACGGCAGGCCGTGGTGAAGCAGCGATTTCGGCCGCGGGAAGGATGTACTGAATCGCAGCATTGGTGGCCATGAAGAGCGCGCCTACAACGAAGAGCCCACCGATGAGAGCAAAGGGGAGGTTGCGTTCGGGCTGTCTTACTTCGCCTGCAACCATAGTCAGGTCGTTCCAGCCATCGTAGGCCCAGAGCGTTGCGATGAGCGCAATCATGAAACCATTGATGCCGCCTGTTGCGTGAGTCAGATGAGTAGAGAAGTTGCCCCACGATCCCAGAGCAGAACTGAAGCAGAAGCCAACCACGACGAGGATCAACACTGCTTTAAGGGCAGTAAAGACAACCTGAAAATCGCCGGCTTTCTTGATGCCGAGATAGTTGAGCCCGGTGATCAGCCAGGTGATCGTGATGGCGAAGATTTGCGACCACATCACTGGAAGCGGGCCGCCGATGGCCTGGGTATCGAGCCAGTGAAATGCGGCAAAGATGCCAAGCGTGCGCGCGAGTCCGCTGGTGACAGAGGCGATGGAAGCAGGTTTGGCTACAGCAAACCATGTCCACATGTAGAGGAAGCCGGTGCGGTCTCCGTAGGCGCCGCGCAGGTAGACATATTCGCCGCCAGCATAAGGCATCATTGAGCCGAGCTCGGCGTAGGTCATTGCACCGAAGAGCGAGAGCAGGCCGCCGACGATCCAGGCAAGGTAGACGAGGCCGGAGGAGCCGACGGCCTGCATCATTTCAGTGGGAACGAGGAAGATGCCGCTGCCGATGATCGTGCCGACAACGATCGCCATGGCGTGACTGCCGCCTAATACGCGGGGTAGATCGTGGGTCTGTTCCGATTGCGAAGGATCTGCGGAGGCAGGTTGCATCAGGCTCATGGTTGAGACGAACTTACCACGTCAGACCACAGAGCTTTCCGGAAATCGCATCTACATTTTGTCCATATGCCGGAAGCCGTCCGTCTCGGCAAACATCACCGCGAAGAGCATGAAGTTATAGGCCGAGTGAACGAGCGTACTCGCCGCCAGGGAACGGGTGGCAAGGCGTACGGTGCAAAGGATGAGGCTGACGCAGTAGAGCAGCAGCAGCGGACCCCAGGCTTTGGCTACCTGCTCCGAGTGCATGAGCGCAAAAGGCGCGCTGACGGTGAGGGCCGCAAAGATCATCGCGCCGGGGCTCCATACAGGATTGCCCTCGGCATCAAGCGGCCGCGGCTCGTGTCCGGTGATGCGCTCGCTGCACCAGTCCCATGATGTCGCCATCGCCGGCAGCAGAAAGCCTCGAAAGATCGTCTCTTCGCAGAACGGCGCGATGGTGACTCCGAAGATCATCAGCAGCCACGCATCGGAAGAGGTGGTGAACATCTTGTCGATGGGCGCATGTTGTGGGAAGGGAAGCACCCAGTTGCCCAGCATCGCGATGACGTTGCATATCAGTGCCGCGCCGACAAGGCGATAGCGCAGCCGATAGGCAGTGTGGGCGTGCCAGTGCAGTCCATCAAGCAGACTCTTGCCCCAGGCCATGCGGAAGAACGGAACAGCGCCGGCGAGGGCTATGCCGTAGAGCAGAATCTCTGTGCCCAGCGTAAAGCGTGTGTCGCTCTGTGCCTGGGAAAAGTTATGGATGCCGAACCAGTGGTAGTGGAGCGCAAGACCTGCAGTTCCCGTTGCAACAAGAAAGCCGAACAGCAGAAGCAGCAGGAAAAGCAGCGCATCCACAATGTTGGGTATGCGAATGATCGAAGGCTTAGGCAGGTTGTAGACGAGCTGTTCGTTTTGTATTGCAGTGAGGTCCGACACATGCTCGAGGGTGACATCGGGCATCGAGGCTTCGGCCACGTCGTGATGCTCCGAATTATCAAGGTCTGGGTGCGTCAGTTCCTGGCCATCTGCGAACGGGGTATCGCTCATACGAGGGCCGCCTTCGTTCTTCGCTTAGTTGCGGTCTTCTTCGCGGCGGATTTTTTCGTGGCGGATTTAGCGCGGACGATCTCAACCGGCTCGGCGATGGCTTCAGCAGGCACGATATCCGGAGGTGCTTCGGCAGGGAGGCCATGCGCGGCGTAGTAGCGGGCGAGGAATTCGCCGGTGTGTGAGCCGGGCACTGCGGCTACTTGTGCGGGCCGCCCTTGCGCAACGACCTTGCCGCCTTCTTCACCGCCTTCGGGGCCCATGTCGATCAGCCAGTCGGCGTTGCGAATCACATCAAGATTATGCTCGATGATCACGACCGAGTTGCCAAGATCGGCAAGGCGATGCAGCACTTCAAGCAGCTTGCGCACATCATCAAAGTGCAGGCCGGTTGTGGGTTCGTCGAGAAGATACAGCGTGCGGCCAGTTTGTCGTTTGGAGAGCTCGCGGGCCAGCTTCATACGCTGCGCTTCACCGCCTGAGAGCGTCGTTGCGCTCTGGCCAAGATGAATGTAGCCAAGGCCAACATCAACGAGTGTTTGCAGCTTCTGCCGCAGCAGGGGAACGTCGGCCAGAACGGTCAGCGCGTCTTCAATCGTCAAGTCGAGAATGCCCGCGATGGAATAGCCCTTGAATTTAACGGCCAGCGTCTCCTGGTTGTAGCGCAGGCCGTTGCAGACCTCACATTGGACATAGACGTCGGGGAGGAAGTTCATCTCGATGCGCCGCTGCCCGTCGCCTTGGCAGGCTTCGCATCGTCCGCCGGCCACATTGAAGCTGAAGCGGCCGGGCTTGTACCCGCGTTCGCGCGACTCAGGCAGCATCGCGAAGAGATCACGCAGCGGCGAGAAAAGCTGCGTGTACGTTGCAGGATTGGAGCGCGGTGTACGCCCAATTGGCGACTGATCGATGCGGATAACCTTATCAATCTGTTCAGCGCCGGTGAGTTCGTCGTGATTGCCGGGTTCTTCGCGTGAGCCGTATAGGGTTTGCGCGAGAGAACGATAAAGAATGTCATTGACCAGCGTGCTCTTGCCGCTGCCGCTTACGCCTGTGACGACTGTCATCACACCCAGCGGAAAGCCCACTGTAAGATCCTGCAGGTTGTGCTCGCGGGCGCCTTCAATCTGCAGCCACTTGCCGGTAAGCGCGCGCGGCTGTCCGCGGTGCATGATGCTTGCCAGGCCAGAGAGATAGCGGCCGGTGAGCGAGTCCGGCGCAGCCATGATTTCCGCAGGCGTGCCTTCTGCGACTACTGCGCCGCCAAGTCGTCCCGCGCCGGGGCCGAGATCGAGCACGTAGTCAGCGGCACGAATGGTGTCTTCGTCATGTTCGACGACGAGTACGGTATTGCCCAGGTCGCGAAGATGCGAGAGCGCATGGATGAGGCGCATGTTATCGCGCTGATGCAGACCGATCGATGGCTCATCGAGAACATACAACACACCCCGCAGGCGCGAGCCGATCTGTGTGGCGAGGCGGATTCGCTGACCCTCGCCGCCGGAAAGCGTCGCAGCATTGCGGTCCAGCGAAAGATAATTCAGACCGACGCCCGCGAGAAATTCGAGCCGCTCAACGACCTCTTTTCGGATACGCTCTGCAACAAGCGCTTCGCGAGAGGTGAAGGTCAGACTGCGTGCAGCGTCAAGCGAGCGATTCAACGAAAGCGCAGTGAAGTCACTGATGGAGAGCCCGCCGACTTTGACTGCGAGAGACTCAGGCCTGAGGCGCTTTCCGCGGCAGCTTGGACACGTCGACGCCGACATGAAGTTCATCATGTACTCGCGGTAGCCATCGCTCTTCGCGTCCTCCATGCCATCACGTAGAAAGGCGAGAATGCCGTGAAAGCCGGTCTTTGGCGCCTCAGTGCGTGGCGGCCCATAGACAAGCAGGTGCTGATGCTTGTTGGGCAGCTGTTCAAAGGGCAGCTTGAGGTTGATGCCGTAACGGTCGGCGGCCATTTGAATCAGCTTGAGCAGATACTGTGAGGCTGAGCCCGGGCCGAGCCCACCATCGAGCAGCGGCTTGGACCAGTCGGTGATGACCTTGGCCGGGTCGAAGTCGTAGAGCGAGCCGAGACCGTGGCATTCCGGGCAGGCCCCAAAAGTCGAGTTGAAGCTGAAGCTGCGCGGTTCAAGCTTGGGGACGTCAAGGCCGCAGTCGGGGCAGGCCATTGACGAGGAAAACAGCTGCTCGTCCTTCTCAGAACTGTTGGAGCTTGATGCTGCGATCAGCACCAGTCCGTTGGCCATCTGCAGGGCTTTTGAGACCGCTGCTTCGAGTCGTTTTTCGACACCCGGCTTGAGCACGATGCGGTCGATGATGGCTTCGATGGTGTGGTTCTTTCGCCTGTCGAGCACAACGGTTTCGGCCAGGTCGCGCAGTTCGCCGTCGATGCGGGCGCGAAAGCCCTGCTGTTCAAGCTGGTCGAGCAACTCGCGGAACTCGCCTTTGCGGCCGCGCACGACAGGAGCCATGATGACGACTCGTTGTCCGTCACCGAACTGCTGAATACGCTGGACGATCTGGTCCGCCGTCTGGCGCGAGATGGCTTTGCCGCAGCTGGGGCAGTGCGGAGTACCCACGGAGGCGTAGAGCAGGCGCAGGTAGTCGTAGATCTCGGTGATAGTGCCGACTGTGGAGCGGGGGCTTCGGCTGGTTGTTTTCTGTTCGATGGAGATGGCGGGGCTCAGCCCTTCAATCGAGTCAACGTCGGGCCGCTCAATCTGGTCGAGAAACTGGCGCGCGTAAGCGGAAAGCGTCTCAACGTAGCGCCGCTGACCCTCGGCATAGATGGTGTCAAAAGCCAGCGAGCTTTTTCCGGAGCCGGAGAGCCCGGTGACTACGGTGAGTGTGTTTCTCGGAATACGGACGTTGATATCGCGCAGATTGTGCTGCCGTGCGCCACGGACCGTGATGTGCGTAATTGTCATATTTTGTGCAGCGACAGGCGGGCCGGCGGGAGAGATTCAGAAAGCCGGGAAGACTCAGCACCCGATCGCAACCGGATTGTCACAATCGGCACACCCCTATGGGGTATTCTATTGAGCAACAACAAGAGGGTCAATCTGGAGGGATTCTCTGAGAGAATCCTTACTCAGGACAGGAAAACGGCATGCAGCCTGTTCCTATTCCCCCGCAGCCCGCGCCGAATTGCGCGAGTGGAGAAGTATGCAGGACTTTGTGAATCTGGTGATGTTGATCTGCGCGTCTTTGGCCTCGATGGGACTGGGTGTACTCGCAGCTTATGGAATCTTCAAGGGCGGCTTTGCCCTGATGCGCTGGCACACGCGGCAGGCCGCACCAGCTGCGGTTAAGGCTAGTACGGAAGTGGCGCGAGTTTTGTAAAAAGCAGCCGTTCGCGAGCCTGTTTGCCCGGTATCATCGCCGGTTGCGACTTGCTGGCGTTAGTTGGCATTCTCGGCAAGTCGGTTAAGAATTCCATGAATCAGTCCGGTAAGCTTCGACGTCTCCCCAGCGAATGACTCAATAGAAGCCTCAGTCATTTCGTGCTGCTTCAGACCTTCCCACGCCAGATAGTAGCCATTTGCATGGCCGAGATGGCTCAGAAATTCTCGCTGTGTTCTGCCGTTCCCCTCTCGAAAGGGATGTAATGCATTCAGTTCAGCGAAATAGTACGCAGCCCGTACGCTGAAATCGCCTGCGTTAAGTCCGGCGAGAGCCCTTTCGTCCGCAAGCTTCTTGAAGATTTGTGTCGCGGAACTGTAAAGATAGGCATAGTGCGCGAACACGCTACCGTCTTTGCTGATGTCAACAGTACGCAGTTGACCAGCCCATTCATATAGATCTCTGAATAGATAGTGATGAATCGCCTGCAAATGAGCTAAATCAAAATTTCCCTCGAGGGGCTTGAGCGAGAGCTCTCGAGAACGCTCAGCAGCTAAATCTGCTTCGGCTACCTCAAGTTGTGCAGCGTCACGGATTCCGAACCGATTTTTCAGGACGCCCGAGGTGGGATCGAGGTAGGAGTCATATTCGGAGTATCGGGACATGCAGAATACCTCGCGTAGATATTGCGGATCACCTCATCCTGGCTGATCTCTCCCATCGCGGCTCGGCGCATATCTTCGATAGTAGAGTCGGAGACGGTCAGTCCTTCCAGAGACTGCTGCGCAACGGCGTGCTTAATCGCCCTAAGATTGCGCTCCATTTCTATGGTGCGTGTTGTGTTTTCGCTAACCGTCATAGTTGTCAGTATAGTGTTCTGAATTACTCAAAGCAATGACAGCTACTTTCCGCTTGTGGATTCCTCCAGCCTCGGAGCAAACCGTGCCCCTGTAAACAGCAACGCACCTGAGATAAGCAGCGTAACCAGCGTCAAACCCAGCCCGGTGCGCAGGTTTGAGATGCCTGAAAGCGCCCCGATAATCTGCGGCGAAAACGTGTCCCCGAGCATGTGAATCAGGAAGAGATTCAATGCAATCGCTGTCGATCGCACTCCCCCTCCGACCGAATTGACGATCGCTGCATTCAGCGGGCCGGTGTTCAGAAAAAGAAAAAACTCCGTCGCAAAGAGTGCTGGAATGGCCCACTTCACGGGGCCAAAGAAGACCAGTGTGCCCAGCAGAAGTGTGACGATCACGCTCCATGCGGACAGCAGATAGAGGGCGCGGTGATTGCGCCGCAGCCAGCGCTGGCCGAGCCATCCGCCGATCACGGTACCAGCGAGGCCGTCCACTACAGTGATAACGCCTAGCACCGTGCCCGCTTTGGCTACGCTCATTCCGGCGAAGCGATTGAGGAAGACGGGCATCCACGTAGAGATGCCTCCCACAGCGAAGACCCACATTGCCATGCCAAGGGTTGCGCACATGTAGCCTGGATTGCAAAAAAGAGCAAGAAAGTTGCTGAACATCTCGCCACTGGTGGGCTTGGCATGAGGCCCTTCAGCATCCGAGCCGCCGCGTACGGGCTCCGTTGCGAAGAGTGCGTAGGCTCCGGCGACGAGCAGCCCCGGAACCGCTCCCACGAAGAACGGAGTGCGCCAGCCGTAGCGTTGGCCCAATTGTCCGCCGATCAAATAACCCAGTGCCGCGCCAACCGGAATAGCAAGATAGAAGATTGACAGGATACGGTTACGGTCCCGCGCAGGGAAGAAATCCGAGAGCACCGCCGGGGCAAAGATGCCGAAGGTGGCTTCGCCTACGCCTACGAGTGCGTGCCGGAAGTAGAGCGTCCAGTAGTCGTGAACGAAGTACGTGGCCAGTGTCGCCAGGCTCCAGAGAACAGCTCCGGCGACGATGAGCGGCTTGCGGCTGAAGCGGTCTCCCAGCCAGCCGGTGAGGGGTGCCGTCAGCATGTAGGTGATGAAGAGCGCCGTGGTGAGCGCTCCCATCGCCTGGTCTGATACGCCGAACTCGGCCTGGATGAGCGGCTGGGTGCCGGGCAGGATGTAGCGGTCAATATAGTTGAGCAGGTTGAGAGCGAGCAGAAGGCCGAGTGTTACCAATCCTGCGCGGCGCACAGCAGGGCTGGTCAAACTGGGTCTGGGCAGGCTCGGTTGCATCCCATCGTCAGCACGAATCACAGAGGAAGCCTCGGAAGAGCGTATGGCGAGTCGCTCTTGAGCTTAGCGGAGCCGAGTGGTTCTTTGCCAATATCGCACTGCGATCATGCGGGTGCATTGCGGTTGCGGAGCAGTTCTGCAGCCTTGTTCTCCGGATAATCCGGGCCGGGGAAGAGCTCGGCGTAGCCCAACGCCGTGCATTCTACGACCTCACCGGCGTGTTCATAATGTCCTGGCAATCTCACACGGAGGCTCAGATCGGCGCCGCGATCTACCAGTAGCTGCGCTACCGTCAGGCCGTAGTTCCAGAACTGGGTAACGGCGTGGAATATCGGCGTCTGGCCGCCTATGCCGTTGCTGTCGACCCTGGCGCGAGCGTTGACGTCGGCTCCGCGGTCGAGAAGCAGTTTCACCGCCTCTGCGTTGCCGTATTCGGCGGCAACGTGGAGCAGGGTTGCGCCTCGCAGCGTGAGCGTGCGCCCACCGGTCGAGCCGAACTCCAGATCGTCGAAGTGGCGATGCAACAGCCCTGTATCGGCGTCGAGCAGAGCAGCAAGCTCATCGAGCCGGTTGCGTAGCAGGGCCAGCACCGGCGGGTTGTCGAGCCGCGAAATGCCGCCTGCATTCATCAGCACGTCGATACACTCGGCCAGTTGCGGGCTGCGGGAGTAGGTGCCGATCACGTAGTCCACCGCGTTTACCGGATACTTGCGGCCTTCGCGGGCGCAGTTGGGGTTGGCGCCATGTGCCAGCAGCCAGCGGATGGCTGCTGGTTCTACCGTCTCGCAGGGTGCGAAGAGGATCGGGAAATGCCCGCTCCACTCCGCGTTGACGTCAGCGCCGTGCTCGAGCAGCAGCTCCATCATGGGAATGCGATAGCCCATCAGCGCGGCGCGCATCAGCGGGCCGTCGCCGCCCTGGTGGACGTCGGAGCCGTGCTCGATCATCCAGCGGGCCATTTCGAGGCGTTCGGGTTTTGGCGGTTCCCATGGAACGCGGCATTCGGCTACCCAGGTCAGCGGGCCGTTCTTGCCGTAGCCGAGCGGAGCCTGATGCAGCGCGGGATTGCGCATCATCATCGCCTTGACCTGATCGAGGTCGTTGGCGTCGATGGCGAGCTTGAGTTGGCCCGCTTCATGCAGGGAATCCACGTGCGCTTTGAGCTTTGGCCAGCTTGCGAAGCCGTAGCGGCGCGCGATGGCGAACTGCGCTTGAGCGAGCGTCGCGGCGTCGCCGGATTTTTGCAGATCGCGGGCCTGGTTTTTGAGGTGGCGAAGATCGGGATTGGCGGGGAGGGGAAGCGGGGC
>Ga0206935_10134_pt1 | contig 27278 bp, 12 predicted proteins | sample Alteio_BWOrgHeat_13_FD_152924 | JGI IMG/M metagenome (GOLD analysis project Ga0206935, IMG submission 152924) | Enriched cells from forest soil in Barre Woods Harvard Forest LTER site, Petersham, Massachusetts, United States -... | ecosystem: Environmental > Terrestrial > Soil > Temperate forest >...
TTTACAATTAGCCAGCGTGTAAAGGAAATTGGCGTGCGGAAAGTACTGGGCGCAAGCGTGCCCCAAATTGTACAGGAACTATCGAAAGAATTTTTGTTCCTGGTGCTTATTGCTGCGGCGCCGGGCCTGCTGGTTGCCGGCATTTTGATGCACAAATGGCTGCAGGATAATTTTGCCACCCGAACTGATTTAAGCTGGTGGATTTTCGCTTCGGCCGTTATTGTTGCCGGGGTGATTGCGTTTGGAACGGTGAGCTACCAGTCGGTTAAAGCTGCACTGGCCAACCCGGTGAAAAGCCTTAGGAGTGAGTAGGCAGTTGGCGGTAGCAGTTGGCAGTAAAAAAAAGTAATCGGTGTAATCAAAAAATAATCGGTGAAATCCAAAAAATATGATAAGGAATTATTTAAAAATCGCCCTGAGAAATCTTGTCAAAAACAAGGTTTCTTCATTTATTAATGTTGGCGGGCTTGCGGTTGGTATGGCTGTAGCCATGCTGATTGGTTTGTGGATATGGGACGAGTTATCGTTTGACAAATACCATCAGAAATACGACCACATTGCCCAGGTAATGCAAAACAAAACCTATAATGGTGTGGTGAGTACCGGGGTGCCGACATCGCTTCCGGTAGAGCAGGAACTGCGTAAAAGTTATGGCAGCGATTTTGAACATACCGGTGTGATGTTTTGGCTGGGCGACCATGTTTTAACGGTGGGTGATAAAAACATATCATTTTCCGGTACGTATGTAACCCCCGAAATTCCTGAAATGTTCACGCTCAAAATGTTGAAAGGGTCGCGCAATACATTAAAAGGATCGTCTTTACTGGTTTCTCAATCGGTAGCGCTGGCGTTGTTTGGCCATGCTGAACCGGTCGGCAAAATAGTAAAATTCGATAACCAGGCCAGCCTGGTAGTTTCAGGGGTTTACGAGGATCTGCCTCAAAATACCACATTTCATGACCTTGCCTTTATGGCGCCATGGGATTATTTTACTTCCACCCAGGATTGGTTAAAAAGAGCAGCGACCGATTGGGGCGAAGACTCATTCCAGGTATTTGTGCAGGTAGCCGGCCAGGCGAACATGAACAGGCTCTCGGAAAAAATAAGGGATATTAAGCTGAAAAAGGGTGGCCCTGAAGAAGCCAAAATGAAAGCCCAACTATTTCTGCAACCGATGAGCAAATGGCATTTATACGCCGAATTCAAAAATGGCGTAAACACCGGCGGTTCTATCGAGTATGTGTGGCTTTTTGGCGTGATTGGGATATTTGTGCTGCTGCTGGCCTGTATCAACTTTATGAACCTAAGTACCGCCCGAAGCGAAAAAAGGGCCAAAGAGGTGGGTATACGCAAGGCTGTTGGTTCGGTCAGAGGGCAACTGATCAGCCAGTTTTTTTGCGAATCATTACTGATTGCGGTAATGGCATTCGGCCTGTCACTGATACTGGTAACGCTTGGGTTGCCTTTTTTTAATGAGCTGGCCGGCAAAAACATGCAGGTTTTATGGAGCAGCCCGCTTTTTTGGCTGATGGGTATTGGGTTTACCTTGTTTACCGGGGTCGTTGCCGGCAGTTATCCCGCATTGTATCTTTCGTCGTTTAAGCCGGTAAAAGTATTGAAGGGTACTTTCAAAGCCGGGCCTTTAGCCGCTATTCCGCGAAAGGTGTTGGTGGTGATGCAGTTTACCGTTTCCATTATCCTGATCGTGGGTACTATCGTTGTTTTTAACCAGGTACAGGTGGCCAAAAACCGGCCCGTTGGTTATAGCAGGGCCGGGTTGATAACTATTGGAAGCGGCAATCATCAAATGGATAACCAGTTTAATCCCTTCAGGCTCGACCTGATTAAATCGGGTGCGGTATCAGAGGCTGCCGAATCTTCGAGCCCGCTGACTGCGATACACAACAGGATGTCAGATGTCAACTGGAGCGGCAAAGACCCGGGTTTAGCTGTTGATTTTGCCAATATCCGTGTCACTACCGAATATGGTAAAACAGTTGGCTGGCAGTTTGAAGCCGGGCGCGATTTTTCGACCAAGTTTATTACCGACTCTTCAAAAGTTGTATTGAATGGGGCGGCGGTAAAGTACATTGGATTAACAGATCCGGTTGGGAAAACCATAACTTTCGGAAGCGATAATAAAACCTATACAGTTATTGGTGTAATAAAAGATATGGTGATGGGATCGCCTTATGAGCCCGCCAAACAAACCATTTTTCATATCGGCGACAGTTTCGACTCTATCATTATCAAAATAAACCCCGATATGAGCCCCCATGAAGCGATAAGGAAAATCGAAGCGATTTGTAAACGCTATACGCCCGCTGTTCCATTTTCGTACAAATTTGTTGACGACGAATATGCCAAAAAATACGCCGATGAAGAGCGCATCGGCAAATTGTCCACCTCCTTTGCTCTCCTGGCCATATTTATCAGTTGCCTGGGCTTATTTGGCATGGCTTCGTTTACGGCTGAGCAGCGGATCAAAGAAATTGGCGTGCGCAAGGTGCTGGGTGCAACCGTGTTTGGATTGTGGAGGCTGATGTCGGAAGACTTTGTAGTGCTCGTGATCATATCGCTGCTCATCGCTACGCCTGTTTCCTGGTATTTTATGCACAACTGGCTGCTGCATTATACTTACCACGCCCAACTCTCGTGGTGGATATTCGCGGCTACTTCAGCAGGCGCTATCGTCATCACCCTGGCAACGGTAAGTTATCAAAGTATCAAAGCAGCGCTGGCAAACCCTGTCAAGAGCCTCCGAAGTGAGTAGGCAGTTGGCAGTAGCAGTTGGCAGTAAAAAAAAGTAATCGGTGTAATCAAAAAATAATCGGTGAAATCCCAAAAAAATGATAAAAAACTATCTCAAAATCGCGATCCGCAATTTTTGGCGGCACAAGGTGTTTACGCTGATCAACATTACTGGCCTTTCCGTGGGCATTGCGGCCTGCCTGGTTATTTATCTGCTGGTTCAGCACGATTTTACGTTTGATAAGTTCGAAAAGGACGGCAACCGCATTTATCGCGTGGTAACCGACTTCAATTTCGAAGGCAGTCCGGCGCATAACCCCGGCGTAAGCGGGCCTTTACCCTGGGCGGTTAAAGACCAGGTGACAGGGCTTGAAGTATCGGCGTCGGTGTTTCATATGACGCCGCCCGACGTGTTTATTCAAAAGGCCGGTGGCGCGCCTGTTAAGTTTAAACAGCAGCCGGACGTCGCCTTTGTGGAGGGTAGCTATTTTCAACTGCTCCAATACAAATGGCTGGCCGGTTCGCCGAAAACCGCGCTTAACGAACCCGATCATGTGGTATTAACATCTGACCAGGCGGCGGTTTATTTCCCCGGGCTGTCCTACGGCCAGATAATGGGCAAAACGGTTATTTACGACACGATCAAAACCTCGGTATCAGGTATTGTAGCGCCGATCAGGGACAATACCGATTTTACTTTCCACGATTTTATTTCTTATCAAACAGCCTTTACCCACATGAGCTGGCGCATCCAACTTCAACTGTACAACTGGGGCGGCCATAATCAGATGCGGCAGTTTTTTGTAAAGCTTTCGCCCGGTACTTCGGTTGCGCGGGTGCAGGGCCAATTAAATGTCATCCTCAAAAAAAATGACCAACAAAAACCTGGAAGAACACAGATGCTGGCTTTGCAGCCGCTTAGTAAAATTCATTTCGATCCCAATTATGGCGGTATCGCAAACTGGGAAACAGCCAACGTTACCACGCTTTATTATCTGCTTGGGATAGCGCTGTTTTTGCTCTTGTGCGGCTGTATTAATTTTATAAACCTCACAACCGCACAAGCTACCCAGCGCGCCCGGGAGATCGGCGTGCGTAAAACTATGGGCAGCACCAGGTTGCAACTGATAAGCCAGTTCCTGGCCGAAACCTGGCTGACAACCCTGTTCGCCGTTATAGCGGCCGCAACACTCACACCGGTTATCCTTCGCCTGTTTGCGGGTTTTATTCCCCTGGGCATCAAGCTCGACCTGTTTGCACAACCTGGCATTATTTTATTCCTGCTGGGGCTATCCATCATTGTGAGCCTGCTGTCCGGCTTTTATCCTGCGGTTATTTTGTCGGGATATAAGCCAGTCGAGGTGCTTAAAAACCAGGTGGTTGGCGGCAAAGGATCACGAAACGAATGGATGCGCAAATCGCTGATCGTGACGCAATTCGTCATCGCCCAATTTTTTATTATAGCAACCGTGATGGTGAGCAAGCAGATTTATTATGCAGTGAACAAAAACCTCGGCTTTAAAAAGGAAGGCATTTTAATGGTGGCTTCACCGTTTAAAAACATCAATCCAAAAGGAAACCTGGTATTGTTGAACCAGTTCAGGGCCATACCCCAGGTAGCGATGGTTAGCATGGGTAACGATGCACCTTCATCAGAAAATGCCAACAGTACCGAAGCCCATTACATTGATGGCAAGAAGGAGATAACGACTGAAGGCCTCGACGAAAAATTCGGCGACGAAAACTATATCAGACTATATCATATCCGTTTGCTCGCCGGCCGCAACCTGCAACCGGGCGACGCAGGTAAGGGGTTTTTGATCAACAATACCTACGCCAGCATACTTGGCTTCCGCAATCCGCAGGATGCCGTAGGCAAAAACATCGACAAATTTGACGGCGATACCCGTATGCAAATTATCGGAGTAGTGTCCGATTTTCACCAGGAATCATTACACGCGCCGATTGCGCCGCTGGCTATCCTTTCCAACACCGACAAAAAAAACTCCGGCAGTATTTTTCACATAGCAATGAAACCCTCAACAGGCAATAACTGGCACGTTGCAATGGCTGCCATGCAGCAGGCCTGGAAACAGGTTTATCCCAATGATGATTTTGAATATCATTTTGTGGATGAAACAGTAGCCAAACTGTACGACAAGGAGGAAAACACAGTCACCTTACTAAAATGGGCCACAGGCCTGTCCATATTGATCAGTTGCCTCGGATTACTGGGACTTGCCATTTTTACCACCAGCCAGCGTACCAAGGAGATCGGTGTACGCAAAGTGCTTGGCGCATCGGTAGCGCAAATCGTAACCCTGCTTTCACGCGAGATCGTATGGCTGGTTTTGCTTGCTTTTGTTATTGTTGTTCCGATAGGCTGGCTGGCGCTGAATAAATGGATGGAGACCTTTGCCGACCGGACAGCCATCAGCTGGTGGATATTTGCCGGCGGCGGCGTATTGATGCTGGCGACATCCATTCTAACATCGGCTTTCCAAACCATAAAAGCAGCGCGGGCAAACCCGGTGAATAGCCTTAGAAGCGAGTAATTGTCTGAACCGGGATTAAGCTGATTAACTGATTATTCTGACATGTGTTGTCAGCGAAATCAAAAAAATCAGCTTAATCCAGGTTCAGACCAATGAACTAATGAACCAATAAGATGATTTGGACTTATTTTAAAATCGCATTACGCAGGCTGCAAAAAAGCAGGCTGTATACCCTGATAAACCTGGTGGGTTTAACTATGGGAATAAGCAGTTGTTTGCTGATCGGCTTGTTTATTATAAACGAGTTGAGCTACGACCGTTTTAACAAAAACGCCGACCGCATTGTGCGGATGACCATGCAGTTTGGCGAAGGCGGCAAGGAAAAATATGCAACTACCGGCAGCAAAGCCGGCCCGCAATTGCAGCGCACCTTTCCGCAGGTGGAAAGCTTTGTTCGTACGATCAATGGCACCGTGGTGATGAAGTACGGCAGCCAGATGTATATCGAGAAACGGTTTTTGTATGCCGATTCTGCTTTTTTTAGGACTTTTTCATTTCAGTTGCTGAAGGGGGACCCGAAAACGGTGCTCGATGCGCCAAACAAAGTGGTCATCACCCAGTCGATGGCAACCAAATATTTTGGCAGCAGCGACCCCATCGGTAAAGACTTGTCAGTGGGCTGGTACGGTCCGCCGAAAATTTTCCAGGTGACGGGCGTAGTGGCCGATGCCCCTGAAAATTCGCAGATCAAGTTTGACTTCATTGGCTCCTTCTCAAGTATCTACGCCTCCAGACATGAAGAATGGTGGACGGCCAACTATATTACATACTTGTTGCTAAAAAATAAAGACCAGCTGCCTGGTTTCCAGCGGCAGCTGGACACTTATATGAAGGGGGTGAGCAGGGGCGAGCTTAAGTTGCCGGCCAGCAGCCCGCTTACCTATAACCTGGAGCCAATGCTGCAGGTGCACCTGCACTCGCCGTTCGACGGGCTTGAACCGTCGGGCAACGCCAATACGGTATACGTCCTCGGCATTATCGCCTTGCTCATACTTATCATCGCCTGTATCAATTATACCAACCTGGCAACGGTGCAGTCCAGCGCCAAAAGCACCGAGATTGGTATCCGCAAGGTTTTAGGCGCTCAAAAATCACAGCTTTTCGGGCAGTTTATCGGCGAATCATTTTTGCTGACCCTGTTTGGGCTTGTTTTGGCTGTCGTGTTGGCGATAGTTTTTTTGCCTTACTTCAACCAGCTGACCGGCAAGCAGCTTTCTTTTATTACCTGGATACATCCGCTGCCCATATTGATAATGCTGGCCCTGTGTATCTTTATTGCTTTTGCCTCCGGCAGTTACCCCGCCTTTGTCCTTTCTAACGTACGGCTGATCAGCATTCTCAAATCCGGCTTAAAGCTTACATCGTCCGGTGGTTTTTTCCGGCAGGCGCTCATTGTCTTCCAGTTTGCCGTATCAGTTTGCCTTATTGCCGCTACGATTATCGTCGTTCAGCAGTTGAGCTATATCAGGCACAAGGATTTGGGTTATGATAAAGACCACGTCATTGTTATAACAACCGACGATCGTGCTCACCAGCACTACGAAGCGCTGAAGAGCGAGATTGCCCGTATGCCCGGTGTCACCAGCGTTAGCGGAGCCAACGCTATGCCTACTTCGGTGCAATGGGGTGATGGCATTACAGCCGACGACGGCCATGGTAAAAAGGATTTGAATATCATCTGCCTGCCATCCGACGTCGGGCTGATAAAAACGCTGAATATGAAGCTCATCGCCGGGGCCGACTTTAACGATGATGAGTTTAAGCTGATGGATACCACCAACAAATACAAAAACTTTAGATATTCCTTTATTTTGAATGAGACGGCAGCCAAAAATTTGGGCTGGTCACCACAACAGGCCATAGGCAAAACGGTTATTAAAGGCGCGCCGGGCACGGTTGTGGGCGTCATCAAAGATTTCCACTTTGCATCGCTTAAGCAGCCTATCGGCCCGATGATGTTGTTCCTCGACACGGCCTTTACTAATTATATCCTTTTAAAAACCACCGGGCAAAACGCCCCTGCCACCCTGCAGGCCTTACAGGCGCTGTGGAAGGAGCGTGTGCCTACAATGCCGTTTACCTATCGCTTTCTTGACGATAATTACAACAGCATGTACGACTCGGAGCAAAAAACTGCAGATGTGTTCAGCACCTTTTCAACGCTGGCTATTTTGCTGGCCTGTATGGGCCTGTTTGCGCTATCAGCGTTTACAACGGCGCAGCGTGCCAAAGAGATCGGCATTCGTAAGGTACTCGGCGCCGACGTGGCCGGTATAGTAGGCCTTATCGCCAAAGATTTCTTAAAACTTACGCTCATTGCCGTCATTATCGCGTCGCCGCTGGCCTGGTACTTGATGAACCACTGGCTGCAGGATTTTGCCTATCGCATAAACATCAACGCATGGGTATTTATAGCAGCAGGCGGCGCGGCGATATTGATTGCCTTTGTAACGGTAAGCTTTCAATCGATAAAAGCAGCGCTGGCTAACCCGGTGAAGAGCCTAAGGTCGGAATAATCGCGATAGCGGCCGGCACGATTTGAACCCGGATTTATGAAATCAGGGATTTTTTTGAATTAAGATAACGCCACATTTTCCCTTAATTCTAAAATTTCATAAATTCGGATGTTGACAGTGAACCAATGACTAAACCATGATAAAAAACCATTTCAAAATCGCGTGGCGCAATTTGTGGCGGCACAAACGGATGACTTTCATCAACATTGCCGGGCTTGGCATCGGCATGGCGGCTACAGTTTTGATTGTAATATGGGTGCAAAACGAGTTGAGCTTTGATAGCTACCAGCCTGATGCAGAGAGTATTTACAGGATAACGTCCAACATAACGATCACTAAAACCGAAACCTGGAAATGGGAGAGTTCTCAGTATATTTTGGGCACGCACGCCGGCAATGAAATACCCGATGTGCTTGATGTTGGCCGGTTGCAGCCCCATTATGGCGAGTTGAACCTGCACCGCGGAACTCAAATTATCACTGAAAAGCAGGTGGGTTATATTGATGACCGTTGGTTTAGTATGTTTCATTACAATTTTATCCAGGGTTCGGCCGATGATTTTTTTAAAAACCCATTCAGCCTTATCCTGACGGAATCGACAGCAAAAAAATATTTTGGCAATAGTGATGCGATAGGCCAGATTTTACGCATCGACACGAATAATTATGAAGTCAGGGCAATTATAAAGGATAACCCTGCCAATTCCAGTTTTCAGTTTAATCTTTTTATACCCGCCAGCGTATTGTTTTTGGATCCTCAATCAAAGAAGGATCAGCTGGCCTGGGGTGATTACAATTTTATTACTTTTCTGAAACTCAGACAAGGAACAAAAACTGCGGCTTTGGCTGACAAGCTGACGTCGATTTTACGTACCAACCGGAAAGGCGACAAAGGCAATTCAAAATACAGCCTTACGGGTTTGAAGGATATGCATTTCGAGAATGACGTAGCGCAATCGTCGTTAGTTCATGGCAATAAGCTGATCGTTAATATCTTTATGGTGCTGGCCTGTTTGCTGTTGGCGACAGCGTGTATTAATTACGTAAACCTTACCACGGCCCGCGCCAGCCTGCGCTCAAAGGAAGTGAGCGTCCGCAAAATTGTCGGCGCCGGTCGTGTGCATTTGTTCGGGCAATTTATGTCCGAGTCAATTTTGGTTAGCGTTATTTCACTTTTAGTGGCTGTCGTTTTAATTGAAATAGCTATGCCGTGGTTCCGGGCCTTTACGACCAAGGATTTTGGCAACCCGCTTGATGCGCCGGTGGCGTGGATCATCCTGATGGCTACGCTATTAATGTCTTTCTTATTAAACGGTCTTTATCCGGCCTTTTTGTTGTCATCGTTCGAGCCACTGAATGTATTCCGGGGCAAATCCATGCTCAGTTTTAAGGATTCGGCGCTAAGGCGTGTGTTGGTTGTTACCCAGTTTACCATATCGGTTGTTTTAATTGCGGGCACGCTGGTTATCTACCGGCAATTGAATTACATGGAAAAGATCGACCCGGGGTATAACAGGTCGCAGGTTTTTAGTTTTGATTTCCCCTGGTGGACAATTCCGCATTTTAATTTCGACAAGTCGGCAGAACTTATGAAAACTGTAAAGCAAGATTTGCAAACGCAAAGCGTGACCTCAAATGTGGCCATGGCGAGCGATGGCTTTGTGGATTTCAAAAGTTCAACTTCGGGTAATTTCGACTGGCCGGGCAGACCGAAAGACTTCGAGCCATCATTTGCGTCACTGTCTGTTGATGCAGATTTTCAGCGCCTGATGCAACTTAAACTTAGTGAAGGAAGGTGGTTTAATAACGATATTGCCGACCGGCATAATGTATTGCTAAACGAATCGGCGGTAAAACTGATCGATCTTCATGGCGATCCTGTTGGCCAGCGCTTCATTAATCATAACGACACTGGGGTTATTATCGGGGTGGTAAAGGACTTTCACTACCGGAGCCTGCACGACAAGATCGGGCCGATGATCATTTCCCAGCGGGGTCCCGGCGGCTTTTATATTAAAACCGCCTCCGGCAACAATGCTGCCGCAATTGCGGCAGCCGGCAAAATTTGGAAAAAATACTTCCCCGATTCGCCTTTCGAATATGCTTTCCTGGACGATACCTATAATAACCTTTATGCCGCAGAGCAACAGCAGTCCGTTTTGATTACGCTCTTCGCCTTAATAGCTATTTTCATTTCGGCGCTTGGGCTGCTTGGCCTCGCGGCCTTTGCAGCGGAACAGAAGGAAAAAGAGATCGGCATCCGCAAAGTGTTGGGCGCCAGCGTCCGAAATATCGTCAGACTGCTTTCCGTTGATTTTGTAAAAATGGTCATTATAGCCAGCATAGTAGCGCTTCCTATAGCTTATTGGGCCATGAACAAATGGCTACAGGATTTCGCTTATCGCATCAGCCTTTCCTGGTGGATATTTGCCGGCGCTGCAGGTATTGCCTTGCTCATCGCACTTGTGACGATCAGTTTCCAGGCGATAAAAGCGGCGGTAGCGAACCCGGTAGAGAGTTTGAGGAGCGAGTAAAATGTCTGAATCAAAATTTACAGAATTTTAGAATTAGCAGAATAAACAAATAGTCAGCATTTATAATTCTGAAAATCCTTAAATTCTGAAAATTCTGATTCAGACAACCTGTATCAAAACCGTACACCTGCTGTTACATATACGAACATATTCGTATTTATACTTGTATCATAAGTTGTTGATTTATATCAACTTAATTATTTGGTACAGGATTTATATTTCATTTACCAGCAAAATCTTATGATAAAAAACTATTTCAAAATCGCGTGGCGCAATTTCGTTCGCCATAAAGGTTATTCGGCCATCAACATTGCCGGTTTAACGGTGGGAATAGCGGCCTGCCTGCTCATTTTCGTAGTGGTACGGTTCGAGCTGAGTTTCGATACCTTTCAGCCAGGCTATAGCAGCACCTACCGCATCACCACGCAAAACATCCGCGATGGCAATATCAGTTATCAGGCTGGTATTTCGGCGCCGGCGGCCGATGCTTTCCGCTTGTATTTTCCGCAGGCCAAAGTTGCGGGCATAGAAATGACCTATGGCAGCGAGGTTACTGTGTCTGCTCAAAGCGGTAACCCGGCTGATGACAAGAAGTTCATCGAGAATGCCGGGATCATGTTTGCCGAGCCGCAGCTTTTTGAGGTTCTATCGTCACAATGGCTCGCGGGCAGCCCCTCGGCCTTAAAAGATCCAAACATGGTAGTGCTGGACAAGAGCAGCGCCACCAAATATTTCGGCGATTGGCATGCAGCTATGGGCAAAACCCTCAGGATGGATAACCTGCTGACCTTAAAGGTTGCCGGAATAGTGCAGGATTCGCGGGTAAATTCAGATTTTCGATTGAAAGTTTTGGTTTCCTGCATCACCTGGAAACAACACCCTAAAGATTATGGCTATTTTAACAGTTGGAACGAAACCAGCAGTAATTGCCAGGTTTATATCCGGTTTCCGCAAAATGTTTCGCAAAGCGCCGTTGACCAAAAATTACGCAACTTTTCCGAAAGTCAGTTTGATAACAAAAAGCGCACTGGCGGAAAAAGATACGCGGTAGCCCAGCCTTTATCGGCTATCCATTTCGATACCCGTTTTAGCGATGGACTTGGCGACCATATCACCAGTATGGCTACGCTGCGTACGCTTTCTTTTATCGCCATCCTTATTATCATCATGGCGTCTATCAACTTCATCAACCTGTCAACCGCCCAATCGGTCGGCCGGTCGAAAGAGGTAGGTATCCGTAAGGTGTTAGGCAGCAGCAGGGGCCAACTGATGATGCAGGTGATAGGCGAGACCGGCATTGTTGTGTTTATAGCTTTATCGCTGGCTGTTATTACAGCTGAAATTGCCTTGCCCTATTTAAAAAACATTTCCAGCGTACCTGATAATATCAGCCTGTTTAATGCCGGCAGTGTTTTGTTCCTGGTTTGCGTAACTGTAGCTGTCATTGTTTTATCCGGCATTTACCCGGCGCTGGTGGTATCTGGTTTTAAACCCGTACTTGCACTAAAAAACAAAATAAATGCGGCATCTGTGGGCGGAATTCCCTTACGCCGTGCATTGGTAGTAGCGCAGTTTGCCATTTCGCAGCTGCTGATCATCGGCACCGTTATTGCGGTAAAGCAGATGAACTTTGTAAACAACGCCGACCTCGGTTTCAATAAAGAGGCTGTATTAGTAATCCCCTGCGCTACAGATAGCATCAGCGTGCCGCGTATGAACAGCTTTAAACAGCAGGTGCTGCAGCTGCCGGGCGTTCGTTCCGCAAGCTTTACATCAGACGCACCTTCGTCCGATAATAACAGCGCAACCAATTTCAACTTCAACCATTCGCGTAAAGATCCCGGTTTTGATGTGTATCTGAAAGTTGGCGACGCTGATTATTTTAAAACATTTGGACTCCGCTTTTTGGCCGGCAAAGGTTACGGCGTTAGCGACACCGTGCAGCAAGTGGTGATTAACCAAACCCTGATGCAAAAGCTGGGTATTAAGCTGCCTGCAGACGCGATAGGAAAAACCATCAGTTTTGGCAACCCAAAATGGTATCCGATATGCGGCGTAGTTGAGGACTTTAAAACCAATTCTATGCGCGAAACCGTTAAGCCCATTGCCATCTATCCGCAAAAAGCCTATGAAGGGGAAGTTGCCGTAAAAATCGGGACCAAAAAACTTGCGCCAACGGTAGCCGCCGTCCAAAAGTTATGGGAAGGCAGGTATCCCGAATATGCCTACAGTGGATTTTTCTTAGATGAAAGTATCGCCAAATTTTACAACCAGGAAAATCAGCTTGCGCTGGTTTATAAAATATTTGCACTTATCGCCATATTTATTTCATGCCTTGGCCTCTATGGATTGGTTTCTTTTATGGCTGTACAGCGCACCAAAGAAGTTGGTATCCGCAAAGTGCTGGGCGCTTCGGTAATCAGCATTGTTTACCTGTTTTCGAAGGAGTTTATCGTATTGATAGCTATATCTTTTGCGCTGGCCGCACCCGCAGCCTGGTATTTGATGAATGGATGGCTGCAAACTTTTGTGTACCGAACACCCGTCAGCGTTTGGATTTTTGTAGCAGCGATAGCCACATCCTTGTTGATTGGTTGGCTAACGGTTGGCTATAAAGCCGTTAAGGCAGGCTTGGTTAACCCGGTGAGGAGCCTGAGAAGCGAGTAGCAGTCGAAAGTAGCAGTTGCAGTTTTATCTCGTCAACAGACACCAATGAACTAATGAACAAGTGAACCAATGAACTAACACATGATACGGAACTACATCAAAACCACCCTGCGCAGCCTGTTAAAAAACAGGAGCTACAGCATTTTAAACATCGCCGGGCTGGCGATAGGCGTTGCCTGTGCCTCGCTGATATTTTTGTGGGTACAGGACGAATTAACCTTTAACCACAACTTCGCCAAGCGTGATGTGCTGTATAAAGTGTACGAAAATCAAACCTATAACGGAAAAATAAGTACCTTTTTTGCCACGCCTGGCCCCTTTGCCAAGGCCGTTGTAGCTGAGATCCCGGGTATAAAAAACGCGGCGAGAATGAGTGGCGACGGCGGTCAGCTATTCGGGCTGGGGGACAAGGTAATTACCGAACAAGGCAATTATGCCGACCCGCAATTGCTGTCGATGTTACAATTACCATTCGCCGAAGGTTCGGCGTCAGGTGCATTTGCGCAGCTGAAGTCGGTGGTAATCAGCGAAAAAATGGCGCGGCAATTTTTTGGCGATGCCGACCCGATGGGTAAAGCGCTAAAGTTGAACAATACTGAAAACTACACGGTAACGGGTGTTTTTAAAGATCTGCCCCAAAACTCCACTTACCAGTTCCAATGGCTTATACCGATGGCCAATGTCGATAATAAACAGCCCTGGATGAGCATTTGGGGTGCAAACTGGTGCCGTACTTTGGTTGAGGTGGATCCAAACGCAAATATCGCCGCAATCAATGCAAAACTACAGCACTACCTTGCATCGAAAACACAAGCTACCAATACAACGGTATGCTTCCTTTTCGGGATGAATGATTGGAACCTGCATAACCAGTTTACCGATGGTAAAATGGCCGGCGGCAAGATCACCTACGTGCGCACCTTTTCATTTATCGCCTGGATCATCCTGCTTGTCGCCTGTATCAATTTCATGAACCTGGCTACCGCACGTTCTGAACAACGCGCAAAGGAAGTGGGCGTACGCAAGGTAATGGGAGCGGGCCGCGGCAAACTGATCAGCCAGTTTATAGGCGAGGCAGTAATAATGGCTTTTGTGGCGGTGCTGGTTGCGGTAGGTTTTATCTACGCAGCTATGCCTGCGTTCAATGAGTTGGTACAGAAACAATTATCGGTTGATATTTTACAGCCGATGCACCTGGGCTACCTGATCGGTATCGCGTTAATAACCGGCTTACTGGCAGGCAGTTACCCGGCATTTTATCTGTCATCATTTAATCCCGTGGCCGTGCTAAAAAGCATCAAAATAAAGGGGGGAGCCGCCTCGGGTTTTATCCGGCAAAGCCTGGTGGTGCTTCAATTTGCCATATCCATTGTATTTATCATCGGCACTATTATTATCTACCAGCAAATTCAGCACATCAAAAGCCGCGATTTAGGCTACAACAGGGACAACCTGGTCTACATCTACCTGCAGGGCAACCAGGCGCAGCATTTTGACCCGGTTTATAATGACCTGATGCGCACCGGCGTAGTTGAAAACGCAGGATTAAGCGATAACAACACCTTAGGCATCGGCAGCAATACCGATAATTATAAATGGGATGGCAAAGACGCATCCAAAAACCCGCTGATCTCCTGGCAAAACGTAAGCGCGCAGTTTATTTCGACCATGGGCCTTAAGCTGGCGGCCGGGCACGATTTTAATGCCAGCCCGGCAGCAGATAGTTCCAATGTTATCATCAACGAGGCCTTTGCCAAACAAATGGGCGCGGCCGGCAAGGTAGGCGGCATTCTTCGCGATGGAGGCAACAAGCCATTTACCATCATCGGCATTATAAAAGATTATTTGTACAATGATATTTATGGTTCGGCACAACCCCTGGTGTTTTACAAACAGCCATCCCAAACAGGTGTTTTAACCATACGTTTTAAGCCTGGGATAAACATACATGATGCATTAACCAAGGCAGGCGCCATCGTAAAAGCCGATTACCCGGGCTATTCGTTTGAGTACCAGCTTATAGACGATGATTTTAACCAGATATTCAAAACCGAGACGCTTACCGGCCAGTTGGCGGGCGTGTTTGCAACCCTGGCTATTCTTATCTCCTGCCTTGGCTTGTTTGGCCTGGCTGCGTATACGGCAGAACGCCGGATAAAGGAGATCGGCATCCGCAAAGTGCTGGGCGCTACTGTGTCGGGTTTAACAGGTTTGCTGTCAAAAGATTTCCTTAAACTAGTGCTATTGTCCTGTGTCATCGCCTTTCCGCTCGCCTATATTTTCTCGAGTAATTGGCTAAAGGCGTTCCAGTATCACATTACTGTACAGTGGTGGATATTTGCGGTAGCCGGCTTAACCGCCGTAATAATCGCCCTTGCGACAGTAAGCTACCAGGCCATAAAAGCAGCGCTGATGAACCCGGTGAAGAGTTTGAGGAGCGAGTAGCAGTGGCAGTTGGCAGTAGCAGTATGCAGTTAAGAAATATTTTCAATCGGTGAAATCAATTTGAAATCGGTATAACTAAGCGTAGCGACCTCATGGACACCGCTAAAAAATAACCAACAGGTGAATAATCCCAACCAATATGATAAAAAATTATTTGAAGATCGCCTGGCGCAATATGCTGAATAACAAGGTTTACAGCGCGCTGAATATTGTCGGACTTGCAGCAGGGATGGCGGTGGCGCTATTGATCGCCCTGTGGGTGGTTAATGAATATTCGTACGATAAGTTTTTGCCGGGGTATAAATCCTTATACCAGGTGGAATTAAATTTTACCGATCCGCACGAAGGTGAGCACACGCAACAGGCCGTTTCGCTGCCAATAGCTGATGTGTTGAGAAAACAGTACCCTGAAGTAAAATATGTTGCCGAGTCCGACTGGATGGGGCAGCATGACCTGTTGATAGGCGCCAAAAAGCTTTATATGAATGGCGGCGCTGTTGGGTCTGATTTTTTAAAGATGTTCCAATACCCGTTGATCAAAGGCAATGTAAATTCTGTTTTAAAGGATGCCTTTTCTATCGTTCTGACAGAATCAACTGCAAAAGCGTTATTTGGCGACGCCGACCCGATGGGGAAAATGGTTAAGATAGATAATAAGTATAACCTGAAAGTTACCGGTATATTGAAGAATGTACCCAAAAACGCCACCCTGCAATTTAATTACCTGATGCCTTTCAGTTTTAACGAACAGACACAGGATTGGATGAAGACCGCACGAACTACTTATTATAATAACTCCTTCCAGATATTTGTACAGCTTAAGCCGGGTGTTGATTACGCCAAATTGGCGCCTAAAATCAGAAATATAGTTTACAACGGAGGGCCCAAGATGCGCCCGGTTAAACCGGCGGTGCTTTTTCACCCGGTAGCAGACTGGCATTTGTACTCCGAGTTTAAAAATGGTAAAGAATCCGGTGGGTTTATCGACTATGTGCGGATGTTTAGTATCATCGGTATACTGGTATTGGTGATCGCCTGTATCAACTTTATGAACCTTTCAACAGCCCGGTCAGAAAAGAGGGCAAGGGAAGTAGGGGTGCGAAAAGCCATAGGTTCACAGCGCAAGGACCTGATATTTCAATTCCTGACAGAATCTGTATTAATCACTTTTATTGCTTTCCTGTTATCGGTAGTTTTTGTTCAGCTTGCCTTACCCTCGTTTAACGACTTAACCGGCGATGCGGTCAGTGTTCCGTATAGCGACCCGATTTTTTGGGTGATCATGATCACTTATGTTTTGGCCACCGGTTTAGTGGCAGGCAGCAGGCCGGCATTTTATCTTTCGTCGTTTAACCCGGTTAAGGTATTAAAAGGGACCATCCGGGTGGGCAGGGCGGCGGCGTTGCCACGGAAGATTTTAGTAGTACTTCAGTTTACATGTTCTATTGCTTTGATCATCAGCACCACTATCGTTTACCAGCAAATACAGCACGCTAAAGACAGGCCGACGGGGTACAGCGCCGACCGCCTGGTTACTACGGATATGAGCGATGATTTGAACAATCATTATGATGCATTAAAAAACGACCTGCTGCAAACCGGAACTGTTGAAAGTGTCGCCAAAGCGTCGAGTCCGGTAACAGGTGTTTACTGGCATACCGGCATTGAAAAGTGGGCCGGACAGGAACCCGGAGAACTGGCCATAAATGTTGGCGCCGTATTAGTATCCGACAGTTATTTTAAAACAGTTGGTATGAAGTTGAAAGAGGGCCGCGATTTTTCGAGCGCCTGGAGCGCGGATACTTCAAACGTTATTATAAACGAGGCGGCCGTTAAACGCATGGGGTTAAAACAGCCCATCAACCAAATAATCACGTTTGATGGCATCAACGGACCGTCAAGAATAATTGGGGTGGTGAAAGACGCGCTAATGGATTCGCCGTTTACACCGGTTGAGCCCACCGTATTTATTCATGGGCGCGGCGGTAATTTCGCGCTGTACCGCCTGTCAGCCAGTGCAAACGCGCATAAGGCCATTGAAAAGATCGGGAAAATATTCGACAGGTACAACCCTGCGTATCCTTTTAGCTATCGCTTTGTAGACAATGAATACAACCAGAAATTTAGCCTTGAGGTGCTTGTGGGCAAGCTGGCAGGTATTTTTGCAGGCCTGGCTATTTTTATATCCTGCCTCGGCTTGTTCGGCCTGGCCGCTTATGTTGCCGAGCAACGCACCAAGGAGATCGGCGTCCGTAAAGTATTGGGTGCATCGATAGGGCAGGTTTGGTTATTATTATCAAGGGACTTTATTTTCCTGGTGATGATCAGTTGTTTAATAGCTTCGCCGCTAGCATTATACTTTTTACACGGCTGGCTGCTTAAATATGATTATAGAATAAGCATAGGGCCCGGCGTATTCGTTCTGTCGGCAATTGCAGCGTTGATCATCACGATCATCACCATCAGCTTCCAGGCGATTAAAGCGGCGTTGACAAACCCGGTGAAGAGCCTGAGGAGTGAGTAGCTTTTTTGAGGTGAAAGGATAAAGGTAAAAGGTTTTTGACCATGGGCCTCAATCTAATAGTAAGAATGAACAATTGAACCAATTAAAAACTCTCCCCTTTAGGGGAGTTGGAGGGATAAATGATAAAAAACTATCTCAAGATCGCGTGGCGGAACATCTGGAAAAACAAGGTTTTTTCGGCTATTAACATTATCGGTTTGTCTGTAGGGATGGCCGCGTGTATTGTTATCATGCTTTTTGTTTCCTATGAAAAGAGTTTCGATAACTTCCATTCGAAAAACATTTACAGGCTGAACGAGGTGCAAACCATCGGGGCCCAGGGCACTACCCAAAAGGTCGGCTTGTCGATGTTCCCGATGGGGCCGACGCTTAAAATGGAGTTCCCGGAGATAAAAAACTTTACCCGGGTGCATTGGGATAATAAATACCAGCTAACCCAAAATAACAAGCGGATATTTGTACCGCAGGTGTTTTTCGTCGACTCGACGTTTCTTCAGATGTTTGATTTTAAGGTTATCCGCGGCGACCGGAAAACCGCATTGTTAAAGCCGCATAGCGCACTTGTAACAGAAGAAACAGCTAAAAAGCTATTCGGGGACGCCGACCCGATCGGCAAACAAATTACTCATTATGGTGACGATACGATAACCTATGCAGTGACCGGTATAATTGCCAATGTGCCCCAAAACTCGCAGCTGCAGTTCGACGCATTGTTTTCGTTCAGCACCATTATCAATCCCAACATGGCTAAAAACTGGGGCGGCAATTGGCTCGACACTTTTTTTGAACTTACGCCCGGCGCCAATATCGTGGCGATGGAAAAAAAATTCCCCGCCTATTTAAAAGAACACATGGGCGATAACGGTCCCAAATACATGAAGCTATTTATGCTGCCGTTAAAGGATATTCACGCCAACGCCGCTGATATAGGGCTGGATTATATCAACTATCAAAAATTTGATAAAAAATCGACCAACCTGTTTGCCATTATCGCGCTTATTGTATTGATCATAGCTTGTGTTAATTTTATAAACCTGTCAACCGCGCGTTCGGCCGAAAGGGCTAAAGAAGTGGGTATTCGAAAATCCATCGGCGCTTATCGTTTTCAATTGGCTTTTCAATTTCTTGGCGAAACGGTGATGATCGCCCTGTTGGCCCTCGTATTTTCCATCGTGCTGGTGGAACTGGCATTGCCGTATATCAACCGCCTGAGCGACAGGAATATTTCGTTTGATATTTTTGGCAGCATTCAGGTTTTAGCCATCGTTTTGGGCGGCACGGTTTTCATCGGCATCATCTCGGGGATATACCCGGCAATCTATTTGTCGTCGTTCCAGGCTTCGCGTGTTTTAAAAGGTTCGGTACAGGTGGGTAAAAATAAAGGCGCACTGCGCAATGTGCTGGTGGTCACCCAATTTGCAAGTGCAATCTTCCTGATGATTGCCACGGTATTTGTTTTGAAACAACTCAGTTTTATGCAGCATCAGGACCCCGGCTATTATCGTGACCAGATTGTAAATATTCCGTTAGACGGTGTCACCACCCAAAAATACGACCTGTTTAAAAAAGAACTGTCCGGTAATTCGCTGGTAGACGGTGTAACGGCCTCGCAAGATATCCTGGGCAGCCACTTGGATCAAACCGGGGTTAGCTTCAGGCCATCATTCGGGCCAAGGCAAGATTTGGGAACGACACTTTTGGTGGTAGACCCCAATTATCTTGATTTATTTAAGATAAAATTAGCAGCCGGCAAAAACTTTTCTGACGGCAAGGTGCCGGATTTCAGGCAGTTTATTGTTAATGAAGCGCTGGCGAAGGAATTAATGAAAGATTACCCCAAAAAGCGGCTTACCGACCTGATTGGGCAGCGATTTGGATTTGACTCTGTGTCGACTATCGTCGGTATAGCCAAAAACTTCAATTTTAACTCGCTACAATATAAAATTGAGCCGATGTTCCTTGTTGCCGCACAACACCCCGGTTTCAGGGACGTTTCGGTAAAGATAAACGGCAAAAATACCGCTGCCGCTATAGCCTTTATAAAATCCAAATGGGATAGTGTATATCCCGATTATCCGTTTGAATACCAGTTCCTGGACGATCATTTTAACGAAGTTTATAAAGCCGATAACCAGGTGAGCCAGATCGTCGGCATCCTTGCGGGGCTTGCCATTTTTATATCCTGTTTGGGTTTATTCGGCCTGGCGTCACATTCCGCCGAAAAACGTGTGAAGGAAATAGGAGTGAGGAAGGTTTTGGGCGCTTCGGTTCAGAATATAACGCTGATGCTTTCGGGCAACTTTTTAAAGCTCGTACTGATCGCAAACGTGATTGCATGGCCGGTTGCCTGGTATATGGTACACAGCTGGCTGCAGGGTTATGCCTTCCGCATCGATATCCAATGGTGGATATTTGTTGTCGCCGGTATAGCTTCAATATTAATAGCATTTGGCACGGTAAGCTTTCAGTCCGTCAAAGCCGCGATCGCGAATCCTGTGAAGAGTTTGAGAAGCGAGTAGTATCTGAACCCGGATTAAGTTGATTAAATTATTTTTTTGATTTGACATGTCAGCGAAATCAAAAAAATCAGCTTAATCCGGGTTCAGACATATTGTATCATAACCGTACGCTCCGTGTTACATAAGCGTACAGTTTTTATAAAAGGTTTATCGCCTAAATATCTGATAATTAATTGCTTGTCTTTTTGGTATGTTATTGATGTACTTGTGCCATAATGAATTGATCCATGCGCTAACGATTTAATTTAATAACTTAGAAGGGTCAATTCACTAAATAACTAACGCAATAATTAAAAATCAAAAATGTTATCGTTACAGCACGTTTCAAAATATTACCAGGTTGGGGGGAATAAAAACTTTGTACTCAATGATATAAACCTCGATATAGACAAAGGAGAATTTATCTCGATAATGGGTCCCTCGGGCTCCGGTAAATCAACATTACTAAACATTATCGGAATGTTGGATGAACCTTCTGAAGGCTATCATTATTTTATCGACCAGGCTGTTCACCAGTTAAAAGAAAAACAGCGTTCAGCTTTGTATAAACAGTATATCGGCTTCGTTTTCCAGGCATACCACCTTATCGATGAACTTACGGTTTACGAAAATATCGAAACTCCGCTTATTTACCAGGACTTTAAAAGCAGTGAGCGCAAAGCGATGGTTGCAGATATACTGGATCGCTTCCAGATTGTGGGTAAAAAAGACCTTTTTCCGGCGCAATTGTCCGGGGGCCAGCAGCAATTGGTTGGGATAGCCCGTGCTTTGATCGCCAGGCCGCAATTGATTTTGGCCGACGAGCCTACGGGAAACTTAAACTCCAAGCAAGGCGAGGAAATTATGGAGCTTTTCCGCAAACTGAATAAAGAGGATGGGGTAACCATTATCCAGGTTACACACTCGGAAAAGAATGCGGAGTACGGAACGCGGATCATCGATCTGCTGGATGGAAAGGTTTCCTCTTCGCGTAAATTTTAATAAAACACCAATACAAAACAGACAAGATGCGATTTAGTAAATATTTTTTAACACTTTTATTTTTAACCGTTTGCGTGTTTGCAAAGGCACAGCAACAAACGCTTACCCTGCAGCAATGCCTTGATGTGGCGATTAAAAATAACCTCACGGTAAAGCAGGATTCGATTACCGCTCAGCAAGACCGGATCAACTTTGTGCAGGCTAAAGACAACATGATCCCTTACATAACCGGTGGCGCAAACCGCACGTTTTCATCCGGTCGCGCGGTGAACCCCGTTACCAACACGTATATAACCCAGTCGGTAACTTCTGATAATTATAATTTGAACGGACAGGTTACTTTATTCAATGGCCTCGCGCTTCAAAGTGCAGTTAAGCAAACATCCCTGGCTTTTCAATCAGGTAAAATGGCTTTCCAGGCGGCAAAGGACCTGGTTGTCGTACAGATCATTACCAATTACCTTGGTGTTTTAGATGCCGCAGAGATACTGTCGCAAACCAAAAGCCAGTTGGCCGTTGCAAAAGAAAATGTCGATATAGCCCAAACTAAAGAAAACTACGGGGCGAATTTAACCGCGTCGACACTGTCGGATTTCAAAGGGCAATATGCCAGCGACGTGGTTAACGTAGTGCAAGCCCAAAACTCATTAGATGCCGCCAAACTCAGCTTGTTTCAACTGATGAATGTCCCTTACAATAAAGATGCTGACCTGCAGCCATTAAACGCCGAAGATCTTAAGGGGCAATATGGCGTTGATCCTGACCAGGTTTTCAATACGGCTTTGCAGCAATTAGCCGAAGTGAAAGCGGCGACGCTGGCGCGTCAGAGCGCTGAAAAAGGCGTTAGCTTTGCCAAAGGGCAATTATATCCAACTTTAGCACTCGGAAGTGGCATCGGAACAAACTACTCTAATTTAAATTCAACCAGCTATTTCGACCAGTTCAGGAATAATTATGGTACTTATGTGGAGATCGCCTTAAATATCCCGATATTCACAAATCATGTAAAAAAGAATGCTGTGGCCCTTGCTAAGCTCAATTTACTGAATTACCAGGCCTTAGAAGACAACACCAAAATACAATTAAAACAAAGTGTTGAGACTGCCTATTACAACATGGCAGCGGCCTATAAGCGCTACCAGGCGTTGCAGGATGCTGTGGCTGCTTATACGACGAGTTACCATGTGCAAAAAACACGTTTCGATGCAGGCGTAATAACGTCGGATCTGTTTTTGATTGCACAAAACAATTTGGATGCCACTAACCTATCATTGATCGGTGCGCGTTATGATTACCTGATATACAGCAAGATATTGGACTACTACCAGGGCAAACTGGCAAGTTTTTAAACAAGGGTCTCGCTTTAATAAATTATTTTTTACATTTATCGCAGAAATCAAGACATCCGGTCCCCTGCCGATTTTTTTCGGTAGAGGACCGGATTCCTAATTTTGAGGGATAGGGGTTAAACCTTTCAAACAGAAACCTATCTTAGTTGTTACACCCATACTTACACATCGCCATGAAAAGAATTTTTACAACATTAGTCGTTATTGCAGTTGCTTTTAATTTTGCTTCGGCACAAATTATACCTTCATTTCAATTTGGGGTAAAAGCAGGCGTCAACATTGCCAGCCTTCAGGCCAGTTCATCGGCTACATTTGCTACGAGCAACCGGGCAGGATATTTGGGCGGTGTATGGGCGCGTGTCGGTGCACTCGGCCTTAATTTTCAGCCCGAAATGTATGTCACTGCAAAAGATGTTGACGTTAATACGCAGGGCGGCGGTACAACCACTGCCAAATTTACCAGCCTGGATGTGCCATTACTGGTTGGCGTTAAGGTTGGTGCTTTTGGCGTTGGGGCCCGTTTTTACACCGGGCCGCTCGTTTCTTTCGCACTTGATAAAAACCAGAGTTTGGGCGGCGCAGCCGGCAAAGCCTTGAGCCTTGACTACAAGGATCAAAATGTTGCCTGGCAATTAGGCGCCGGGCTGGATATAAAACGAATCTCAATTGATTTTCGCGCCGAGGCAGGTATAACCGAGCAAACGTACGGTTACAATCATACCCGCGTAAACTTGTTTAATGTGAGCCTGGCGTATAGCTTGTTTAAGCTTTAAGTGCGTCTCATCGACGCAAGCGATGCAGTGCGATGCAAAGCGAAACAGCTCTGACTATTAACTATTTAACTACTGACGCGATTTTGTCAGTGACAAGTTTGTGTCACCATTTTTGCCAAAATCCGAGGGGCAATCCCTCGGTAGAGTTCCTTCACACTGGTTTATTTAGTATTAATTTTTGAACAAAAAGTGGCAAATTAGTATTATACTTATTGTACAAGTTACACCTATCTTTATCAGCAGGTTACCAGCCCCGTAACGCATTACCTGTTTTGCAGATCTGTCAATGAGCAATCAATATTTCCGAAACGCCTGCCGCTTAATTTTTTTATTTATTGCCTTGTTTTGCTTTTGCAGCAATGGTTATGGGCAGCAGGGCAGTGAAACGAAGATCCGGCTTGACCAGGTTGGCTTTTACCCTGATGCGCCGAAGATCGCGGTCATTTTATCAGCAAACGACAGCCTGTTTTATGTTCAAACTGCCGAAAAGACCACCGTGTTTACCGGCCACCTAAAAAAATCAGTAAAACCCGATTTTGCCGGCGACTATACCCTCATCGGTGATTTTACTGCCTTCCATAAAACCGGCAAATATTTATTATTTGTACCGGGGCTGGGTTATTCGTACCCGTTTGAGATCAACAAAAATGTTCACCGCGAAATAGCCGCCGCTTCAATAAAAGCTTATTACTTTATGCGGGCCTCCACAGCCCTCGATCCAAAATTTGCCGGCAAGTGGGCCAGGGCAGAGGGCCATCCGGATACCGTTGTGCTGGTTCATCCTTCCGCCGCATCGGACAAACGCCCGGCAGGTACAGTGATTTCCTCGCCGCGCGGATGGTATGACGCGGGGGATTACAATAAATATATCGTTAACAGCGGCATCAGCACCAGTACGCTGCTTTCTTTGTATGAGGATTTTCCGGCATACATGAAGGCGGTTAAGCTAAACATCCCCGAAAGTGGCAACGGGGTGCCGGATATACTGAACGAAGTTTTATGGAACCTGCGCTGGATGCTGACCATGCAGGACCCCAATGACGGCGGCGTTTACCATAAATTAACTAATGCCGAGTTTGATAAATTTGAAATGCCCGACAAAGCCACGGCTCCACGCTATGTGGTGCAAAAAGGTACGGCTGCCACGCTCGATTTCGCGGCAGTTATGGCACAGGCCAGCCGGATATTCCGGAAGTTTCCAAATGAGCTGCCCGGTTTGGCTGATTCCTGTTTAAAAGCAGCCAATAGCGCCTGGGATTGGGCCAACAAAAAACCCAACATCGCGTACGAGCAAAATGCAATAAATCAAAAGTTTAACCCAAAGATCAACACCGGCGCTTACGGCGACCGTTATTTTAGCGATGAGTTTATTTGGGCTGCATCGGAATTGACGGTAACCACAAACCTGCCGAAATATTTAGAAGGTATTAAATTATTGCCTGATGACCGCATGCCTTTGCCAACCTGGAGCCAGGTACGGCTTTTGGGGTACTATACGCTGGTAAAGAATGCCGGCACATACTCCGTGAAAGAATTACCAGAGATAAAAAAGCGATTGATAACATTTGCCGATAGCCTGGTAGCCGGCGCCCACGAGACAGCCTATGAAACAGCTATGGACAAATCGAGGCGAAATTTTAATTGGGGTAGTAATTCAATAGCCGGGAACGAAGGTGTAGCTTTGATACAGGCTTACAAGCTTACCGGCGATGCAAAATACCTCGCTTATGCATTGGACAATCTCGACTACCTTTTAGGCAGAAACGGCACAGGTTATTGCTATGTTACAGGCTACGGGTTTAAACCATCGATGAACCCGCATCACCGGCCCTCGCAATCGGATGGCGTGGTTGATCCGGTCCCGGGGCTGCTGGTAGGAGGGCCTAATCCAGGTATGCAGGATGGTGTCAAATTACCCTCCACTGTGCCTGATGAAGCCTATATTGACGACTACCATGCTTATGCTGCCAACGAAATTGCGATTAACTGGAATGCGCCGCTGGCTTATTTAGCGAATGCCCTGGAGGCGCTGCAGGATAAATTAAAACCTGTAAATTAGTCTGATACCAAAACTGGGTTTCGGCCAAAATAATGCGATGGAAAATCAAATTAATTTTAACCATAGCGAAACAAAGAAGGCGCAAAGAACACAGAGAAAAAAAATGACAAACTATTAAAGCTTTGTGTTCTCTGTGTTTTCCCCTCTGTGTTCTTTGTGGTAAAAATTTTTAGTAGTCAAGTTACACAGAAGAATGTTAAAATCAATCAATAAAAAACAAACCAACCAAACCAGCAGATCATGAGAAAAATGCTCTTCTTATTCACTACGGCGATGCTTGCGGCATTTTGCCTGTCCGCTCAGCCTAAAAAGCCCCAAAGTGACATCGATAAAAAGGTCGATGCGCTGATCGCACAAATGACCCTTGAAGAGAAAGCAGGGCAGATGACCGAGGTGACATCCGATGTGGTATCAACCACCAAAAACGGCGTGCATGAGATCGACCCGGAAAAAATTAAGGAAGCGATCTTAAAATACCACGTTGGATCGATACTAAACGTTAGCGGCCACGCGTACGACCGCAAACACTGGTACGAGGTGATCTCGGCCATACAAGCCGAGGCAGCACAGGATAGGCTAAAGATCCCGGTTATCTACGGTATCGACGCCATCCACGGTGTTACCTACACGCTGGGCAGCACCTTGTTCCCGCAGGAAATTGCTATGGCGGCTACCTTCAACCGCACCATTGCCTACGAAGCCGGCACGATCACCGCTTATGAAACGCGCGCCAGCTATATTCCCTGGAATTATTCGCCCGTGCTGGATTTAGGGAAAAATCCGCTGTGGCCGCGTATTTACGAGACTTTTGGCGAAGACCCTTATTTGGGCAAAACAATGGGCGCATCCATTATCCACGGCTACCAGGGTAGCGACGTAGGCGATAAATATCATGTTGCCGCCTGTATGAAACATTATTTAGGCTATGGCGACCCGCTCGACGGCAAGGACCGTACGCCGGCCTGGATACCCGACCGCTACATGCGCGAATATTTTTTACCGCAGTTTGCCGAAGCGGTGAAGGAAGGTGCGAAGACGCTAATGGTCAACTCGGGCGAGATAAACGGCATACCGATCCATGCCAGCCATTATATGCTGACTGATGTTTTGCGCGGCGAGTTGCATTTTGACGGTATCGTAGTAAGCGACTGGCGCGACATCGAGTACCTGCACGATCGTCATCATGTTGCCGCTACGCAAAAAGATGCGGTAATGATAGCCGTGAACGCCGGCGTAGACATGAGCATGGTGCCCTTAGATTATAGTTTCTACGGTTATTTGATCGAACTGGCTAAAGAAGGCAAAGTGCCCATGTGGCGCATCAACGAGGCGGTTCACCGCATTTTAAAAGTTAAATATGAATTGGGGTTATTTGAACGGCCGGTTGGCAATCCTGATGATTATCCAAAGTTTGGTTCGGAAGAGTTTCGCAAAGTAAGCCTGCAGGCCGCTACCGAGGCCATTACCTTGTTAAAAAACACCAACAATATTCTTCCGCTTAAAAAAGGCATGAAAATATTGGTGACCGGCCCGACAGCCAATACCATGCGCTCGTTAGACGGCGGCTGGAGCTATACCTGGCAGGGCGAGCAGTCGGACAATTTCG
>Ga0206935_10136_pt1 | contig 27136 bp, 26 predicted proteins | sample Alteio_BWOrgHeat_13_FD_152924 | JGI IMG/M metagenome (GOLD analysis project Ga0206935, IMG submission 152924) | Enriched cells from forest soil in Barre Woods Harvard Forest LTER site, Petersham, Massachusetts, United States -... | ecosystem: Environmental > Terrestrial > Soil > Temperate forest >...
ATTGACGCGCATGCTGCTCCAGCTTCAAAATCATCTGGAAGCGTGGGGGCGTCGGCCGGGGGAGTTTGGAATCAAGTCACGAACAAGAGCGGATAAAGACGGGCCATGAATATCAGGCTGCGGCAACATGTAACCTAGAGAGATTCCCGGCGCTGAATCTCGACACGCAGATCGGTCTCCACTTCCTCTTCATCGATCAGCTCCTCATCCGGCACCATCTCCGCAATCGTCTCCGACGCCATCAGCGGCCGCGTAAACAGAATCTCCTCAGGCCCAACGGCGCCGCCGGTCATCAGCATGCTCATTGCCTGCTCCATGGTCAGGTTGGTTTCCTGCACGCGATCAATGGGCATGATCTGCAGCAGTCCCGACATGGGGTTGATGGCATTGGGCAGAAGCACTGCGGCAAGCATCTGGCCGCTGTGCAAATCGACGAGCGTGCGTGTCAGAAAGCCCAGCGCCCGCTGTCCGGGCATGGGAAACTCCACCAGCACCACCCGCTGCACGGATTCGTCCTTGGCCATCATCGTATCGATCAGCTTGCGCACCGATCTATAAATCTTGGCCACAAAGGGCAGCCTGTCTAGTGTGTTTTCAAAGACTCTGATGGCCTGGCGGCCGACCACTTGCTTGGTTACCCGGCCCACAATGTAGAGCACCACCAGCGTGAGCAGGATCGACAGGACAAAATGTACCCACGGCTGGCTGAGCCAGTCCCCCGGCACGATTGCCGCGAGTACCCACACTACCGGCGAGCCCACCTTGGCCAGAATACCGAGCAGGAAGCTGAAGATCAGATAAGTCACGATCAGCGGGCCGACGGTGATCAAGCCAGCCAGAATGTTGCGTTGGACGCCTTTAAGGGCGCGTAAATAAGCGGGTTTCACTCACAACTCCTGTGTTCGAGAATACCGGACCCCGATCGCATCGCTTGATCAGAATGAACCACATCCGACGGCAATAATATAGTTGACTAACCCACGCCAAATTGGTATGTTTAATTCATGGACAGCCCGAAAACACTTCTCGAAGCCATTAACTACTTTCAGAATGAGCAGGTTTGCATAGATGCTGTTGCCGCGATGCGTTGGGCGGATGGGCCAGTTTGCCCTGAGTGCGAAGCTCCAAAGCCCTACTACCTGGATGCGCAGAAACGGTGGAAGTGCCGTGAATGCCGCATTCAGTTCAGCGTCAAGCGCGGCACGATCTTCGAGGATTCTCCTATCTCCCTCACAAAGTGGCTCCCCGCCTTGTGGCTGCTCTGCAACTGCAAGAACGGGGTTAGCTCCTATGAGATCGCCCGGGATCTGGGAGTGACGCAGAAAACGGCTTGGTTCATGTTGCAGCGCCTTCGCCTTGTGCTGAAGTCTGGTTTCGCTGGCAAGCTGGAAGGCGGACCTATCGAGATCGACGAGACCTACGTGGGCGGCAAGCTGGTCAATATGCATAAGGACAAGAAAGCTCGCTATCAGCAGCGCGGCGGAATGCATGGGAAAACGGCTGTCATGGGAATGCTTGACCGTGAAGCACGAAAGGTCCGGGCAAAGGTCATCCCAGACATTAAGCGCGAGACCCTACAGAATGAGATTCTGAATCAAGTCGAACACAAAACGACCGTCTACACTGACGGCGCGACCGCGTATGACAATCTTGCGAAGAATGACTTTGTTCACGAAACGGTAACTCACATTGAAGAGTATGTTCGGGGCGAAATCCACACTCAGGGAATCGAGAATTTTTGGAGTCTATTGAAGCGCGGATTGAAGGGAACATATGTTGCGGTTGAGCCGTTCCACCTTGATCGTTACATCGATGAGCAAGTGTTCCGTTACAACAATCGCGCTACCAAAGATAATCCACTTACAGACGCAGATCGCTTTACCCTTGCGCTCTCGCAGGTCGCGAACAAACGGCTTACTTATGCTGAATTGACCGGAAAATTAGAAAGATCGGAAGCCTAATCCTGTGAGGCGCAAGCGGGGACCGAAAGCGAAGACTTAGGTTTTGGTCCAGGCCTGACTCTTCCCGCTTTTGCAGCTTTCTCGGTGGCGAGCATTCGATTCAGATCAGCTTTAGATACGCTCAATACTTGCCGGAGGCCAGCGTTAAAGCGGTCCATCGAATTAGTTGACGCCTTTTCCCTATTTTCCATCTTGACAACCCCACAACTCTCTGAACTTTTTGCTAATATCCATATATGTCTGCTCAGAGGAGAAGACAAAAAAGTGCTTTCCACATCGGGTAAACGGTGGAAGCGCGTGAACAAACGATCAATAAGAGGAGGCATCCTCACTTTCCACGGCGCGGATGCCCCTCGGTTTTACCCTTGCTCCAACCCCGGTCTCAGGCTTTCGTCTGGGGCCGGGCCTTACAGAATGGGCGTGGCTACTGGTCGGGGCAGGTCTGCAAAACTGAGCACCCGAGGGTTCGATTCCCTCCACGTCCACCCGTCTCTCGATGGCTTCCGCACAACAGGTGTACTATGCCATCGCTATAGCGTGATAATACCGCTATGTTTTCCTGTTGACAAGCATTTGCCGACAGGAAAGTCTCAAAAAGTGGCTTGACTGTCGCCTAATACCCAGAGCAATCAATTTCTACAGCCCTTCCAGCAGTTCAATCGCGCTTCCGTCAATCCCCTACACACGGAAACTCCGAGCCAAAGTTATAAGAACCCCGCAGCGCGTTTTTGGTATTCGGTCCCTTCTACGGCTCAGGCGATTTCACGCTTGGGTTACGCAGGTATATTTATACCCATCCGACGCCTTCGATCCTGCGGCCTGAATATTCACAGCGGCGCGGCCCACTATTTCGATCGATAACGGCGCGAGCCGGGCTTCGATGGACTCATACGCGCTGGGATTGACGCAGGCGCATACGGGAGTAGAAACTGCGGAAGTCCCGCATGCAGGAAGACCACGTTCTATAGTGAAAGAAGGAAGTCCATGGCTGACCCACAGAGTTTTGGCTTGACCACTCCGATTGACGAAGGCCGCCGCGTAAACGGCACAGGCGAGCAGCATCCGCGCGCCGTCGGCTCTCCGCTGCCGGTTGGGTCCGGACTGTCCAATGGCCACGCCGCCGAATCGCAGCGCGGCTACGGCGCTCCGCCTCCGGGACGAGCTCTGGCCAACATTTCGGCCAACCCTCCCATCGACGTGCCCTCGGGGGTGCAGCGAGTAATCAACGCGGTCCGGGCGGCATTGCCCTATGTGCAGCGCATTCTTCCTTTGCTCGACGGCAATATCGGCACCGCTGTCGGCAACATGTTCGCGCCCCACCACCATGCGCCGCCTCCGCCGCCTCCTGTGAACCTGTCGCCCCTTGAGGATGGCCTTGCCAATTTGCAGGCGGAGCAGCGTGAACTGCGCGACCAGGTAATCGAGCAGAACTCCTCGCTCAAGCGGGTCGAAGATCAGTTGGAAATGGTCCGCGAAGCCACCGACCGCAACACACTGGAGCAGCAGGAGCTGCTGGAAGACTTGAAGGTTGTTGGCAACAAGGTAAACCTTTTCGCCGTGATTGCACTCGTGCTGCTGGCCGTTTCCGTGATCGTCAATGTGGTGCTGTACCTTCACATTTTGAAGGTCCTACCCTAACGGCCGGGAACTGCAGCTGTTTACAAGAGAGATTCCCAAGGCGAGCCAATTTTGCTCTCAGGTTTAACTTTCTGTTCGAAAATGAACCAGTTTTGGTGCTATCAATTATTATATTTGTCTCATAAATACGACTTTCGCGATTCCTGCTCTCTTTCTGCGTCCAGCTGAACTCCGTTATTGCCAGTCGTATTTTCCTGGGGCTAGTATTCGCATAGTTCAACCGCGTCTCGATGATTTTGACCCGGTCTCTGCCCACTTATGCAGTTATCCCCAACTTCACCTCTGCTTCACCAACCGGCGGCGCTTCTTAGCGCGCGCACACGGAGTGTATCGTCATGGCGTGGTATGCCTACTGCATCGGTGAAAAGCCGGCTTTCCCAGAATTAGCCCGGCATCGCAAGCCTGTCCCCATGGAATCGGTTCTCGGCATCAGCGGCAACCAGGTATTTCTTTACCCGGCCAGCGACCTCGCCGTAATTGTCAGCGAGCACAACCCAGCGGAAACTCTCAATCAGAAGTCGGGCGTGGATCACGCGCGCGTTATCGCCGACTGCTTCCAGCACTCCACCGTTCTGCCCTTCCGTTTCGGCACCGTCTTCCACGACGATGAGAGCCTCCGCAAATCGATCCGATCGAACCAGCGGCAGTTCCAGGGCAATATCGACAAGCTACGCGGCAAAACCGAGATGCACCTCAAGATCTTCGTCGACGATTGTTGCGCCCATGCGCTCGAGCGGCATGTTCCGGCCGAAGGCGTAGGCCGGGAGTTTCTGGGCAACCTGCGCGAGAACGCCGCCCGCACCCGCGAGCGCCAGACCCGCGCCCGCGCCGTCAGCTTCCAGATGCATCGCCTGTTCATGCCGTTGGACGAAGAAGTAAGCTGCCGCATCACCGAAAGCGGCAAGATGGTGCTCGATATCGCCCACCTGATCGACCGCAAATATGTGGAGCGTTACCAGAACAAATTCGCCTCCACCAGCGCCACGATCCGCGAATGCCAGATGCAGGTCTCCGGCCCCTGGCCGCCCTACCACTTCGTACACCGTCTGACCCGCTCGGCAGCCCATGCGCAGGCTGCATCTCATGCGCCAGCACCAGTCGCTGCGCCGCTCGGCATTCCGCAAGCCATTCCGGCGATGGCCTGAACACGCCAGATCTGTATTCAGTCGCCTTGCAAAAAGTGTGGCCCATCTCTCGGAGTCGAGGGATGGGCCATCGCTTTTGGTTCTTGTGCGGCGAGCTTCATGTTGGTTACGCGCCGCCTTCGAGCACTCCGGGCACATCTATGCCGAGAGCCGTCGCCAGGTCGTGCTGGTGTTCCTGTTCCTCGGCTATGATCTTGCGGAGTTGTTCCGCGAGTGCGTAGTGGCCAAGAGCCTCGGCTTGTTTGACTCGCTGGCGATAGTTTTTGATGGTCTCGGTCTCGTTGTCCAGGTCGAAGCGAAGCATTTCTTCCGGTTTCTTAGATAGCTTTACCGGTTTTGGAGTGGCGGTCGGCGTGCCACCTAAGTAGTCCACCTGGTCAGCGATGATGAGGGCATGCTGCAATTCCTGGGCAGCATGAAGTTTGAGTTCCGCGGCGATGTTCATCCATTGGGCGCCGGTGAGGACACTGCTGTAGACGGTATACGCGATGATGGCCTGATATTCACGGGACAGGTCTTCATTCAATGCGTCTATCAACTCCACGATGGCGGTTGAGCCTGTTTTCCCTTTTTTTCCCTTTGTCATGGTCTCTTCCTTTTCGATATTCATAGGATTGGATGCGCGGATTCGTATGTAGGCTTGCCCGGTATTTAAGACCGCCTGATTGTTCCGTGCGATTGATAGCGAGTCCGGAAGGTAAGTTCCTTTCACTCTCCGCTAATTCCTGACGGGAGGGCGATCAGGAGATGCTCGGGCTCTTCCTCTGTCCCAGCACAAACGCCTTGCGCCGATTTTTGGAAGCATGGTCGATCTGCTTCCAGAAGCCTGCGAAGTAATCGACTGCGGAGATCACCGAGACCAGAACTGTGAAATAGATGGCGGCAACGGCGATCCACTGAATGCGAATAACCAGCACGCCAATATGCCACTCGTACCACTGGTGCGCCAGGATGGCCGAGACCACAGCGACGATCTGCGTAACCGTCTTCAACTTGCCCAGATCGCTCGCCTGGATGGTGAATCCCTCTGAAGATGCGATCGACCGCAACCCTGAGATGAGGAATTCGCGGGCGATGATCACCACCACGATCCACACCTTGACCACGTAAGGGTTGTAAGCCACCAGGGCGATCAGCGCGCCCGTCACCATGATCTTGTCGGCAATGGGGTCAAGCAGCATGCCCATGGTGGTGATCTGGCCGCGCTTGCGCGCCAGGTAGCCGTCGAGCCCATCGGTAATGGACGCCAGCACGAATAGAACCGAAGCCAGAATCTCCTGCTCGCCGTGGCCTTTCAATGGGAAGTGCGTCGACAGAATCCACAGCAGCAGCGGGATCATGGCGATGCGGCTCAGCGTGATGGAGTTGGGCAGGTTCATGCTGGTTGCGCCGGGCAAAGAGCGCCCTGTTTAGCTCCATTATTGCACTGGAGCATGAATGCCATTGCGCCAAGCCCATCTCAGCCTTGAATCTCGGCCGAAGCTGCGTCGGCCGCGCGAAATTCCAGATCGTCAAAACGCCGCCATTTATAGATGGCGATGGATAGAATCCAGCTCAAGGCAAACAGCGCAACAATGCCATAACCCAGCATGCCGAAGTTGTCGTTAAGCTTTGCCACCAGGCCCCACAGGCCGCCGGAAAGGTGGAATTGATTCACAAACAAACCAAGCGCCTCAATGCCGCCCACTGCCAGCGCAACCACCACTGAAACCGAAGTAATGGTGATGTTGTAGTAGAGTTTGCGGACCGGCTTCACGAACGCCCAGCCATACGCTCCCAGCATCAAAATGTTGTCCGTCGAATCGATCAGCGACATGCCCGCAGCGAACAGCGCCGGAAATACCAAAATCGATGACAGTGAAAGCCCCTTCGACGCCTCAGCAGCGGAGATGCCGAGCAGTCCGATCTCGGTTGCGGTGTCGAAGCCCAGGCCAAACAGGATTCCCAGCGGATACATGTGCCAACTTGAGCGGATGAGGTTAAACATGGGCCGGAACAGGTGCGAAAGAAAGCCGCGGTTGCCCAGCAGCAGGTCGAAGTCCTCTTCCACATAAGGCTGGCCGCGCCGCACGCGAATGAAGCTGCGAATCACTGCCTGCAAGACGATCAGATTGACGAGCGCAATGGCAAACAGAAACACGGCCGACACCAGTGTGCCGATGACGCCGCCAATCTCTCTGACCGAATCGAAGCGATGCTGCAACGCCAACGCCGTAGCAGCGATTGCAATGGAACCTACGATGACGATGGTCGAGTGACCCAGCGAGAACATCAGTCCCACGGCAACCGGCCGCTTGCCCTGTTGCATCAATTTGCGCGTAACGTTATCGATGGCGGCGATGTGGTCTGCGTCTACAGCATGGCGCAGCCCGAAGCTGTACGCAAGAAACGCCGTGCCGAGCAGTACGGGAAACCGATGGAACGCAACGAACGCCCAGGCCCATGCCCCCAGATTGAAGGTCCCCAGCAGGCCATACAGGGCGATGACCTTGGATTTGGTGCTGCCCGGTTCGTCATTCACCAGGCTCTTGAGGAAAGGCCGCATCGGTTTCCTTTTGCTTCATTTGCGATAAAAAAGGGGCAAATCGAATTGAGTCCGTGGCACGAATCTGAAAATCGTGCCCCTGGATAAGTTACCCGGTTAGCGTAACACGATTCTTGAAATCATGTGAATGAGACACGTCACACTGTGAGGAAGAGGAACTGGGCATCCGCACTAGCATTCTCCGGCTCATCCCGGAGGGACGGAACGAGAATAGCCCATGGTGCAGTCCGCGACGGCGTGCGAAACCCTGGGACAGCGATGCGCCAGATGAGTCGCGCCCCGGAGGGGTGCTGTGAAGACAGCTGTCTCATTCCTCGTGAGAGTGGGTATTTCCACCATGCTTGAGTCTGGCCCCGGAGTTGGTCAACACCAGCTTCCCCAACTCCACACCGCGCAGGGCCAGCATGCCATCGGCCACCGCCTGCAAGTCTCTTCCCCGCCCTTTCATGATGACAACCTCAAGGCAGTAATGATGGTCGAGATGAATATGGGTGGCGGCAAGAATCATAGCACCGGCATGGTGCTGCACTTCGGTCAGCTTCTGCGCCAGGTTGGGAACGTGATGGTCGTAGACAATCGTCAACGTGCCGACAACGGGCTTGTTCGACTTTACCCTCTCGCCGAGCAGCGCCTCGCGAATCAGATCGCGGATGGCCTCTGAGCGGTTGGCGTAGCCCCGCTTCGAAATCAGTCGATCGAACTCCTGCAACAGGTCGTCTTCAAGCGATACGCCGGTTCTGCTTAGTTGGGGCACAGTCGTTCTCCATCCCGATTGTAAATCGGGATGGAGAGCGCAGGCGCGTGTTACCGCGGCTTCTTCTAACGAGCTTACGGGAACACAGGCTGAGTGGGCTGGTTGGGCAGCTTGGGCTCGTTTTCTACAAACTCATGATGCGCAATCAGCGCGAAGGCAACCGACGCACCGATGGCGCCTAGTGTGATACCCCAAAAGGCCCCGCGCGAAATGCCGGTGTGAATCTCAACCACGTCCGCATAGCGCACTGGGGTGATGGCAGGATCGTTATGCAGTTGCATCCCGAATCCTTCATCGTCAGCGCTGACGATTCTGCCTACAAAGGCCGTACCATTTTGTAACTCCACTCCAACCCAGTTACCAATGCCGCGTTTGAGAATGCGCTCATGAACCTTTTCCGGAGTTAGAGGCTTTGCCTCGGCAACAGGCGCGGAGGCCGCAACCAGCGCGCACATCAATAACATCGCCATACAGCGCGAGAAAGTGCGAGTTACAAAGGTCATCGTCGTGCTCCTTCCAGCTTTCAACCTTCAGCGAATTAGAGCGGCGATGTGCGCGTTTGGTTAGGTGAGCCCAAAAGAAAAACGGGATGAGCAGGAAGCCCATCCCATTTCTCAACTTACTTTTGTACTAAGTCAGACTGGGCAACTACGCGTAAATGCCGCGCTGCTTGATAGTGAAGGCCACGCGATCGATGGCCAGCATGTAAGCGGCAATGCGGTTGTTCACGTTGTGCGCTTCGGCGTAACGAACCACGTCGTCGAAGCTGTCGCGCAGAATGGTCTCCAGCTGCTCGTTGACAATGGCTTCTTTCCAGAAGTAACCCTGGCGGTCCTGCACCCATTCGAAGTAACTGGCTGTGACGCCGCCTGCATTGGCCAGAATATCCGGCACAATGAAGATGCGCTTGTCGGCGAGAATTTCATCGGCGACAGCAGTCGTCGGCCCGTTGGCGCCCTCCACAACGATGCGCGCCTTGACGCGGTCGGCGTTGCGGCTGGTGATCACGTTCTCGGTTGCCGCCGGGACCAGAATCTCGCACTCATTGAGCATCAGTTCTTCGCTGGGCATGGCTTCTGCGCCGCGGAAACCGAGCGTAGTGCCATTGCGATACTTGTACTCAACCAACTGGTGAATGTCGATTCCATTCGGATTGCAGAGGCCGCCTTCCTTCTCCGCAATGCCCACAATCTTGTAGCCGTGCTCCAGCATCAGCCGCGCCGCATTCGATCCCACGTTGCCGAATCCCTGAATGATCACGCGGCAACCGTCAATCGGCATGTTCAGGTAACGCAGGCTCTCGTCGCACATCACCATCACGCCGCGCCCCGTGGCTTCCACACGCCCGCGCGATCCGCCAATGTTAAGCGGCTTGCCGGTCACGACGCTGGTCACCGTGTGCCCCACGTGCATGGAGTAGGTGTCCATGATCCAGGCCATGGTTTGCTCGTTGGTGTTCACGTCGGGCGCAGGTACATCTTTTTCCGGTCCTATGAAGTCGATGATCTCCGAGGTGTAGCGGCGCGTCATGCGTTCCAGCTCACCCTGGCTCATGCTCTTGGGATCGCAGATGACCCCGCCTTTTGCGCCGCCGAAGGGAATGTTGACGACCGCGCATTTCCAGGTCATCCAACTGGCCAGCGCGCGCACCTCGTCCAGCGTCACGTCCGGCGCGTAACGAATGCCGCCTTTGCCGGGGCCGCGCGCGATGTTGTGTTGTACGCGGAAACCGGTGAACATTTCGATCTTGCCGGTATCCATCATGACAGGAAAATGCACGATGATCTCGCGCGATGGGGTGCTGAGGACTTTCCACAATCCTTCATCGAGATTCAGTTTGCGCGCCGCGAATTCGAATCGCGCGCTTTGTGCCTCCCAGGGGTTGATCTCCTGGTCTAACGTCATTGCCGGTGCTGCGATTGCCATACAACTCTCCATTTCAATTGCTTGCCGTTCGACCGGTGGAGCGAAGCAAGCTCCCACCCACAAGTATCAGATTCAGCAAGACTTCCTCCGGTTTCACGGAGATTTGCGCCGCCGGCCGTCAGCGCCAATTGCTCGTCCAGGCCGGTTGAGCTTGAGGATCGTTCCACGCAAGCCCAAACCCCAACGAGTCTAGGCCTGCCAAATCAGCCCCGTCAAGCCTGCCGGGTAACACTTTGGGCCTATTACGAACCAGGTTGGGAACCCCGTCCGCGCGCTCCCGCGCTTCCGCTATCGGCCAGAAAACGGGAAAGTTGTGGCGGAATCGCGTTTCGGATCCCGGCAGGAGATAAAACCGAGCCGCAAAGTTACACTGGTTTGAGTGAAAGCCCAACCCCAATCCGTTCTGCCCAGCCGCAAGGAATTTCTGGCCCTCGCCAAAGAGCACACACTGGTTCCCGTTTGCCGCACGCTGACGGCGGACCTGGAGACGCCGGTCTCCGCATTCCTGCGCGCGGCGTGGCCGGAGCGCGAATGCTTCATGCTCGAATCCGTTGAAGGCGGCGAGCAGGTGGGCCGTTACACCTTCATCGGCATCGAGCCATTCAAACGCATTGTGGCGCGCGGCCGCACCATCACCATCACCGAGGGCAAGCGGACGACGCAGATGGACGGTGACATATTCGACGTGCTGCGCGAGGCTCTCGGCGGACACAAGCCTGCGCGCCTCAAAGGTCTGCCGCCATTCACTGCCGGCGCAGTCGGATTCTTCAGCTACGACGCGGTGCGCCAGGTCGAGCGCCTGCCGCAATTGGCCGCGGATGAGCTAGGAGTTCCCGACGCCTGCCTGCTGTTTTTCGACGAGGTGCTGGCCTTCGACCATGTGCGCAAAGAGATCTGGCTGGTGGTGACTGCCGACGTGACGAAAGGCAAACCAGCTGAGGCTTACGATAAATCCGTGGCGCGGCTGGCAAAGTTGGAGAGGCGGCTGGCGCGTCCGTTGCCCAAAGTCCCTGCGCGGCGCAGCAAGGCCAAGCTCAAAGTGAAACACCGCACGCGCAAGCAGGACTACCTGGCCGCGGTTGCACGCACCAAGGAATACATTGCCGCGGGCGATATCTTTCAGGCCGTGCTCTCGCAGCGATTCGATGTGGAGCCGGAGGCGGATAGCTTCCAGGTCTATCGCTCGCTCCGCACGGTGAACCCCAGCCCTTATATGTTCTTTCTCCGCTTCGCGCCGGAGGGTGGGCTCGGCGGACTACGGGAATCTTCGAAGGGTTCATCCAAAAAGAAAAAGACGCCAGGCTCAACGATTGAACTTGCCGGCTCGTCCCCCGAGCTGCTTGTTCGCGTACACGAAGGCAAGGTGGAGTATCGCCCGATTGCCGGAACCCGCCCACGCGGGGTTACCGACAAGGACGATCAGGCCCTGGCCGATGAAATGCTCAACGACGAAAAGGAGCGCGCCGAGCACGTGATGCTTGTCGATCTTGGCCGCAACGACGTGGGCCGCGTGAGCCAATTCGGATCGGTCAAGGTCGACCGCCTCATGTTCGTCGAGCGCTACTCGCACGTGATGCACATTGTGAGCACCATTGAAGGCCGCCTCAAACCGGAGCTCACTGCAGTGGATGCTCTACGCGCCTGCTTCCCTGCCGGCACGCTCTCAGGCGCACCCAAGGTGCGAGCCATGGAGATCATCGAAGAGCTTGAGCCCGCTCGCCGCGGCACCTATGGCGGCGCGGTGCTCTACGCCGACTTCTCCGGCAACCTCGACTCCTGCATAGCCATCCGGTCGATGCTCGCCATCGGTGGCAAAGGCTACGTGCAAGCCGGTGCCGGGATCGTGGCTGATTCGGTGCCGGAGCTCGAATATCAGGAGTCGATCAACAAAGCGCAGGCGGTAATTCGCGCTATTCAGCGCGCGCGGGAATTGTGACTTGCAGGTTGCAGATGGCAGATTGCAGAGAACAGTTGGCGGCTATTTGCACTATGGCGGCTGCCATTGAGTTTGGCTGGCGATGAAGAGCGAAACTGAAATCTCGGATCACGAGAGCGTGATCGAGGAGATCGAGGCCAAACAAAAAAACACTGTTTGGCCGGACACGTTGAGAAACAGCCGGAGTGTGGATGCGTTCCTCTGGAAAGGAGATCCCGGCGCCCCTCTTGTACAACGGATGGGCGCCTGGATTTTCGGGCTTTTCTTCATTCTGGCGGGCTTAGGTTGGGTGGATGTAGCGTACGAAAAGGAGTCCATCGTATTTGGCGTTCTCTCGATCGGCTGGTTTCTGGTTGGAGCGAAGATTTTCCTTAACGGATTCCGGAAGCGCACAACTCAAAAAAACAAAGAAAAATAGCTCCATGTGAGAGCTGTAGTGTCGGTGCTTTGCAGGATTATTCCGCGCCGAAGGGCGCGCTTGAAGAATCCGGGCTTTTTCTGAGGTGCCGGAGTAGTCACAGGCGGATTGTTCGTTGAGTCATCGATCGGTTAGCTTTGCCACGCACGGCGTCTCCAGAACGCAAAGCCGCATAGTTTCGCCGCACCGATCAAGAAGACCAGACCAAACACAAGTACGCCCGTTGCGATTGTCCATCGCCCTTCCACAACATCCATGCAGGCATCCAGAAGTTGAATGAGCCCCACCAGCACCATCAGATTGGCGAGAGCGCGCCGTGCGCCCAGCAGCAACAGCCCCAGAAGCATAATGGCAATGGCCAAATTTCTTGCAGCCAGGTAGCCGGCGTAGACGCGAACCGCGCCATTTATCTGGTCATGCGGAGATACCAGCATCGCCGGATGAGTGAGGGCGATGACCGCCCCCATGGCGGTAAGAGCCGCTCCGAGAATCACGATTGCGCCCAGCCCCCATGGAACCTGTCTGGAGTGATCGGCGGAAGAGCTCTCACGCGTCGCCGGATATTTTCCGCTCTTCGATACTTGCATGGGTGCCTCCGCCCGCGCCGGAAACGAATTGATGGGTAGAGGTCAATACGAAAGGAACGTCACCCAGGTTCCTTTCAGCGCTCACTCCGCGCCGAAAATGCGCTTGAAGAATCCTCCGACGCGCTTGAAGAATCCGGGCTTTTTCTGAGCTGCGGGCACAGAAGCAGGCGGGTTTGCCGGTGGGGCCGCGGGAGCGGACACAGCGGCTGCGGGAGCGTGGTCAGCCGCGTTGTAGACCAGCGGCGCCGAAGTCTGAGCCGGTTGACCGAGTTGGCCTGCTGGAATGGGCGCAGGATGGAGCGTCGGAGCGAGTCCCTCGCTCTGCGCCAGTGGAAATTCATTCCCGCTGATCGTGTCCGGCGGGCACCCGCAAGGCTCTTTTTCCTGATCCACCACCTCGTGCAGGCTGCCGTGCTGAAACATCACACGCTGTCCCGGCTGCACGCGGTACACGCCGCCTTCAAAAACGCTGGAGACCACCACGTACGGCGCATCGGCACCGGGGTTATCCACGCAAGTGTCGCCGCCTTCGCCGAGACGCACCTTCACTTCGGCCGCGCCGGGAGCGCCGATGAGGACGCGAAAGTCCGGGGTGAGCAGAACGTCGGAGTTGCGGCCGGTGGCGAAGCTGGCCTCAACCGCGCCGTGGTCCATGGCCATCATCAGCCCCGGAACTTCGCCGGCGGGAACGCTCGAATCTGCGGCCAGCTTGACAGTGGTTGAGGCGCAGATGCGCAACGTGCCGCGATAAGGCAGCGTGACCTGGGCGGTCTGAGCACCTGCGGTTATGGTTCCGTTGGATGCGATGAAGGCGCGGCCGTTGAGCACCTGCATCCCGCCTGTAACCTCGGCGGCAGCGCCGGTAATCTTGCTGTCTAGCGCGACAATGGCGATGGGCCGGGGCGCGACAGTGGCGCCCTCGACAGGCTGCGCTGCCTGAGCCGCATCAGGAATCGGGGCCTGCGTCGCGGCGGGGGCTTGAGTCGCTGCCGGGGCTTGCGTGGCGGCAGGCGCTTGATTCGCAGAAGCGGCCGGAGCAGCGATTTCAGGGGGCATGGGGTCGGGAGTTTGCGCGTAAAGCGCGGGCGCGGCCTCCAGAGCCGACGTGAGAACGGCGAACAGAACGAGGCAAGCACAGCGTCGAAGAATTTGTGCCGGGTTTGAAGGCCGCATTTTCATTCGCGCACTTGCTTGCATCGCGCCTACATTTCCAGGAAATTGCGGATCATCTGGTGGCCGCCTTCGGTGAGCACGCTCTCGGGATGAAACTGCACGCCTTCAATTCGCAGCTTGCGATGCCGCAGTCCCATGATTACAGAACCTCCACCATTCTCCGCCGTACGCGCAGTCACGGCCAGCTCACCGGGCAGCGATTTCTCTTCGACAATCAGCGAGTGGTACCGCGTGCATGTCAGCGGCGTCGGCAGGCCGCCAAACACACCCTTGCCGTCATGATCTACTGCGCTGGTCTTGCCGTGCATCAGGTGCTCGGCCCGCACCACGCGGCCGCCAAACGCTTCGCCAATTGCCTGGTGCCCCAGGCAGACGCCAAGAATGGGCGCCTTCCCCGCCATGTGCCGAATCAGAGGAACCAGAATCCCCGCCTCGCCCGGCGTACACGGCCCCGGCGACAGCAGAATCCGCTCCGGCTTCAGCGCCTGCACCTGCCCCACGGTCAATTCGTCATTGCGATACACCTCGACCTTTGCTCCCAGCTCACCCAGGTACTGCACCAGGTTGTAGGTAAACGAATCGTAGTTATCGAGGACCAGGACCATGCACTCCAGTGTAGTTGAAGCCGGGTGGAACGCGCAGCGCGGATGCAAATCCCCATTCCCGGCGTCCAACAATCGCGCTATAGTGTCCTTATCGCTGACGGAGGCCCGCATGAAACGCGCCGCGATCCTCGCCTTCATCGTCCTTGCCGCAATCGCAAGCGGTGCACAAACCGCCCACACCACGCGTCCGCAAGACGGCGGCGTGACCGCCACGGCGAATACCCGCGATGGCGGCGTCGACGAAACTTTGCAGAGCATCTACATTCCACCGCTGGTCAATGCGCCTTTCACGGCGCTCGTCCACACCGAGTGGACGCGTCCCCTGCCCGACGGCGGCAGCTATACCTTCGTGAATCTTCGCCAGGTTGCGCGCGACAGCCGCGGCCGCATCTATGAAGAGCGTTGGCTGCTGGTTCCCAAGGGAAGCGAAGACATGTCGCGCATGAACGTGATTCAGATCGCCGATCCCAATGCGCATACGCTCTATAACTGCTTCACGCTGCAGACGCCGCGCCGCTGCATCCTTCAGACCTTTGCCGAGCCAGCGGTCACAGCGTACAAGCCGACTGTATTCAAGAGCGGGCCGCTGCCCAACAACGCCGGCTCGCTCGCACATGAAGACCTGGGCACGCGCACCATCGCGGGAATTGAAACCCTCGGCACCCGCGACACCACGAATTACAACGCCGGCGTGATGGGCAGCGATGCACCATTTGCCGCTTGGCGGGAGTTCTGGCAGTCACCCCAGTTGGGCGTCAATCTCTCGTCCGAGGTCAGCGGTCCAAGGGTGGGCAAACAGCTTTTCACGCTGACCGACGTGAATCTTGCTGAGCCCGATCCGAAGCTCTTCGAATTGCCCGAAGGCTACACCGTAGTCGATCGCCGCAAGCCGGTCACAGAGCATCCGGAACTGCCGGAGCGGGCGCAGTAGGCCGCGCAGGAGCCACTCTCCGCGCGCTCCGGTAAGTGCACAGGTTGCGCTGCCCGCTCCCGCTCTGCAAAACTGGCCTTGGTCGATTCCTTATGGTTTTACATTTTCTGATTCAGGGCCGCGTTCAGGGTGTGGGCTTCCGCTGGTTTGTACAGCGCGAAGCCAGCGAACTCGATCTGCGCGGGTGGGTGCGCAACACCGAAGATGGCCACGTGGAGGTGGTCGCACACGGCGACGAGGCCGATCTCGCCGAACTGCGCGCCAGCCTGCGCCGCGGCCCCCGCGGTAGCCGTGTCGACCGCCTCATCGAGCACCATCTCGACGAAAGCGAAGCAGCCGGCCTGAGCTCGTTCCGCATCGAAGGTGCGTGGTAAAAGTACAGCTGAAAGCTGACAGCCTCTCCTCTATAATTGGATGGGAAGCCGAAACGCGCTCACGCCTGTTCTCATTCAGCAAAATCCACCTGCACAACCCAGGAGTTCCAGCACGCATGTCCGACGAAGTGAAGCAAATGGATTTCGAATCTCTCAAGGCGCTGGTGCGCACGGTGCCGGATTTTCCCAAGCCTGGCATTCTGTTTTATGACATCACCACTGTGCTCAAGGACAAGACCGGCTTTGCTAAGCTGATTGACCTGCTGGCGGCGCATTACATCGAGAGCGACATCGACCTGGTGCTGGGCATTGAGGCGCGCGGATTCATCTTCGGGCCTGCGCTGGCTTACCGTCTCAACGCCGGCTTTGTACCCGTGCGCAAGCCGCGCAAGCTACCCGCTCCGGTGGCCCGCGTGACGTATGACCTCGAATACGGCTCCGACACACTGGAGATTCATCTCGACGCCATCGCCCCAGGCCAGCGCGTGGTGCTGGTGGACGATCTGCTTGCTACCGGCGGCACTATGGAAGCGACTGTGAAGCTGGTGAAGCAACTGGGCGGCGAAATCGCTGGTCTGGCCTTCGCCGTCGAACTCGACTTCCTGAAAGGCCGCGACCGCTTCAAGGAGTACGACGTCTTCAGCCTGCTGCATTACGACGAGTAAAGTTGATTCTCTCTCCGAGTCTCTTTAGAGGGGAACCGGTATGAGTACCGATAGAAAAATCGCATGGTTCGGCATCGGGCTGGCGCTGCTGGGACTCATCCCGATCTTTCGCGACGCGAACATGCAGTTGCGGGTGGCGTACTGCGCCGCGTTTCTTTTTCTGGTCGCCTTTTTCCTGTACGCCGCCTACCGAACCTCTGGGCCGCAAATCTCGGCAAACCTGATTAAGAAGAAGCTGACCATCGACGATCAAGGCGGCAAACTGGCGCATGTGGAGCAGAAACGAACCATTCGCGTGAATTATGGAAGCATTCAGGATACCTGGCTCCCCGAAATCACCACGGATGGCAGGCCGGATAATTTCACCGTCGATGGGGTTGCCGTGACCGAATGCGACCAGATTCCGAGAGATTCCTATGTCAGCCTTAGAAAGCGACTCCCCGAGGCGATCTTCAGCAACCACGAAATCACTGAAGTCTGGAATTACGATCTACACGACTCGTTCCCCGATAAGCATGAAGCTTTCGATCACGTCGTGACGCGGAAAAACAAGGACGTAGAACTGACAGTTATTTTGCCGGCCAACCGCCCATGCATTAGAGCCTACGTACATCTCTTGGTGGGGGACGACCCTGTTGGCCAATTGGATGATCCGGAAGTCAGCACCGACAAGAGGACGATCGAGGCCCGGTTCAAGTCTCCGAAGAGCGGGCACACCCTGAGGCTAAGCTGGGATTGGTAAGAACCGATTGCCGATTGAGCTACTTGCTTCCCGTCTTCCGCATAACTCGTCTCCAGCGAACTTATAGACTCGCTTCAGCTTCATTTTAACACAAATCAGCACAAAAATGAGGCCGTTGGGCCTCTTCGCATGTCTTCACGATGTGCTTCCTGGCGGTGGGTCCGGGTGCTCATGGTCGGCCACCGCGACAGCAGTCGCCTCCTCCTGAAACATCTGCGCATCTGCAAATCGATAACCCACATAAACATCGGTCAGCAGATATGCAGGACTCGAAGGATCGTCCTCGATCTTCTTGCGCAGTTGCCGCACAAATGTGCGCAGATACTCCACCTCCTCGCGGCAATCTGCACCCCATACCGCGCTCAGCAAACGTGCGTAAGTCACCACGCGGCCGGCGCGAATCATCAGGCAATGCAGAATGTCGAATTCTTTTCGCGTGAGATGCAGCGGCTGGCCGCGCTTGGTCACGTTGCGCTTCACCGGCTCCAGGCGAATCTCGCCAATCTCGATGGGCGCGTCTTCGGCGCGAATGGGAGACTTGACGCGGCGTATTGCCGCACGCACGCGCGCTATGAGTTCCTTGGTGCTGAATGGCTTGGTGACATAATCGTCCGCGCCCAGGTCCAGCGCTTCCACTTTCTCTTCTTCCTTGTCGCGCACCGTGAGCATCAGAATCGGCAGCCGCGGGGCAAAGGTGCGAATCCTGCGCAGCGTTTCAACGCCGCCGATGCCAGGCATGTTCACGTCGAGCAGAACGGCATCGAATAGGCTCGCGCGCAGCAGTTGCAGCGCCTCTTCGCCGCGCGAGGCCTCGGCCACCTGAAAGCCGAGTTCCACGAGCGGAGGCCGCAAAGCCCTGCGGATGGCGGATTCGTCGTCGACAACAAGAATGCGTAGCGCTTGCACGTTCATTGAGAATTCCTCTTTTGCACTGGAGCGGGGATCGCCGCAAAAAACGTCGTCCCCTCCAATTCTTCACTTGTAACCCAGACATATCCACCATGAATTACCGCAACGCGCTTGGCCACTGAAAGGCCGATCCCGGTCCCGGAAGCGCGGTTGGCTTGGGTTGAAGATCGATAATAGCGGTTGAAGATGCGTTCGCGGTCGGCCATGGGAATCACCGGACCGTAGCTATGCACGGAAAAAATGGCCTCGGCGCGCGCGCGAGCAACGCGAATGGTGATCGCGGTTCCGAAGATCGAGTACTTGCATGCGTTGTCGATGTACTGGGTCAGCAGCATCACCATCAACTGGCGGTCGCAGTTGAGCACCAGGTCGTCGTCCTCCAGCTTGATTTGAACTTTCATGGTTGCCAGTCTGTCAGCCAGGCTGGCCACCACTTCTTCAATCAGCGAGGCAACACCCACTGGCGATGCATGCAGCGCCACCTCGCCTGCATCCAGGCGCGCCGTGGTCAGCAGGCGCGTTGTCAACTCGTTCAGCAAGCCAGTCTGCTCGTCGATCAGCGTTACCAGCTCCGCCTGCCCCTGCGACAAGTGGCCCATCTCTCCCAGGCCGGTCGAGGCCGCGCGGATTGCCGTGAGGGGTGTTTTGTATGCGTGAGCCAGGCTGTCGAGAACCGTGGCGCGCAGCTGTTCGGTACGGCGTTCGGTCTCGATGCGGCTCTCGTTGGCGAAGGCCCGATAGCGGTCGAAAGTAATGGCGATAAGCGAAGCGATGGCGTTGTTGACCAGCGGGGTTGTATCGCCACGCAGCAGCAGGCTGCCCACCGGTACCGTGCCCAGGCGGACAACGCGGCGTCCGAGGCCACTTTCTGCGTCGTCGTCCGAGGTCTCGAAGTAGTAGACGTTCTGCGCCATCTCCAGCGGGTCCACTCTCCAAAAGCCGGCCTGGTACACACTGTGCAGATCCGCGTCAAAAACAGCTACCGCTTCCAGCGCAAAAATCTCATGCACCAGCTCGGCCAGTTGCGGACCCGGCTCAACGTGCAGGTTCATCTGCAAGGTTCGCCGCGTGAACTCGTACAGGTCGTGCATCTGTCCGCCCCTGGACTCAGCCTCGCGGGCGTGATCCGTCACCCGCGCCGACAACCGGCTCACCGTGAGCGCCACCAGCACAAACACCACCAGCGTCACCGAGTTCACCGGATACGATGCCGGATTGGATCGCGCCTGCTCCGAAGTGAAGAAGGCTTGTATCGCCACGGCCGAAAGGGAGACGATCGCGGCCTGCCAGAACCCGCTAAGCAGCGCCGTGGCCACCACGATGAGCAGGTAAAGCAGCACCGTGACCGGAAGCAGCCAGCGTGCCCAGTGGGCAAACGCCGCCACCAGCACTATACCCATCACGCCCAGCCCGCACTCCAGCGCAAACAACAGCACGCGCAGCCCGCGACCCCGCCGCGGGGCGAAGGCCGAATGCATGGGAATGTAGCTTCCAGCCAACCAGCCACCAACCTCCCTGATCCGAAATGATGCTCGAACATCTTCGCCAGTGCGCCCTGTCAGCCGCAAGACTCGTCCGCGAATGTTCCCGCTCGCAGCTTCGTCCCTGCGCGAGGTGTCCGCACTAATTCGGGGTTGGCTTAGAGAAAGTTTATCAGGCCCTTCCTCGCCGGATCGCTGGTCTTGCTGCATCGCTTTAGTTCCGCGTTTTCCCATTTGTGGCCTCTTCTGCCCCGCAGGTGGTCCTGGCCGTCATTTACGATCGGAAACATTTCGATTGCATAAAGACATCTTTTCATATTCTTCACGTATTCCTTATGTCGCTTTTGCATTACTAAATCCAACCCGCACCGAACGGACTTGCCGCAAGGGGATCAAACCCTCCCCTCAGGAAACCTATGCGCGTATGCGCTCCAGTGATCCAAAGGCCTTGGACCACGCGGAGGTTTGCGCGGCCCAAAGCAGCCATTTTGCGCGGTCTTTGCACGATTCGTAAACCGTTATCCCACAAATCTTTTTTTCTTTGGAGGAAGAGTGCCAAACAATCGAAATCCCCTTCGCACACGACTCACATTGGCCGCGGTAATCATGGCAATGACGCTGGTTGCCCGCGCACAGACACCCGCACCGGCCGCCACGGCGCCCGCAGCAGCGGCTCCCGCAGCCACTGACCAGGCCGCTGCTCCGGCCGCCGCCGCGCCAGCCGCTCCCACCTGGAGCGTTGGCCCCATGGACATCAGCGGCATGATTGACGGCTACTACAGCTACAACGCCAATCAGCCCACAGTTGACGCCAACGGCCAGATCAATGATCTCTACAACTTCAACGACAAGACCGACCAGTTCAACCTGAGCGCCGCAAAATTCAGCCTCAATCACGATCCTGACCCGGTAGGCGCGCACGTGGACTTCATCTACGGCCGCACCAACGACTTGATCAACGCGGCCCCCACCAACAGCAGTTCTGCCGATCAGCTCAATTACATTGAGCAGGCCTTCCTCAGTGTCAAGCCGCCCAAGGCCAAGGGATTTGAATTGGACTTCGGCAAGTTTGTCACTTCGGCCGGCGCTGAAGTCATCGAAGCCAAGGACAACTGGAATTATTCGCGCTCATTGCTGTTCGTGAACGCCATTCCCTACTGGCACTTCGGCGCGCGCTCTTCGCTCCCGGTGACCAAAACCGAAACCATCGGCTTCCAACTCTTCAACGGGTGGAACAACGTTTCCAAAAATAACGGCGGAATCTCAGGCGCATTTACGAGTGCCCTGACCAAGCCCAAATACGCATGGAGCGCCAACTACCTGGTGGGCCCTGAGAACAACAACACCGCATACGGAATCCGCAACCTGTTCGACACAACCCTGCTGCTGACGCCGCCCGGAAAGTTCAACGCCTACATCAACTTCGACTTTGGCACCAACCGCGACGCGCTCTCCGCCCAAGGCGACAACAAGCTGAACAAATGGACCGGTGCCGCAATCGCCGTCCACGGGCAGGTAACCCCCACGTCGGCGATTTCCGGCCGGGTTGAATATTTCGACGATCCGGACGGCTTCCAGACCGGAACCAGGCAAAATATCGCGGAAGCGACCGGAACCTACGAGTACAAATGGGCGGCGGGCCTGATGGCCAGGGTCGAACTCCGCGACGACTTTTCCAACCAGCAGGTTTTCCACAGAGGTGCCACGGATATGACGCGCAATCAATTCACGACCACTTTCGCTTTGATTGCCTTTTTCGGACCCAAGCGCTGATCGGCAAAGCAAGCGGCTCCGGCACAGCATGCGCTCTCGCCGCCCGGATCCGCTTGCTTGTGCAACCGACTGCTTTTCATGTCTATCTGAATGAGCCGCAAGCTCTTTTCAGATTCCTCATTCCATCTTTATCACCCCAACTTTAGGATTCCACTAACCCCACGAGCCCGCCCGAACCTGAAGGTCTATTGCGACACGGGCGAACCCGAACCAAGTCCCGGAGGACGCTCTGCCGGGAGCAGACGACGAAATCCACTTTTCCAGGAGAATGCTCATGGCAGATCAAAAAGCACCTCAGATGCAAGCCACGCTCGGCCTGACCGGGTTGACCAGCAACGCAATGGCCCTCATCGCTCCCGGCGCCTTTCTTTGGCTCACCTTCGCGATCCAGGCCAATACCGGAGTCGCCGGCCAGCCCTCCACTGCTCCAGCCATGTGGTGGGGCATCATCGCGGCTCTTCTGCTTTGCCTCGCTACCGCCGTCGCCTACGCGGAAATCTCCAAGCTCTATCCCGGCACCGGCTCCAGCTACTATTACGCCGAGCAGGCGTTGCTCTCCAAAGACAAGGCATTCAAATACGCACGCGTTGCCAAGTTCATCGTCGGCTGGGGATCGCATCTTTACTACTGGGTCTATCCCGGCGTGATGGTCGCCACCACCGGCATCTTCTGCGGATACATCGTCGGATTCCTCTGGCCAAACATCATGAGCGGCTCAAACCCCGGCCCGGTTTTCATGGCGCTGGTCGCTGTGGTCTTCTCGTTCTTTGTCGCCTGGATCGCTTCCAAGGGCGCCGGTGCTTCCACGGCTGTCAACATGGCCATCAACGTAATTCAGATTTCCGCGCTGATCGTTTTCGCCGCGCTGGCAATCCAGTATCGCGTCAGCCATCCTTCCGGCTCATCGGGCCCCACCAGCTTCCAGTACGATTCGCAGTCCCTCTCCACCTACACTTATCAGTTCCAGGTGGACAAGACAGGCGCAACGGTTCGCGATGGCGACGGCAAGCCGCTGCCGCTCCTCGATTCCGCCGGTAAACCGGTACCCTACGTCATCACATACCCTGAGACGGACGCCACTGGCGCGTTCCTCACCCACACCACTGCCACCTCTGTCGTATCCCCGCACAAGATAAGTTTTGTGTTTATTCAGGCCACGGTCGCGATTCTGATCCTGGTCGGATTTGAATCGGTCACCTCGATGGGAGGCGAGGCCAAGAATCCAACCAAACACATTCCCATCGCCGTCATCTCCTCGCTTCTGATACAAGGCCTGGTCTGTTACCTGATCGAGTATTTTGCGGCTAATTACCTTCTCAATTCGGGTTATCCGATGACCAGCGCATCCGGGTCGGCCGCGCCCATCGGCGACATGATGATCATTGTCGGCGACGCGCTTCTCGGCGCCGGCCATGGAAAGTACTTCATGCTGGCCGAAGCCGTAACCGTGTTCTTCGCGCTGATCGGCACCACGCTCAGCTGCATGAACACAGGCGCTCGCGTTACTTACGCCATGGGCAAGGACGATGAAGCTCCCGAGCACTTCGGTATTCTTCATGCCGAGTCGCTCTCGCCACGCAAAGCAATCTGGACACTGGCTGTCATCTCGGCAGTTATCGGCGTCATCGCCGTATCCGTCGTCTTCGGTGACGCTGCCGCGCCGTCGGATGCAACAATCGCGGCGTTGCCGCACGGCTTGTTCTCGAGCGTCGGCTATATGTCCCACGACCGATTGGCCGCTCTGCCCAACTCGCTGTTGACCATCACCCTCACATCCAACTTCGGCACGTTTATTTTGTACGCGCTCAGTTGCTTCCTGTGCATCGTGGCCTTCCACAAGCGCCCCGACTTCAGCTTCGTCAAGCACCTGCTCATCCCCGGCTTCGGGCTCATCGCCAACCTGGTCTGCATGGCCTTTTATCTGATCGGGCCATTCGGAGGACTGGGCACCAAGATGGAACCTCTGTGCGCGCTCGGCATCTCCGGAGCATGGGGACTCTACGGAGCCATCTACTTCATTCGATCCTCACAGGCCAAGGGCAAGTCGGTCCTGCTCACGGCAAAGTAGGCGCAGGCAACCGCACTACAAACAGACCGCAGTCACTGGGTGGCATCCGCTCTCGATTTCCAGCTGGAGATGGGGAGCGGAGAACCACCCAGTAGCTTTTTTGCAATCCATGTCTGACAATTTCTCAAGAGCATCTTCCCGAGGGGCTAGTGGAGGATCTCCGAGGCAGCAGCGCCCATGTTGGAAGTTCATTTCGGCCAGGCAACGGATTTCGGCAAGGTTCGCACCAACAATGAAGACGCAATGGGTGCGTTCATCCCTTCCTCGCGGCAGCAGGCACAGTCGCATGGTTATCTATTTGCCGTAGCCGACGGCGTGGGCGGCATGGATCTGGGGGAAGTGGCGTCTTCAACCGCCATCTCCACGCTGGTGGGAGACTTCGCCAAGGCGCAGGCCGGCACCATGCTCCCCGGGCTGATGCCGCGTCTGATTCAGCACGCCAACGCCGCCGTCCATGATTGCACTCTGGCCCAGGAATACCGCGGAAAAAAAATGGCCACCACACTGGTTGCCTGCGCCCTGCGCCATGACCAGGCAATCGTCTCCCATGTGGGCGACTCGCGCTGCTACCTGGTTCGCAGTGGCCACGCGAAGCAGGTTACGCAGGACCACACCTGGGTAGCTCAACAGCGCAAACTCGGCATCATCACCGCCGCGGAAGTCGCTCAATCGGAATCGCGGCATGTGCTCATCCGCTCCCTCGGCCCGGAGATGTTTGTCTCGCCCGACACCATCACCCTTACGCTGCAAGCCGGCGACACGCTGGTTCTCTCCACCGACGGCGTGCATGACGAACTGAACGAAAAAACGATTGCTTCGATTGTGTCGCAGAAGAAAGATCTCGAAGAAATTGCCCGCGAGCTGGTAGCCCGGGCCGTAGAGATCGATGGCGGCGACAACACCACTGCGCAAGTCATCCGCGTTATTTCCGTAGAACAGGTAGGCATGTACCGCGGCCGGCCTTACCGTTTGCCTGGATGAAGCAGTGTCGATGCAAGTCGAACCGCAGCATTTCCCCTCGCGTTCTTCTGAATCAACAATACAATTTCACGAGGAGCCTGGAAGTGTCAGAGCGTAACCGGCAGAACACGCAACGCTGATTTAGCAACGAGCGTCCCCCGCAATCATTCCTTACGGAATCCTTACCCAATCTTCCGGGAAAGCCGATAAAGTAAAAACAGCCTTCCCCCCGGAGCGTGCCGCAGAATGGGTTTCCTCGATGCTCTTGAAGCCGGTGCCCAGGTCGACTCATATCGCATCGAGGCTCCTGTCGCTCGCAGCGGCATGGCATCTATCTATCGCGCCGTCGACACCCGCGACAACCGCGTAGTTGCGCTCAAAATTCCTCATCCCGACCTGGAAGCCGACCCCATCCTCTTCGACCGTTTTAAGCGCGAAGCCGGCATCGGCGAAAAACTCGACCACCCCAAAGTCATGCGCGTCTTCGGCGACGAAAAACGCTCCCGCATTTACATGGTCATGGAGTGGTGTGATGGCCGCCTGCTCCGCGAAATTCTGGACGAAGGCCGCATCTCGCAGAAGCGCGCCATCCAAATCGCCATCGAGGCGCTCGACGCGCTGGAATACATCCACGCCAACGGCATTGTGCATCGCGACCTGAAGCCGGAAAACATCATGGTCGACGACCACGACAACATCAAGCTGATCGACTTCGGCATCGCCGGCGACGCAGCCGCCAAGCGCCTGACCTACGCCAACTTCACCGCCGCCATCGGCACGCCCAACTACATCTCGCCCGAGCAGGTGAAGGGCAAGCGCAGCGACGCTCGCTCGGACATTTACTCCATTGGCGTGATTCTCTACGAGATGCTCACCGGCAAGCTGCCCTTCACCGGCCCCAACCCCATCGCCGCCATGAACGAGCGCCTGCTCAACCATCCGGTTCCTCCTTCGGTCGCCGACCCCTCCGTCAGCCCGCAGTTGCAGGAGATTCTCTACCGCGCACTTGAACGGGACCCCCAAAATCGTTACTCCCATGCGTCCGAATTCAAGCGCGACCTGGAGCATATCGACCAGGTGGGCGTGGAAGACCGCCCCGAGCTGCGCGACTGGGAAAAGCGTAAATCCCAGACCTCGCGCAAGATTCTTTACTACGGCGGATTGGCGCTGATTCCGGTGGTGATCCTTTTGCTGATGTTTCTCCTCGCCCACCGGCGCTAACTCTATAGAAATCCGCAATCGTCTTCCAAATCTTAACGAGTTCCTTATATCCAAAGCCCTACGATCTTGTTGCATATCCCATCCATAATCTGCCCGAGGAGACCCATGACCAAGTACAAACTGGAATACATTTGGCTTGACGGTAAAAAGCCCATCCCCGAACTTCGCGGCAAAACGCAACTCAAATCGTTCGATAAGCCACCCACACTTGAAGATCTGCCACTCTGGGGCTTTGACGGCAGCTCCACCATGCAGGCCGAAGGCAGCAAATCCGACTGCATTCTCAAGCCTGTCGCGCTTTATCCTGACGCCAGCCGAATCAACGGCTATATCGTCCTGAGCGAAGTGATGCACCCCGATGGAACGCCGCACTCCACCAACTACCGCGCCACCATCGAGAACGATCCCGACCTCTGGGTTGGGCTTGAGCAGGAGTACTTCCTCTACAAGGACGGACGGCCGCTCGGCTTCCCCAAGGACGGCTTCCCCAGCCAGCCGCAAGGCCCCTATTACTGCGGTGTCGGATACAAATACATGGGCAGCATGGCTCGTCAGATTGTGGAAGAACACCTCGAGCTCTGCCTGGCCGCCGGAATCAATCATGAAGGCATCAACGCCGAAGTGGCCAAGGGCCAATGGGAGTTCCAGATATTCGCCAAAGGCTCCGCGAAAGCCGCAGACGACGTTTGGGTTGCGCGCTACCTGATGATGCGCCTCTGCGAACGGTACGAAGTGGATGTTGTTCTGCATTGCAAGCCCATCAAGGGCGATTGGAACGGTTCCGGCATGCACACCAACTTCTCCACCAAGTATCTGCGCGAAGAAGGCGGCAAGGACTACTTTGAAGCCCTGATGCAGGCCTTCAAAGACAACGTGGCCGAACACATCGCCGTCTACGGCCCTGACAACCATCTGCGCCTCACCGGCCTGCACGAGACCCAGTCGATCGACAAGTTCAGCTATGGGCTTTCCGATCGCGGCGCATCCATCCGCATGCCCGTCAACTTCATCAAGAACGGCTACAAGGGATATCTGGAAGACCGCCGACCCAACTCCGAAGGCGACCCCTACCAGATCGTCTCGCGCATTCTGCATACCATCAACAGCGTTCCCAAGCCCGAGCTGATGTTGGCCTGAGGCCGCATTCGCAGATTTGGAATTGTCTTGAAAGGGCACGGCTTCACAGCTTGCAGAAATGCTCGACGGTAGAAACAAGAAGTGTCAGAGCACGACTTCGGCCGTGCTGAGGAAGCCAACAACGACGCGGGCTGAAGTCCCCTGAGGAACGTTCCTCGCGGGCTTCAGCCCACGGCACAATCCTGGC
>Ga0206935_10139_pt1 | contig 26918 bp, 19 predicted proteins | sample Alteio_BWOrgHeat_13_FD_152924 | JGI IMG/M metagenome (GOLD analysis project Ga0206935, IMG submission 152924) | Enriched cells from forest soil in Barre Woods Harvard Forest LTER site, Petersham, Massachusetts, United States -... | ecosystem: Environmental > Terrestrial > Soil > Temperate forest >...
CAGCATTGACGGCATGGAAATTGCCCTCCGCCACGAGACCGCCGAAGCTATCCGCGTTCGCCTCCATGCTTCCCGGTCTGAAGCCCCTCAAGCCCTCCCCCGGAGCAACTCGATCAGCGACCAGGAACTCATCGAGGCTTCACGATGAACGCCTGCTGCGAGCCTCCCGTATTTGAGCCACCCAAGGCCCCGCCGCCAATCGGATCTTTCAAGACCGTCGTTCTCATCGGCCCACCCAACTCCGGCAAGTCTACCCTTTTCAACCGCCTCACCGGCCTGCGCCAAAAGGTAGCCAACTACCCTGGCGTTACCGTAGAGCAGCGCATGGGCCTCATGGCAGGTGTTGGCCGCGAAGACCTCACTCTGATCGACCTGCCCGGCATCTACTCCCTGACTCCGTATTCTGAAGATGCACGCGTCGCCGTGGATGTCCTGCGCGGCAAAATGCCCGGCACACCCAAGCCCGACGCAGTCCTGCTGGTACTGGATTCGTTGCACCTGTCCCGCCAGCTTATGCTCGCCGCGCCGGTCCTGTCGCTCGGCCTCCCCACCATGATTCTGCTCAACATGAGCGACCTGATGAAGTCCCGCGGCGGCAAGGTGGACGCGCTTGAACTGGCCAAAGAGCTCTGCGCGCCGGTAGCCCAAGTCAGCGCCACCCACGGAACCGGCATTGACGCCGTCTCCCTCTTCCTCAACCAGCCCGGAAATGGCACAGTCGCCAAGCCGCTGACCCTCCCCGTCCTGGGCAACGCCGCCAGTGCCCACACCTGGGCAGCACAGGTCAGCCGCCGCACCGGCTACCGCGCGCCGCTCTCGCTTGAAGGCACGCGCAAGATCGACAACATCCTGCTCCACCGCATCTGGGGACCGCTGCTTTTTCTTGCCGTAGTCACCGGCGTCTTTGAGGTAGTTTTCTCAGTCGGCCAGCCGCTTTCCGATGGCTTTGGCGACATCCTTGCCCGCATCGGCGAATTCGCCCGCCCGCTGTTGCCCTCCGGCTGGCTCCAATCGCTTGTCCTCGACGGCGCGTGGAAGGGCGTCTCCTCCGTCCTCGTCTTCTTGCCCCAGATTCTCCTGCTGTTCCTGTTTATTGGAATCCTTGAGGACACCGGCTACCTTGCCCGCGCCGCACTCATCGCCGACCGCGTCATGCGCACCATCGGATTGAATGGGAAAGCCTTCATCCCGCTGCTCTCCGCCTACGCTTGCGCTATTCCCGCCATCATGGCCACGCGCACCATCGAAAACCGCCGCGACCGCCTCGCTACCATCCTCGTCACGCCCTTCATGACCTGCTCCGCGCGCCTGCCCGTCTATCTGCTGCTGATCGCCGCCTTCATCCCCAACCTCGTCTTCCTGCACGGGTTCATCGGCCTGCGCACCATTGTCATGCTCAGTCTTTATGTGGCAGGCTTTGTCGGTGCGATGACCACCGCGTGGCTACTCAAAAGTTCAATCCTCAAGTCCAGCGAAACGCCCTTCATCCTCGAGCTGCCGCAGTACCGCATGCCGACGTTCCGGTCCTTGTCCCTTCGTCTCCTGGACCGCGCCAAAGTCTTCCTTCGCCAGGCCGGAACCATCATCCTCTGCGTCACGCTGGCTCTCTGGATCCTTGCTCATCTCCCCATCATGCACATTGCCGGCGGCGCCTACACCGCGCCCGAACTCGCCAACAGCTTGATCGGACGCCTCGGCCACTTCATCGAGCCGGCCATTGCCCCGCTCGGCTTCAACTGGAAAATCGGTATCGGCCTGCTCTCAAGCGTCCTCGCCCGCGAAGTCATGGTTTCAACCATGGGCACGCTCTACGGCGCGGACCCGGCCACCCAGTCCATGCACCTGCAAACCGCCCTGCATCATGACATGACCCTCGGCGGCGCGCTCGCACTGATGATCTTCTTCGCATTCGCGATGCAATGCACCTCCACCATGGCCGTAGTTCGCCGCGAAACCAACAGTTGGAAGTGGCCCGCCGTGCAATTCCTCTACATGCTGGCCTTGGCCTGGGGCGCAGCCTTCGTAGTCAACCACGTAGTAATGGCCATCTTCGGATAGCACTCGCAATCCGTACAAGTGCGCAACCAAACCGGCAGTGGATCAACGCTAGGTCCGGGCTTCGGCTACCGAAAAACTCAATCGAGCGGTAGGCCGGGGACTTATCCCCGGCAAAGAAAGCCCATAGAAACCACCGTGGGCTTTAGCCCCTGCGGGATTTTCTTTGAGTACTTGAATTCACCGCGGCCCTTTTTCGCAGCCTCTAAACTGACCTTCTTGAAAAAGAGCTTTTCAAGAAGCCCTCACTCGTATCGCAACGCTTCCATCGGATTCATCAAGCTGGCCCGCCGCGCCGGAATAATCACCGCAAAAAACGCGACAGCCAAAAGCAGCAGCGCCGCTCCTCCCAGCGCCAATGGATCGGCCGGCTTCACGGCAAACAGCATGCCCCCGATCAGGCGCGTCAAAAGCAACGCCAGCACAAGCCCAATTCCCAGTCCGGCAAGGATCGTCCCCATCCCCTGCCTGATCATCAAGCGCAACACCGCGAATCGACCCGCTCCCAGCGCCATGCGCAAGCCGATCTCCTGCTGTCGCTGCGTGACTACATAGGAAGTGACGCCATAAATCCCCACCGAAGCCAGTAGCAGTGCGAGCCCGGCAAAAATGCTCAGCAGGATCAGAGCCAGACGCCGTCGTGCAACAGACTCGCCCATCACTTCGCTCATGCTGCGAACCCGATAGACCGGCAGCTCAGGATCGATCGCTGCAACCTCCCGCTGAATAGTTGGCGCCAGGCTCATCGGATTGCCGTCCGTAAGAATGGCCAGCGCCATGGCGCCTGAGGGATGCTGATTTTCAGGCCAGTAAACCTCAACGCGCGAGCGCATCTCCAGCGTGCGATTACGCACATGCCGCACGACGCCGATGACCGTCGCCCAGGGCGCGGTGGAGCCGGGGCCCCCGCCATGAACGCGTCTGCCAATGGGGTCCTGATTCGGCCAGAACGTCTGCGCAAGGCTTTCATCGACAATCGCCACTGGCGGTGCCGTATCCGCATCGCGATCTTCGAAGAATCGCCCTCGAACCAGTGAGATTCCCATAGCCTGGAAGTAGCCGGAAGTGACATTTCGCTGATCCGCCTCCGGATCGCGATCCTCCATCGGAACTGATTGCGAGTCGACCGTCACTGTGCCCGAACTGTTTTGGCCGCCAAGCGGAATCAGGGAGGTTGCTCCCGCGGATCGAACGCCGGGCAATTTCTGAATGCGGCTGAGCAATTCGTTATAAAAACCGCGCACCTGCTCCGGCTTGCTGTATTCCGCGTCGGAAAGCGCGATGCGCATGGTCAGGACTCCATCCGGCCGGAATCCTGGATCGACCTTGAGAATATTCTGAAAGCTTCGCATCAGCAGCCCGGCGCCGGCCAGCAGGATCAGCGACAGCGCGGTCTCCGCCATCACCAGCGCGCGCCGCAATTGCTTTGATTGGCCGCCCTCGGTACTGCGAACGCTCTTGATCGCCGCCCAGTTGCGCGCCCGTCCCGTCTGAAGTGCCGGAGCCAGTCCAAACAGGATTCCGGTCCCCAACGCAACGCCAAGCATCACAATCAACGCACGCCCATCGATGGTTGTATTCACAGTGCGTGGCAACGATGTAGCTGCGATCGCGATCAACCCGCGAAGTGCCCACGGAGTGATAGCCAGGCCCGCCAGACCGCCGAGTAGGGCGAGCAGCACACTTTCCGTCAGAAGCTGCCTGGCAATCCGCCAGCGCGAAGCTCCAAGAGCCATGCGCACGCCCATCTCCTGTTGACGCTCCGAAGCGCGCACCAGCAGAAGATTGGCAACATTGGCGCACGCGATCAGCAACACCAGGCCGACTGCAGCCATCAACACCCACAACGAGGACTTCACGTCCCCCACGGTCTCTTCCAGAAGAGGATGCAGAATCACTCCGAATCCGTACTTCTCATACGGATACGAGCGATGTTCCTCGATCATTGTCTTGCCCGCGCGATCCATGTCCGATTGCACCTGGGCAATTGAAAGCCCCGGCTTGATGCGCCCCAGCACTTCCATGCCGTGATTTCCGCGGCTGTTTTCGCTTAGTTCGTCCGGCGTAAATGCGCGCGGACCCCAGATTTCGCTCTCGTCCGGATAGGCAAATCCAGCCGGCATCACGCCAATCACCGTCATCGGCACACCATCCACATCCATCGTGCTGCCAATCGCACGCGGATTCGCGCCAAAAGCGCGCTGCCACAACCCATAGCTGAGGATCACCTCTTTTTCGCGCCCCGGCTCAGCTTCCTCCGCCAGAAAATTGCGACCCAGCATCGGCTGCGCCCCAAGCATGGGAAACAGGTTAGGCGAAACCGCAGAGCCGACCACCCGCTGCGGACTGCCCTTTACCCCCAGATTGAACGCTCCCGATTCAATCGCCGCCAGCTCAGAAAAGCTGTGATTGAGGGTAATGAAGTCATGAAACTCAGGAGCGGAAACCCAGTTCTGATCGTTGGGCTGGCCGATTCCGGTAAAGCGTGTCCATACCTTCAACAGTTGCTCAGGATGGTTGTAAGGCAACGGCCGAAGCAGCACCGCATCCAGCACGCTGAAGATCGCGGCGTTAGCGCCGATGCCCAGCGCAAGGGTGATCACCACCAGCGCCGTGAACCCCGGTCTGATCCACATCTGGCGCAGCGCTTGACGCAAATCCTGGAGAAGAACCCCCATCTGTAGCCTCCAATTCCTGTATTCGGCCTTCGCGTCGGGTTGGCGATTCGCAACAATCGAAAAGCGGCCCGCACACACCGCGCCCTATCGATCAGAATGAGCAATTGATGCGCCAATTCATCCGCCTCGCAAAGAGCTGATAACAAGGCATCAAGATTGGTTCACGCCAGGCCGTTCCGTCCGATATCGAACGCCCGTGGCCGGGATCGAACAGTCTGCGGCGGTGAACAATTTGAAGGATGATCTTGCAGACCCCGATTGCAATATGGACGAGCGAGTGCCGGACCGTGACACTCCTTGCAAATCGCGCACAGCAATTGACGATCAAAGGCACAGCGGCTATCATCGCTGATTCCCATCGGGACTGCTGCTTGCGCGCGCTGTGCCGGGCACGCTCCGTTGGCTCCGCTACCCTTCAAGGAGTTCTTACGATGTCAGCTCCAAAAACCCTGATTTGCTTCGGTATTTTCGCTCTCTGCCCGCTCCTCCACGCGCAAACGCCCCCCACCGCCTACACCATCACGCAGCCTATCCTCGGCTCCGATGGAGGAACCGCGACTTTCTACCGCAATGGTCAACAGCTTGTGATGGAATATATCCACCCCAACATCCCAGACGGCACACCAGGGCACCGCAGCCTGAGCCTCTACGACCTGACCGCCGGCGTAAGCCACACCTGGGATCCAGCCATCACCCCACCTTCATGCAGCGTCGGCAAATTCTCCGGCGATTGGGGCGATCCCTTCGCGTCCACCGCCGAACTTACCGCCGCCATCGCCAAGGGAGACCTGAAGCCCGCCGGCGCCGAATCCATCCATGGAGTCCCCACCAAAATCTACGCGGGCGTAACCCAGGGGACAAACATCAAGGCCTGGCTCGACGAGAAAGACGGCCTCGTCATGCGTTTATCCTATGGTGCGCCAGGAGCCGCCATGCAGAACATGGTCGACATCTCCAAATTCTCCCCGGGGCCGCCACCGGCATCGCTCTTCACCATGCCCGCCTACTGCGCCGGCGTCAAGCCCCCGCCCACACCGGCCGAGCTTATCGCGGATGAAACCGGCGAGAGCGCCGACAACTGGGTCAGCGCCAGCATCGGCCCTGGATCCAGCAACACCTGTTCCATCCTGCTTCACGTAGTGGCCGCCAAGACCATGATCCCCATCAATCGCAAATATCAGGTGGCCATCGATACCACCTACAAGATTGAAAACCCGCCGAGTTACACCTTTGGCGTTGGCGATGACGGAATCTCCACCTTCTCCGGCGGCGGCTTGCACGAGATCACCAATCAGATCCGCAACGGCATGCTGCGCGTCGACAATCCGCCCGCATATTTCACATTCAGCGTGAACGTTCCCACACCGCACGAGGGCGCTCCTTCCGGATTCATCTATCGCCAGTGCTTCGCCCCCGTCACGAATCTCTACTACATCCTCAAAGACCCCAGCGACCCCGCCAAAGGCACCGATTTCCTCTACGCCAAATCCGGTAAATATGCCGCCGCCCCCGCACACTAACCCGAAAACTGCAAGAAGCCTGGGTGCCCCAGGTCTCGCTTCTGAGACCTGGGAAACCAAGCCTTTACGTTCTCAGGATACGTAGTGTGTCAGTTCGAAGGGTACGGGCTTCAGCCCCCGAGGGAATGCGCTCTCAGACTGATCCACCGCCACAAGGATGACCCATCTCCGAACTCGCCTGCGATATATTGACCGTATCCGTTCCAACAATGGAGACACGCTCATAACCGCTCCGAGCTTTCCCGTCATCCGCGCTCTCATCGCCATTGTGCTTGTGGCCTCCGCCAATTCAGTCGGCACCCAGCAGCCCATTTCCCTTGCCGACGCCACCGCCCGCGGCCAGGAAATCTTTCAGCAATCCGCCATTACCAGCATGGTTCTTGTAATCGTCCGCAACAACGAAGTTGTAATCAAAGGCTACGGCGAAACATCTCCCGGCAACGGCCGCACTCCCGATTTGCATTCTGAAATTCGCCTCTGCTCCATCTCCAAGGTTTTCGCCGGCGATCTGCTCACCCGCCTCTCGGCTGCAGGCACAGTCAATCTCGACGACCCTCTGCAACGCTACGCACCTCGCCGCATAAAAGTCCCAGAGGGCCCCGGAAAGTCGCCAATCACGCTGCAAGACCTTGCAACCCACACATCCGGCCTGCCGCGCGAAGTTCTGCCCTCACCCGCAAAGGTGCCCCACTTCACTTTCCCCGGCTATGCAACTCGATGGGCCTGGCTCCCGAAGCAGACGCTCAAAGCTCCTCCCGGAACCACCGCTCTTTACTCCAACGCAGGCTTCGATTTACTTGGCGACGCTCTCGCCGCCGCCGCCCACAAACCCTACGCCCAGCTTCTCCATGAAACCCTTTTGCAGCCGCTCGATATGTGGGATACCACGCTTTTCCCCACTACAGATCAATGCGCACGCCTGCTGCAACCGACCGGAGATCAAGGCCCCTGCACTTCAACTGAAGCCTCCGGCTCCAGCAGTGGCGTCTATTCCACCGGAGCGGACATGGTGAAGCTGCTCAAATACCTCCTCCACACTCCCGGTTCGCCCGCTCAACCGGCAGCGGCTCTTTCCGTCTATCTCGATCCAGCGAAACTCAAATCCGTTCAGGGCCTGAGCCATGCCGGCGACCCAACCGGCATCGGCCTGGGATGGGTTCAACTCGGCGACCCCGCTACCCCCTCCGCAATCATGCAGAAAACCGGTGGGGGCGCTGGCTTCTCAACCTACATCGCCCTCAATTCCAGCCGCCAAACCGGAATCTTTCTCGCCGTCACATGGGGCAAAGGCGACTCCAAAATCGATCTCTTCTACGAAGCCAACAACCTGCTCGCCGCTCTTGCCAACGTGCCGCCGCTGCCTCCTAAGACGCGCCCCGCGCCTTCGCCCAGGCATCGCCCCAAGCGCCACCGCGCGGCCTCACCGGCCCATCATGCAAGCTGACTATCGTTCTCCTTTTCCGAGTCTCACCACGAGTACCGCGGCTACACCAAAAGGATGCCCGCCGTAAAACGGTAGAAGCCGCTCTGGCACGCCGTAACCGGTAATCTGCGCACCAAGCTCCGTCGATCCGTCCTCCCATTCCCAAACGCGGTGCGCGTAGCCACCGGTATAGGCCTGCACGCGCCCAACCACGCTCTCCACCGGCGGAGCAAGCGCCCCAAGCAAGTCTGAGGTCCGGTCAGCATTCTCGAGCCGCGTCCAGATCGTCTGCTTCTGTTGTGGACGCAGAGCCGCTTCAAGCAAATAGCCATTCGCATCGATCGCGGTTCCACTGGTGTGGTTGCGACCCCACACTGCCAGTGCGTTCAACTCCCCAAATCCCGTCGCATGGTGATAAGCAACCGAAGCCGTCTGACGCAGAACGTCCTCGTCCGGGTGCGCGGACTCCGGCGAGTGCAGATGCCCCAGCGAATACTGCGCCGCCCAATCCTTTCCTGGCGCGGCGGTTATTCGCGCCGACCACGTATCGATTGCGCCTGCCTCAACGATCCAGCGATTCTCGCCCGGCTCGCGCCCATGAAATCCGCTCGCCTCCACACGTACTCCAAGTTCCCCATCAACCCATGCAATCCCGCCCGTCAAAACCTCGCCGGCAATATGTGTCGAGTCCTCGAGATGGTGTCCCAGCGGCGCCAGCGGATCGTCGCCGACCGATGCCCGATGCGGGAACGCCTCCGGACCCAGCGCCGGATCGCCCACCGGAGCTGCATACAGGCTGAGCACCATGTGCGTGCCAACCCTGCGGTCATAGATCCCGGCCAGTTCCATGAAAAAATTATGCGGATGCTGACCATCGACAATCGGCTTGCCATACGCCGTCTCGCCCTCCTGAAACAGCTCGGGATAGAACCGCCCCGTAATCGTCGCTGGTTCCAGGCTGAACATGGCTCGCAGCGTGAGTTCGTTCGCGCCAAAACTGCGCTGCGCCATAGGCATCGCCCAATTCACTGAGAAGAACTTGTCATGCCCGCGCGGCCCGGTCTGCTGCTGCTCCACGGCCGAGCCCTCGCCGTGCAGCATCAGCATCCACCCGCTCGGCCGCATACTCATCAGCATGGGCGGTGCGCCTGAAGCCGGCTCCAGGTCCGTCCCCGAACCCGAATGCCGCAGGAGGTTCTCCGCCAATGATGCGGCCGGCCCGCCCATATTCATCTGCGCCCGCATACCACATGCAGTCAGCCCGAAACAGACAAGAAGAATCCAACGATGCACAGCATCCTCCCGCGGAATTTGCACTTGGACACGTATCGCAACTCGTTTCGAGCCGCCAGGGTCGCAATGCAAATGGAGGAATCAGTTGCGCAGAATGATCGGAGGCGGGTGCAAACCTCGCGGCTGCTCGACAACGCTCTCAGTGCCGGCCAAGGCCTCGAAGGCGAAGACCGTAAGCTCCACTCGCGCATGCACCGCAGCCGCAGCAACAACGTTTCGCTGTGCCTCAGCCGGCAAAGCGCTGGAATTGGCTCGAGACCCGCAGCAATCAGCAAGCATCCACGCCATCGGCCGGCAACAACTGTGTGGTTCTTCCAGCCGGCAGCAATGTCGGGTAACGGCACTCGGAACCATTCCGCTCGTCACCAGCAACACCGTCAGCACAACCGCCCAGCCACGCCGCATGGCGCCATTATAGGCGCAACAACCCTCTTCTATGAGAAACTAGAGAAGTCAATGTCCTCCGGGCCCTCTGGGTGCCCCATGTCTCGCGTTTGAGACATGGGAACGCAACTCGCTCGCCCCAATCTAGAACCAATCCCGACACGATCCGGCCCGCCGGCGCCGTAATCCCGCTGCGGCCAACAATTTAGGAACAAGAAAAAGAATGCTCAGCGTCTCCAATGTCTCCATGCGCTACGGCGCCAAGATCCTCTTTGAAGAAGTCAGCGTCAGCTTTGTCTCCGGCCGCCGCTACGGCCTTACCGGCCCCAACGGCTCCGGCAAGTCTACGTTTATGAAGGTGCTGACCGGCGAGCTCGACGCGCAAAAAGGCACCGTAGTCCGCCCCCGCAAATTCGGCGTCCTGCGTCAAGACCAGTTCGCCTTCGACGCCTATCGCGTCATCGACACCGTCATCATGGGCAACAAGCCCCTCTGGGCCGCCATGGAGGAGCGTGACCGCATCTATGAGAAACCTGACCTCTCCGACGCCGACGGCATGAGATTAGGCGAGCTCGAAGGCGTAATCGGCGACGAGGACGGCTACACCGCCGAAGCGGACGCCGCAATTCTGCTCGACGGCCTCGACATTCCCGAGGAACTCCACGAGCGCAAGATGTCCGAACTCCAGGGCGGCCAGAAAGTCCGCGTCCTGCTCGCCCAGGCCCTCTTCGGCAAACCCGAAGCGCTGCTCCTAGACGAGCCGACCAACTACCTCGATCTCGACTCCATCCACTGGCTTCAGGACTTCCTCGATAAATACGACGGCACGCTCATCTGCATCTCCCACGACCGCCATTTCCTTAACTCCGTCACCACCCACACCGCCGACATCGACTACCAGACCATCATCATTTACACCGGCGGCTACGACGACATGGTCATGGCTAAAACCCAGATCCGTTCCACGCTCGAATCGCAAATCTCGCAGCGCGAAAAAAAGATTGCCCAGCTCAACGACTTCATCGCCCGCTTTGCCGCAGGCACACGCTCATCGCAGGTCACCAGCCGCCGCAAAGAAGTCGAGCGCCTGCAAACCAACGAGCTGGCCCGTTCCAACATCCAGCGCCCCTACATCAAGTTTGACCAGGTCCGCCCCAGCGGCAAGCACGTGCTCGAATTCAAGCACGTCACCAAGCTCTACGACGATCACAAAGTCATCGACGGCTTCACCGCAAATGTTTTGCGCGGCGAAAGAATCTGCCTCATGGGCCGCAACGGCGCAGGCAAAACCACGCTCATCAAGAGTCTACTCAATAACTATCCTGGCCTCGCCGACAAAGACTTCGTCCTCGACTCCGGCTCCGTCTTCTGGGGCCACGAAGCCCAGATCGGCTACTTCCCGCAAGACGTAGGCGCAACCATCGAGCACGGCCTGACAGTAGCCGAGTGGCTCCATCGCTGGAAGCCCGACTCCCACGTAGAAGAGATCCGCGGCATCCTGGGCCAGATGTTATTCAGCGGCGAAGAAGGCGACAAACAAACCAAGGCATTAAGCGGCGGCGAGCAAGCCCGTCTTGCATTTTGTAAGTTAATCCTGACCAAGCCCAACTTCCTGATCTTCGACGAGCCAACAAACCATCTAGACTTAGAAGCCATCAACGCATTAAACATAGCCCTTCAACGCTACGAAGGCACAGTATTGTTAGTAACTCACGACCACGACCTGATAGACGAAGTAGCGACAAGGTTATGGAATTTCAAGTCAGACGGCATAGAAGACTTCCAAGGCCCCTACGCCGAGTGGAAAGGCAAACACAATTGAGGGAGCGACCCACATTCGGCGAGTAGCTTAGGTTCAAACTCGGCACAAACGCGCAGGCGGCTCATTCGATATGGCAGGTCTAAATTTTAGATACTCTGCGCTGACTCTGCCACTCGACGACATAACCGGGCCAACACGTTTCGCAGAAGCGACGCTCATATTGAGAGTGGATGTCTTGATATCGACTTGGCGCGCCGAGCACCCCATCCTTGACGCACCTTCACCGCTGGAAGGGTGAAAACCGCAAAACCTGCTTCCGCCAATTCTCCCGTAGGGAGAAAATGAAAATAGCCCAGGGTGAAACCCTGGGTCAGCGCCCCACAAAATCCGAAGCGCCCCGTAGGGTCGCTGCGATTGGCCCCTTCACCAACCGCCGAACCACAGCCTCTTGCTGCATTACTTCAGCGATTCCAGATAAGCCGCGAAGCACTCATTAAACAGCGCTCCCGGTCGGCGTTCTCGTAATCTTTTGACGATATCGGGTCCGGGCATTCCGAGTTTGTGAAGGATGATTCCTGCCACCAGCGCGGAGCGGTTGAAACCCATGCCGCAATGAGCCAACACGCAATGTCGCGCTGCCACCAGACTCGCACCCAGATTTCCAAGGGCATGTAGCTTGTCCAGATTCGGCAGGTCCTCGTCAAAAATCGGGAAATAAACATAGAGGCAACAATCGGGAAGTGTCGGCACGCCGCAGTCAATATCGCCGTCGACATCGATCACCGTATCGACCTGATGACAAGTCAATGCGCCCCAATCGGTTATCGTAGGCGAGATAAAAAGCCGAGATTCATCGTCAACCTGAAACAATTCCATTGAGCCAGCCTACCAAAATCCCGGCGGCAACAGGTACGGAAGCCGAAAGCGGCAAAGTCCTCCCCTCCACGCGCACCCTGGAGCTGCCACCAGAACCCGCCTGCGTATCAGCTTCGCGCGTGCAGCCTTGAGCCGGCAATCCTCTCGTTGATGCTCTATCGACCGAAGCTCAAGCCCCAAACTGCCGCAAATGATGATCCATGTGCAGATACCCCCAGCGCATCCATTCCTTCTCCGTCATCGGTCCAAACATCGGATGCGCCTGTAACTCAAACTCGCGCGGCCGCCGCGTAAACCGGTCCAGAGATCTTCGCAATTCTTCCAGATCAGCATTCATCTCAGCAGGCCTTGTGCCCGCCGCCCGCGCATCGCACTCCGGAACCGTCTTCACTCCATGCGGCCATTGCGTTGGAAACCACAATCCCGCCCACTTGAAAATCGACCGCGAAAACCAGTTACTTATGGAACGCGCCGGTTTCTCGCCCATGCTCACGAGCAGCGCATCGTTCAAATGGCAAACCATCTCAGCAACGGTCATCTTGCCCCACTGCCGCCGGCTCTCCACACCGATCGAGCCCAACCGCATAACAATTTCTTCTTTATCCTCAGCATTTGCCAGTGTCTTCATAGGTTTCTCGTGCAAGTCAGCATGAACGATCGCAACGGCCGAGCCTCGGGATGTAACAATTATTTTCTAGGATAGACTTGCATGCGTACAGTAAAACAGACGCACCCAGCAGTGAAACAAAGATATTGATAGGATTGAGGCTCGTGGTGTTGGCCGCGCAATAGGTGATGAATGCCAGTCAGAATGAAGTAGGCACACATCGCACGCATGAATTATCCAGACCCAAAGATAAAACCGATCGGGGAGAAGTGTTGGTGCCAGACTCTCGTGTTCCGCCTGTCGCAGATTCGCACATTGTTGGAGGTGGAAGCCAATCGGCGGTCGCACCGGGTCGCTGGCGCAGTCGCGCATTTGAGTGGTTTTTGCTCGGCCTTTACGCGCTTCTTCTGGCTCTGGTTTCTTCGCGGCATGCGATGGCGGGAGACGAGATGCAGGCGTGGTTGATTGCTCGTGACAGCAATTCCCTCGCCGACCTGTTTCATAACATGCATTATGAGGGCCATCCTCTTCTCTGGCAACTCATCCTCTATATCCCTGCTCACATTTCGTGGAACCCCATTACCATGCAGGTGATCAATTATTTATTCGCCGTGGCCGAAGCCTGGCTTATCCTGTCTGCCCGCAAGCTCAACTGGTCGATTCGTGCGCTGGCTATCTTCTCCTTTTTTGCTTTCTATCAATATGGCGTCCATGCCAGAAATTACATGCTCGCCATGTTACTGCTGACGGCTGCGACCCGATGCCTCCTTGCAAAGCGCCCACATAGAAAACTCAGCATTCTTTTCATCGCGCTCTCCATCAACGCACATTTCTTCGCAATTCCCATCGCCGCCGTCCTCTTCATTCAGATGTATTGCCTACCCCGGATCAAGACCCTGAAAGGCCCCGGCCAGCTATTCCACAACCTTGAATTTCAAGCAGCGTCGCTCCTGTTGATTGCGAGCGTCCTGGCTGCCTATCTCACAATCCGACCGCCAGCAGACATCTATACTCCGCAATATGAGTTCAACCATCGCTCGCTGCCTTATTATTTCGTCGCTACAGAAAGTCAAGCCTGGCAGGCACTTCTTCCAAACAATCAGCGACTCGCGCGCGTGGGTGATTGGCTCGCCTCCCATCACCATCCAGTCGGAATCGTTCCGGCAACTGGGCTTTCGCTGCTCCTTTTTTTGACCGTCGCCCTCGCGCTGCAGACAGCTCAGGCCCGCTCCATGTTCCTTGCTGCTTCGGCGCTGGAAATACTGGCCATGGGCGCAACTGTTCACCGGCCTCAAATTCACCACCTGGGTCTGATCTTCGTTGCCTTCATTCTTGCATTGCTGATTGACGCCTACTCTGTGCAAAGTGGAACCAGCCGGCCACGGCTCCCCAGGCCGGTTTCCCTGGCCGTCATCATTGTCGTCCTGGGCCTGCAAGCCGTGAGCGCTAAGACAAAATCCCGGTTTGAGTGGACTCTTCAAAATCCCGCGGACAAAGAAACAATCTCCTGGCTCAAACAATCCGGTCTCGGCAATAACCCGTTGGTCGTGATGAAACCTGATCTCAGCGGCGCCGAATTGCTAGGCTATCTGCAACGGCCGTCGGCCTATTATCCGGCCTGCAGATGTGTAGGATCGTTCATAGTCTTCAAAGCAGGCAGAGATATCGATCGAGAAGTAACAGCGAGCGAGCTGGATGCAATTTCTCGCACTTCGCAATTGCCGGCCGTCGTGATCAGCGGTAGTGAATTACCAGCTGAGACATGCAGGAATCTGCGCGTGCGGGAGCTTCGCGCCTTTTCAAAGCCGTCCGCGTGGTGGGATACGTTTTACGTTTATCTACGAGACGAAGATGGAGCTTCCAATCACTGAGTCCCCCTTTCTGGGGATCTCGCGCGTCGGTGTCTTTGTGATATCATCGCTGCGTTGTTAGTGGTGAAGGAGTTCACCCTTAACCGCTGTCCCTTCCCAAGGCCCGGACGCCCAAGGACTGGACAGATGATGACTCCTGACAGGGAATCCTGTTGCGGAGTCGTATCCCGGCGCGATCCCTGATAAAACTTGAGATTGCTGGTTGCCCACTCTCACCGCGTCTTTATTTTTTCGGCGAGAATCCGCACCACAGGGAGAAAATACCGTGCAGAAATACCTGCTCATCGCCATCGGTGGCGCGCTCGGCTCCATCGCGCGTTTTTGGGTCGGCTCTACCATTTCGGGCCGCTTGGGAATCCGTTTCCCCTACGGCACTCTGGTCGTCAACCTCACCGCATGTCTCGTCATCGGCTTCACGCTCACCTACATGGGCAAGCGCGTCGACATGAATCCGGCATGGCGCTTTTTCTTCCCAATCGGCTTTATCGGCGCCTACTCCACATTCTCCACCTACGAGTGGGAGACGCTTTCAACCATGCGTTCAGGGGCATTTCTCCTCGCAGCGCTCTATGCGGGGAGCAGCCTGATCCTCGGGCTGGTTGCCGTGTGGGCTGGGTCGTCAATGGCTGAATTGGTATAAGTGCGCGGACTTTCGCGCGGGCCATATGACAGGAAAGTAATTCGCCCCAGTTACTATGGATTCACCCCCCCAGCAATGAATGCGCCCGCATTTTCTTCCGCAAATATAGGATTAAATAATCTGAATTGCTTCTGATTCCGTTACTTATTTTTTTGGCGAAATCGGCGACTGCATTGGTGCGTATTGCAAAAAAGAATGAATAATGAACGGATTTTTGTTTGACTCTGGTTTTTGGGAGCCGCACAATGTATCGCCTGAGCTTTCGGCTCTAACGATTAAGTCTGAAATCTAAACCCGCTTGCCGATCACCGCACGCCCTTTTTCGGTAAGAGCTTTTCGAATGTGAGTTCGCATGGCCCAGAACGAGGGAGTCTATCGTCAAAGCAGGTTTATCCCGTCCATCGAGGGCATCCGGGGATATGGGTTTCTTGTTGTATTCTTCGCCCACTATTTCCCGCCTGAACTATTCGCCAGCTCGGGTCGAATATTTTTTTATCCATCCGTGATCGAGTCCGCCATCGCAACCTTCGCGGTCCCGGGATTCTTTGTCGTCTCCGGCTATCTAATCGGCGGAATTCTCTACGACACAAAAGATAGAGAGGGCTTTTTCAAAGTCTTCTATAGCCGCCGCATTCTGCGTGTGTTCCCGGTGTACTACTTAACGCTTCTCGCCATTACTCTCGTGGATCTGTACCACGGTGTTCCTCTGAACGGTAATTTCTGGGCGCACTATTTCTACATACAGAATTTGCTTCCTAACTACGCCACCTTGCACACTGCCCCTACCAATCAGACCGTCCATCTCTGGTCCCTCGCCGTGGAGGAGCAATTCTATTTCCTCTGGCCGCTCGTGGTCTGGTTTTTTCCAACGCGTCGCAAGCTTCTTGGAATTACTGGCGCATTCATCGCGGCCTGTTTCATTATCCGTATCGCCTCTCCTTGGCTCCACATGTCAATTGAGCATATCTATCTCTCCACCCCTACGCGGGTCGACGCAATTCTGCTCGGAGTGATATTGGCCATTGTCCGACACGACAGGATCTATGAGCGGTACCTTCCATTTGCAAAATATGTTGCAGTTATTGGTTTCTCAATCGCAGTCGCACGAGCCATTTGGACCGGCAGCGGATGGACCTTTGACTATCTCGACGTAGTCTTGTTTTTTCCTTGCGTCGACATAACCTGTGTTTCATTGGTTATGGCCGTCATGGAAAAAGATAGCTGGCTCTGCCGCGTCTGCAGCAAGCGCTGGGCCTGTTGGTTGGGTAAGTTGAGTTACAGCCTTTACGTGTTTCATTTCACCTACATCATGTGGTTTCAAAAGACCCTCATTCCCCGTCTCACCGCGCATATGCCGCACACCATCGCAGTGTTTGGGTCTGCAGCCCTGGCGTTGGGTCTCACGCTTACGCTGTCGATGTTGAGTTACCGGTTCATTGAAGGTCCCATCGCAAACTTCAAAATGGGGCTCAAATACGGCCCAGCGAGAAAGTCCCGCATCTCAAACGATTCCGAAGCGAATGCCCTCGTCAACGCCGGCTAGTGTCACGTTCCCAAAGCCCATGACATAAAAGCCCCTTACATCCTGAGCGAAAGAGGCCCCAAACATTTTTCAGTTTGGGGTCGGCGAGTCGAAGGCGGGTGTCCTCGGTGTGCAGCTGCGCTTCGGGACTCATGCCATGAACTTCTGCGCCACCACACCAAATCAGCAGGCACAAACTTCATGCGAGCGAATAGCGAGCGTCTGCCCCACCGCAGGTGGCTGCCACACCGCAGGGGGATGCCCCACCGCAGGTGGCGGGTGGTTACTCCATTGAGTTGAACGGTGAAGCCGGCAGCCCTTCCCCATTGAACAGATTGCAAAGCGGGCTATTCGCCCACCCATAGCGCACAAACATCGGCTCCAGCACCGCGTCGCTGTTTACAACCACAGTGTTCCCATCGATCTTCGCTGTCGCCGGCACAAACCTTCCATCCATCCCTGCAACTTCGAAGCCGGTCAGTTCCCCGCCCTGTGCGGTCAGTCCTTTGGCATGATGCTCAAACCACACCCGAATCGCACTCCCCTCTGGCGTCGCCTGCCTGAAGATTGGTCCGGAGTAGGTCACATCCTCCCCGTAGCTCAGTGCGCGCGCCGCCAGCGCCAGCCGCAGTCCCACATCCACCTTGTCGGTCGGATGCACATTGTCCGGATTCCCAATGTCGATTGTCACCGCCATTGCCGTATTGCGCAGCGCCAGGGTCTTCAACTGCTGCTCCCGCAGCTCGGCCCAGTTCTCCCTGTCGCTGGATTTGAAATTCGCGATCTGCACAAACAGAAACGGGAAATCCCCCTCGCCCCACTCATGCCGCCAATCCTGAATCATCGTACTGAAAACCCGCTGGTAATACGGCGCCCGCGCGAGCGCGCTGTTGCTCTCGCCCTGGTACCAGATCACGCCGCGAATCGGAAACGGCGTCAGCGGCGCAATCATCCCATTCCACAACATGCCCGGGCCCCAGCTCAGCATCTGCGGATGCCACGGGAACTCCGGGACAGGCTTTCCCGCGGCCTTGGCCTCGTCGATTTGCTTTTGCTGGTCTCTCAGCCGCGCCTGCACGTCGGTTTCCCCTTCGGTCATCCTGGCCCATTGGGCAAAAATTGGCGCCAGCGCAGCGTCTTCCCCCAACGCCTCCAACCGCGTCCACGCCTCGGCCACCGTCCCGCCCCAGGTGGAGTCGATCACCCCCACCGGCACGTGCTCCCGCTGGTTGATTTCCCGAGCAAAATACCACCCCACCGCGGAAAAATCCTTTGCCGTCTCCGGCGTCGACGCCACCCACCCAGGCGAGTCAACATCCGCAAGCGGATATTCGGAAGCCTTTTGCCTCACCATCATCAGCCGGATCTGGTCATTCCCCGCGTTTGGCAGATCTGCGGCCGCCGTAGCCGCCTGGCGCATGGCAAATTCCATATTCGATTGCCCCGACGCCACCCAGACGTCCCCGACCAGAACATCGGTGAGCGTAATCGTCTGCACTGCCGCCGAACTGCCCCCCAGCGGAGGCGTCCCCTGCACCGTAAGCTCAAACGGCCCACCCGCCGCGCCCGGTTTCAGGTAGACGCTCCAGCGGCCCAGCGGTCCCGTCGTAGCGCCCCTCGATTCGCCGCGAAAACTGATCTGCACTCCCTCACCCGGTGGCGCCATCCCCCAAACGTGCACCGGCACATCCCGCTGCACCACCATGTGACTGGAAAGAACGCTCGGCATAGTCACCTGCCCCACCGCGGCCAAAGTTCCAGCTAAAAAGAAAATCGCCGCCGGCATCCCGCCGAGCCATACAGATATTCGAACTTTCCGCATAGGATTTCGCAGTTTCATGAATCGCCTCATCGTTGAAAAAGATACGCACCAAGTCAAAGTCCAGGCAGCGTCTCAGCCCTGGTTGCAGCAAAAGGATTCGGAAATAGAAACGTTATCAGAGGCGCCTGCCTCTCGCCAGTCTTCATCGCAAGCCCGCCAATTCCCCGCTTCCTTCAGTTCGATCGCAACCGCCGCCTCGTTCCAAACAATGTTCCTGTCATCTCGTCCCACCTTCTTTCTGGATTGACACAGCCCCCATTCCCACGCAAACTCCTCACAGCGCGGGTCTTCAGGCCTCCGCAGCCGCTGCCAAGAATACTGCTGATGCGCACGTAGACAAGGCAGCATATCCCGGCCAGAAAGAATTGAAGGCTAAGCATGAGTGATTCCGCTCCGCAGAGTTTCAAAAACCACGCCCGGTTCGACCCGCCCTATCACTTTGTTCTCACCACTGTTCTTGCCGTCAACCTGTTCATCGTGTGCTGCTACGCGTTCAAGCACCTCACCTGGTTTACCGAGTGGATGGTGGTTCTCTCCATCGCCGTATTCATTCCCTTCGCAAAACTGCGCAGCTATCCCCTCAAAATACAGGACCGCGTCATTCGCCTCGAAGAGCGTCTTCGCCTGCAGGCTCTGGCTCCAGCCGAGTGGCACGCGCAGATCTACCAGCTCACTGAAGACCAGTTGATCGGCCTCCGCTTTGCATCCGACGACGAAGTCGTGGCTCTCGCCAAACAAGCCCTCGAGCAGAAGCTGACCCGCAAGCAGATCAAAGAGCGCATCAAAAACTGGCGCCCCGACAACTGGCGCCTGTAGAGCAATACAGAATGAATTCAGCCAGGATTTCAAAGAATTGCAATCGGCCGTGGCTTTGAAAGGGCACGGCCGGGGTACCTGGGACCCACTGGATCGCGGTCACCATGCAGTACGCGCCTCCTGATCGACGCGGGATTTACTGGCGCGGAAAAACTCGCTGCAAGAGGCAAGAAGTGTCAGGGCACGACTTCAGTCGTGCCGATAAGCCCCATAAATCGAGTTGGGCTTCAGCCCCTGAGGGACACCCTCTTTTAATTCCCACGAACCCCGTGGCGATCCGCCCCAACGCTCACCAAGGGAACTACTCCACGTTGCTCACCTTCCCGTTGATCAACGTTACCTTCATATCCTTGTAGTAGAGAATCTCCTTCGCCCCAATCACTGCCTTCTTAACCGGCTGCCCCAGAGCCGCGATGACTTGGGTTTTGGTTTGCCCCAAAGCAACTGTCGGCACATCGGTGGGAGGAGGAGGAGGCGCAATCTCCGCCATCGGAGCCGGAGCTGCTGTAGGGGCCGCCGCAGGCGCAGCTGGCCCTGCCGGCTCACTCCTCCCAACCACCGTCAACACCTCGCCGATCCGCGCCATCGTCTCATCCGCAGACGGCGTCTTCTTCTTGTCCGGATTGGCAATCCGCAGACTCGCATAGTAGCGCAGGTTGTCGAACGAAGTTGTATAGAGCTGAAAAAGCACTCCGTCGCTCTCCACCAGAACCGCAGTCACCCAGCATTTTTCCCCCGGCGTCATCGTCTTGCGTGGAAAGTTGCCAGCGATGCCATCGCGCTGCGTCATCATGCCAATCTGAAAATCTGTGCCGAATGCAGCCTTGCCCTGCCCGATCCTGCCGCCCCTGTAGACATTCATCGCCGGCAGCGGTGATGCCACCCCGTACATCAGCAACCCTGGCTTCTCCACTTCAACCACGTCTCCCGCCGTCACAATATCCGCCCGGTCGTCCGTCGTCGTGGTCAGCTTGAATTTCTCGCTAAGCCTCTGCTGGATCGAGGGACCATCCTGCGCCGTCAATCCCATGCCAGGCAAGAGACAAACCGTGGCCAAACCAAGTGTGCGAAATAATCCGCGATGTCCCATGGCCCTCTTCAGTCTCACGTAAAAAAAAGATCGCTATCGGGTGCTCAAAACCGTAACCAAGCGCCCCTCAAAGTCTATCCGATCCGTACCCCGCCTCATCGAGTCGTCGCGGGGCCGATTCCGCCGCCGTAGGCGGGCTCGTCCTTAACATTCCATGAGTTCAGCTGTGGTAGTTTATCTAGTGGAGTTCTCTCAACCTATGCCTGCCATTACGTCCTTTATCAAGCACCATTATCGCCACTTCAATGCCGCCGCCCTGGTCGATGCTGCCGAGGCCTACAACAACCTGCTCGCGTCCGGCGGCAAAATGTTCGTCACCATCGGCGGCGCCATGAGCACCGCCGAGCTAGGCCTCTCGCTCGCCGAAATGATCCGCCAGGACAAGATTCACGGCATCAGTTGCACCGGCGCAAATCTTGAGGAAGATGTCTTCAACCTCGTCGCCCACAACTTCTACGAGCGCGTGCCTAACTACCGCGATCTGACTCCCGCCGACGAAGCCAAACTGCTTTCACGTCACATGAACCGCGTCACCGACACCTGCATCCCCGAAATGGAGGCCATGCGCCGCATCGAGAATGAGGTGCTCAAAGAATGGGTCCGCGCCGACCAGGCCGGTGAGCGCTTCTTTCCCCATCAGTTCATGTATAAAATTCTGCTCTCCGGCGATCTCGAAAAGTCCTACCAGATCGATCCCAAAGACAGTTGGCTGCTGGCTGCCGCCAAAAAGAATCTTCCCATCTTCGTCCCCGGCTGGGAAGACTCGACGCTCGGCAACATGTACTCCGGCCACTGCATCAGCGGTGATGTAAAAAATGTCCACACCGTCCGCACCGGCATCGAGTACATGATGGAACTCGCCGAGTGGTACACCAACACCACGGCGAAATCACCGCTAGGCTTTTTCCAGATCGCCGGCGGCATCGCAGGCGACTTCCCCATCTGCGTAGTGCCCATGCTCCACCAGGATTTGCAGCGCGACCACGTGCCGCTATGGGCCTATTTCTGCCAGATCAGCGACTCGACCACAAGTTATGGCTCATACTCCGGCGCTGTCCCCAACGAGAAAATCACCTGGGGCAAGCTAGGCGAAGATACCCCCAAGTTCATCATTGAATCGGACGCGTCAATAGTAGCCCCGTTAATCTTCGCCTACGTGCTAGGCTGGTAACTCAATTCAGGGAAGGATTCAGATCGTATGGCATTCGACCGTACGAGAACAGCGAACAGTCTTGGATGGATAAGCATCCTCTGCAACGTTCCCTGGTGGGCGCTTGCCCTTGTGGGCGTCTCGTTTCCTACCATTCACGGCCCCAGAAGTTTGGGTTCATTTTGCGTCGCGGCTCTAGGGCTCGGCTTCTTGCTCGCTGTGGCCGCTGCGCTCATTGGATCACGACGATGGGCATGGGCCACAGCATTGCCGTTCGTCTCACTCATTGTCGGGATCATTGCGGCGCTTAACTCTGGTGGGTTTTTCCCGTCAGGATTTTAGGCGTTTAGCAAATGCTGGGCGGGCGCCAAAGAAGCAAACGCACCTCCACCCCTCACGGCCTCAACGTAAGCCACGTAACCCCATACCCCGGCACAGTTACTGTCATCCGCTCCGCAGGCGTAACAGAAACCGGAACCGGAGCGCTCGTCGCACTGCTGGTCGAGTTGATGCTCAACAAACTCGCCGAACTGAACGTCCCCAACCCCGAGACATCCACAATCACCGTGCGCGGAGCGCCGCTTCCGTTGTTGTCCGCCGGCGAAGCAACCGCATGGTCATCCACCATCACCGTCACCGAGCCATCCGCATTCTTCGTCGCCAGCGTCTCCACCGTCGTACTATCGGTAGCCGTCAGTTCAAGAATGCTCTGCCCCGGCGATCCCGGCGTAGCTGGATAAGTTGAAGCCAGCGCCTGATCGACCCAATAACTTAGATAAGTGTTGCCATTCGGGTCCACCTCGCCGTACTGCTGATCGGCGTCGTAGTCCCAGTGAAATAACGCCTGGTTCCCAACCTTGCCCAATGCCGAAAACACATAGGGCCTCCAAGCCGCAAAAAACGCGCTCGTCCCGCGATGGTCATCGACAAACACCTGGCTTGGATTGCACGTGCTCATGCCGTTCGCGCCCTGGTAATCGGCATTCACATTATTTTCCGTAACCCACACCGGAACATTCGCCAAATCAGGCCGCTTTTGTAACTCCTGATAGAAGTAAGTTACATTCGCGGCAAACTGCGGCACGGAATTCATCAGGTTCGTGTCCGGGTCCGACTGGTTGCACGAGCTATAGAAATGCGTGGAAACAATATTAACCTGCGCATTTTCTCCGCCCGAGTTAGCCGCTGCAACAAAGGTAGGCAGATAAGTCATAGGATCGCCGCCATCGCCTGTACCCAGCCCATAATCCGAATACTCAATCGCCGATAGCTTTATCGTTGGATCGACAGCCAGCATAGCGGGAACCACAGCGTTATAAATCGTCACGTACTGGTCCGCAGTTATCCCGTTGCCGTTGGGCTCGTTGAATATTCCCCACCATGTTATCGGATAGTTACTCGCCGACTGAAAATGCGTGCCGCCCCAGTCGAACCCGCCTTTGTTGTAATAGCGCACCAGGTTCGCCGCATAGGCCGCAAAATCGTTTACGTGATTCGCCACATCCAGTTGCCCGTTGCTGAAGCACATCCACGCCGGCGCAGTCGCAATCTGAAACTCCGGACTGTGGTCTCCCGACGCCAGCACCGGCTGCACCGTTTGATCCAGAATGGTAAAGTCCCAATCCGCCGCCGTTCCCGTATTCGTCGACATGGCCACGCCCTGGCTCACCGATTGCAGCCGAATATGCTGCGGCCCCATCGCAGTCATCTTGCTTTCCAACGCCGCAGCATTCGGCACGCCGAAGTAGTCGCCGTCCCACTCCGCCACCTGGAACGCAGTCGACATAAACTGCTTGAGCACCCCGTTTACGCCCATGGTCGTATCGGTCGTTTTGCCCACCGTGGCCACAACCGCGCTCACCAGCGTGAAATTCGCTGTTGCGGTCTGTCCGTTTTCGGTGACCGTTACAACCGCCGGATAACTTCCCGCCGCTGCCGCCGCACTGCCGGCAAAAGTCACGTTGCCGATTGAACCGCTGGTCGTAGTGGAGAACTGCTGGGTCATTCCCGCAGGCAATCCGGTCACTGTCACAGATACAGTGCTGACCAGCGGGGTGATCGTCACCGGCAGCGTAACTTGCGTGCCGTCCTGAGGCACAATAACCGTTGTGCTGCTCAGGGTAACAGTCACCTGAGGTGGCGGAAGCGGCGTTGACGAGCTACCCCCACCACAGCCGGTGAGGGCAACTGCAATACCCAGGACGCTCATTCCTGTCGCCGGACGAATAAACCGGTGAACCGCGCTCGCAAAAATTCCCATTGGAGTGAACCTTCAATTCTATGCCGCCAATTATAGCGGCTCTCCAACTCCTGTCGCCTGGCCCTTAGTCAGGTGTCGGGCAATCAAATGAATTTAAACGGGATCCTGGTGGTCCCTCATTTCGATTGGAAATCCGTCTCAGGTCCCGGAGAGACCGCATGAGAATAGCCCAGGGCAAGCGAAGCGACGCCCTGGGAACGCAATCCATATTCAGTCTCGCGCCCCAGAGGGGTGCTGTGACATCCATGCTGAGTCGAAAAACAGATTTACGCGAATGCCTCGAGTTTGGATACACCGATTCAGTTCTTGGGAAACACAACAAACGGGCCCGCAGCATTGGGCGCGCCTTCAAATGCCGGCTGTGCCAGCGCAGGAATCCCGAGCTCCCACACCGGCCCCGCCAGCTCCGGCATCGGTCGCGCCTCAAACAGTTTCTTGCACTGCTTCGCCGTCCATTTGGCCCACCGCTTCGACTTCTTCCGCCGCGCGCTGTCCGTCGAGATCCCCGTCCCCGCATACATCTGCCGGTAGAGTTTCGACAGGAAAATGAATCCCAGCCTGGCACGTAAAGTCGGCGTGCACGCCGAGCGCTCCCAGATCGCGCTCCATGTATAGAACTTGTCCCACACCTTCTGCGTCCGCTCGCGTATCTCATCGGAACTCATGGTCGGATGCGGCGTAAACATCTTCGGCCGCACCTCGGTCGGAATCATCCAGTAGCGAGTGATCGGCTCATTGCCCACCATGGTCGGATGAATCGATTGTTCTTTCTCCCAGCGATTGAAATCCACCGTCCCCGGAAATGGCGTCATCATCACAAACTGCGCAAACGTGACGCCGGCCTTCATCGCCATCGCTACCGTCGCGTCAAAAGTCGCAGGTCTGTCCGTGGGCAGCCCGAAGATAAAAGAACCCAAAACGTGTACGCCATGTTTCTTGAAAGTCTGTAACTGCTTCGCCAGCGCTTCGCCGGAGTAATTCCAATCTTTGAATACCGCCTTCAATCCTTCCGGAGTTACCGCCTCCACACCTACCAGCGCGCCCTTGATGTTAGCCTTGCGCATCGCATCCAGATAACTCCCGTCCTCGCCGGCTTCCATAGTCATCTGTGTGAAAAACACCATATCCTTTGGCAGCTTGGCCAGCTCTTCCATCAGTTGAAATCGCTCATTGCGAATTGCCGTCAGCTCTTCCACCTTCGCCGTGTTTCCTTGCTCCCGCGCCAGGCGCAGATCGGTCAACGTGACCGGATAAAAGTTATCGTCCGCCAGCGCAATAAAGCGGAACCCCAGCCTCCGCAGCGCAACAATCTCATCAATCACGCTTTGAAACTTACGTTGCCGCGGCTTCTGCCCATCCGTTCGCCAGACTGAGCAGAAAGAGCAATGCTTCGGGCAGCCGCGAATGGTCTGCACAGACGCCCACATATACCTCGCCGGATCCATCAAGTCCCAGCGCGCAGCAAGAAACTGGCTGCCTTCGATCCGCCCGCCTTCATAAATCCGCTCTGGCTTCCCGGCCAGGCAATCCGCAACCGCTTTCGCCCACACTACGTCGCCGTCGCCCTTCACCACCGCATGCCCTTCCCCGCGCTCCAACGCTTCCTCGGGGAACAGCGTCGCATGAATCCCACCGTAAACCACCCACGCCCCGCGCCCGCGCGCCATCCGTCCCACCTGGTAGCCGCGCAGCGCATTGCCGGTATGCACGCTGATACCCACAATGTCGCCCGCGTGAATACTCTCTGGAACAATCTGCTCCAGCGACTCATCCACCAGAATCGGATCGCCCACGTCGTGCGGCGTGGCTGCCGCAAGCACAAACAGCCATCGCGGGGTGATCACCGCTGTACCAAAAGAATTGTCGCTGGGATTCACCAGATGAACGCTCAATCGATTCAACCTTTCCGATTTCGGCCAAGACAACGGGGTAAAGTGGGTCAGATAAAGTGGCCGCGGATAGAGTCTTCGCAATCGACCGGGTCCATGGCGGAATTTGCTACCGCACCTGGAGCGATGCCGAGGTTTCCCGTGGGCAGATGCGGCGATCTTACAGACTAAGGAAGAACGAATCTGAGCAATTTTGCTCATATTTCCCCCTCGTCGCCTGCAAGACTGTTCAATTCCGAACGGGCGTAGTCATGACTGGACACTCAAACTCCGCTTTCGTCACCTCACCGCCTTGCTATATTTCTGTAATCAATCAATTTAGCCGCGCCAACCGTTTGGCCGTTCGCATGCAATTCAAGTGCGTAAAGTCGGTTCTCCGGAGGAGATTTCCATGTCGAGGTTGGGTCAGGACATTCGCTACGCATTGCGGCAACTCAATCGCAGCCGCGGCTTTGCCACCGTCGCCATTCTCACCCTCGCTCTCGGCATCGGCGCCAATACCGCCATCTTCTCGGTCATCGACTCCATCCTCCTCGAACCATTGCCCTTCCCCCATCAGGACCGCCTCGTCCTTCTCAACGTTGACAACGATCCATACGCGTATACGAAGGGGTGGATCCGCGCCTATCAGCAACGAGCCAGCGCCTTTTCCTCCATGTCGGGATTTTCCTCAAATGCAGAATTCAACGTGACGGCGGTTGGTAGCTCAGCCCGTGCCTTCGGCAGCACAGTAAGCACCAACCTGTTTCAAACCCTTGGCCTCAATCCGGTCCTCGGCAGGTTCTTTTCCGAATCCGATCAGGCCGTCGGGCGGGATCAGGTCATCGTGTTGAGCAACGGCTTCTGGCGTCAGCAATTTGCCGCCGATCCCAATGTCATTGGCCGCAAGATCCTCCTCGACGGAGTCAATCGGGAAATCATCGGCGTAGCCCCGCCCCAGACTTACCTCCCCAACTCCGACACTCAGTTCTGGATTCCCATCGCCTTCAAAGCCGGCGATCCATATGACGCCTGGACGGACTTCAACTACAAGATTCTCGGCCGCCTTCGCGACGGAGTCGCTCCACGCCAGGCGCAGGCCGAACTCGGGTCGATTCATCGCGAGATGCTCACTCTCTTTCCCTGGACCATGCCCGACAGTTATGCCGCAAACGTCACCGTCGATTCGCTGCTCAACTCAATCGTTGGCGACGTCCGCCCGCGCCTGTTCCTGCTCTCCGGCGCCGTTGGCCTGGTGCTGCTGATCGCTTGCGCAAATGT
>Ga0206935_10140_pt1 | contig 26916 bp, 22 predicted proteins | sample Alteio_BWOrgHeat_13_FD_152924 | JGI IMG/M metagenome (GOLD analysis project Ga0206935, IMG submission 152924) | Enriched cells from forest soil in Barre Woods Harvard Forest LTER site, Petersham, Massachusetts, United States -... | ecosystem: Environmental > Terrestrial > Soil > Temperate forest >...
GGGCGGGCGAGGCTGTGCAGCAGGTCGGCGAGGATGAGTCGTATCACCTGGTTGTCTCCGCGACGAAGGTGGAGTTGACGGCTCCAAATGCGCTGGGTGTGCTGCATGGGTTGCAGACGTTTCTGCAATTGGTGCGCGTGACGCCGCAGGGGTTTGCTGTGCCGGCGGTGACGATTGACGACCAGCCACGATTTCAATGGCGCGGGCTGATGATTGACGCGGGCCGGCACTTTCAGCCAGTGGATGTGATCGAGCGCAACCTGGACGGCATGGAAGCTGTGAAGTTGAACGTATTTCACTGGCACCTGTCGGAGGACCAGGGATTCCGCGTCGAGAGCAAGGAGTTTCCGCTGCTGACGAAGAAAGGATCCAACGGGCGGTTCTACACGCAGGAGCAGATTCATGCGGTGGTCGATTATGCGCGGGAGCGGGGAATCCGCGTGGTGCCGGAGTTCGATATGCCGTGTCATACGACGGCGTGGTTTGCAGGGTATCCGCAACTGGCGAGCGGGCCGGGGCCGTACAAGGTGGAGACGAAGTGGGGCGTGTTCGATCCGGCGATGGATCCTTCGCGTGAATCGACGTTTGAGTTTCTAGACAAGTCTATCGGCGAGATGGCGGAGCTGTTTCCGGATGCGTATTTTCATATTGGCGGCGACGAGTGTGATGGCAAGGAATGGAATCACAATGCGCGCATCCAGGAGTTCATGAAGGCGCATGGCTTGAAAGACAATGCAGCACTGCAATCGTACTTCACGGGGCGCGTGCAGAAGCTGGTGGTTGCGCATCACAAGATTCCGGAGGGATGGGACGAGGTGCTGCAGCCTGACACTGCGAAGGACGTGGTGATTCAATCGTGGCGCGGACCAAAAGGCCTGGCGCAGGCGGCGCGGCAGGGTAACCAGGTGGTGCTGTCGAATGGCTATTACATTGATTTGAACCAGCCGGCTTCTGAGCATTATCTGGTCGACCCGCTGGGTGGCGAGGGCGCGAAACTCACGGCGGAGGAAAAGGCGCGCGTGCTGGGCGGTGAGGCTACCATGTGGAGCGAGTTTGTGACGCCGGAGAATATCGACAGCCGAATCTGGCCGCGAACGGCGGCGATTGCCGAGCGGTTCTGGTCTGCCGAGGATGTGCGCGATGTGGATTCGATGTACCGGCGGATGGCGGCTGTTTCGCTGAAGTTGGATTACAACGGACTGAAGCATAATTCCGTGACGCGGATGATGCTGGAACGCATGAGCGGGAGCGCCGATACGAATGCGCTGGAAGTGCTGGCGAGTGCGGTGCAGCCGCCGAAGGGCTACGACCGCGAGAGTCTGCATGAATACAACAGCGCGTCGGCGCTGAATCACATGGTGGATGCGGTTGCTCCGGAGAGCGAAGCGGCGCGGAGATTTGGCGTGCTGGCGGGGCTGATTGTGGCGGGGAAGGCTTCGCCGGCACAGTCGATTGAGGCGCATGACTTGTTGGTGACGTGGCGGGACAACGATGCGAAGCTTCAGCCGGCGCTTGCTGGGTCGGAGTTGACGGCGGAGTTGAGTGGGCTGTCGAAGAGCGTGTCGCAGGTTGCGGGGATCGGGTTGGAGGCGCTGGATGATTTGAAGAATCATCGCGTGATGCCGGCCGATGTGCGGGAGAAGAATCTGCAGGTGCTGAAGGCTGCCGCAAAACCGAAGGCCGTGTTGGTGGATAAGCTGGTTGCGCCTGTGGAGTTACTGGTGAAGGCGAGCGGGAAGCCGTAAGCAACGTGAGTCAGAGGGCCGCTATTTCTTGTGCTCGTCACGATAGGCTTGTAGGCTGGTGCGGCCGTCGGGGAGCTTCCAGCGGCGGCAGACGATGATGAACCAGATGAAGTTGAGCAGGGCAATGACCCATGCGGTGATGAACGTGGGAATGAAGTAGCGGCTGTTCAAGCCGAAGTAGTAGAGCGGGGCGAACACGATTAGCAGTTCCAGTCCCGCGAATCCAAGTGTAAAGACGAACTTCGACCAGCTCCACTGGCCGGTGCGTTGCTCCTGGCGAATGCCGGAGACGATCACGGTGATTTGCAGGATAGCGAAGAGAATCCAGGCCATGGTTTATTTACCTCTGCCGAAGCATGTGTCTCAATTGCCGGATTGGGATCTCTGCTCTGCCCATTGCTTTTGCCAATGGAAGCCGAGATAGATGAGGAAGATCAGGTCTGCGACGCCGAGAATCACGGCGGCGATGAAAAGCGGTTTATATTCAGGATGCTTGTCGTACAGTACGAAAGCTGGGACCACCATAGCGTAAAGCAGAACGGTGAGGCCAACGGCGATGCCGGCCTTGCGCAACGTGAGCTGGCCGCTCTTGGCTGAGCGGCGAATCATGAATAGATCCCAGACGACTTGAAATAGTTCGAACATCTTTCCTTCTCCTACGAAGGTGCAGGCGGCGATGTTGCTGGCGGCCTTCATTCCAGTACGCGACAAAGTGGAAGGAAATGTGTCATGGGAATGCGGATGTTGCTGGCGGATGAGCCGAGGGCGTGTGCTAAGGTTCAAACCGTGAAGGCTGGAGCGAAAGATACCGACAAGGACGCTATGAAGGGGAGTCGGCGGCTGCTGCCGGGGCTGGCGGTCAAGGATGGGTTCACGCGGCATCCGTTCGATGCGGAGTACGGCGTGAGGACCAGCGGGCTGGTCGCGGGGCGGCACCTGAAGAGCGGGCACAGGCACGACCGGCATGCGACGGCTTATTACGGGGTTGCTCCCTCGGTGTTGCGAGCGCTGGTAAAACGCTGGCGCAAAAGCGGACCTGCGACTTCAATGATTGAAACTACATTTGTGGATTTGGGTGCGGGGATGGGGCGGGCGGTCTTGCTGGCCTCCGCGCTTGGATTCAAGGCAGCGGTTGGAGTGGAGCTGCATCCGGCGCTGGCGGCGATTGCGGCGAAGAACGTCCGGATCTGGCGCACGGCGGGGCGGGAAAGCGCGCCGACGCGAATTGTGGAGGGAGATGCGGTCGAGTTTGTGTTGCCGGAGGGGCCGGTGCTGGCGTTTCTATTTAATCCGTTTGGCGCTCCGGTAATGCGGCGAATGTTGAAGGGTTGGAAGAAACGCAGGGTCGAAAAAGGCGCCGGGCTGGACTTGCTTTATGTAAATAATGAGCAGGAGCATGTGTTGGAGGCTGCGAGTGGATGGACGCGGCTTTTTCTTGGCAAGGTCCGCCGCTCAAAAGAAGATGCGATTGCGGACCACAAGATTATGGCGAACCAGCCGGAGGGTGAGTACGCATCTGCCAATTATGAGGACTGTTCGATGTGGCGCGCGGGAATATAGAGAGGGACTGAGGGACTTGGGACAAAATACTGAGGTGCCGCGATGGCATTGAAAGAACCGCATCTGATTCTGGGATTGGGCGAGTTGTTGTGGGACATGTTGCCGGAGGGGCCGCGGCTGGGCGGCGCGCCGGCGAATTTTTCCGTGATGGCGGGAAGGCTGGGGAACCACGCGGTGCTGCTGAGCCGCATCGGGCGCGACGATCTGGGACGGCGGGCAGTTGAACAGCTTGATCCTCTGCCGGTGGATGCAGGTTACGTCGAAACTGACGCGGAGCATGAGACGGGGCGCGTGACGGTCGATTTTGAGGATGGTCAGCCGCGCTACACCATCCACCAGACGGCGGCGTGGGATTTCATGGAGCTCTCAGACGAATGGATAAGGCTTGCCGAACGGGCGGACGCCGTCTGCTTCGGTTCACTGGCGCAGCGAAGCCCGGAGTCGCGACAAACGATTCAGACGCTGGCGGCGCAGGTCTCGTCAAAATGCGTGCGCGTGTTCGATGTGAACTTGCGTACGCCATTTTATTCCGGAGAGGTAATTCAGGAGTCGCTGGAACTGGCGACGGTGATGAAGATGAACGACGCCGAAGTTCCGCTGGTGCTGGGACTGCTGGGATTGCCGGGCGGGGATGCGGGGAGCGTTGGGCTCACAGCGGGCAGGGATGTTGAGGGTGCGCAGAGGCTGGGTGCGGAACGGCTGCTGAGCGAGTTTCCGACGCTGCAGATGGTGGCGATCACGCGCGGGGCGAGAGGCAGCGTGCTGGTGACGCGGGATGAGTGGCACGAGCATCCGGGACTGCCGGTGAAGGTGAAGGACACGATTGGCGCTGGAGACGCGTTTACAGCGGCGCTTACGCATTACCTGCTGCGCGGGGCGGATCTGGCTACGCTGAATGAAGCTGGAAATCGGTGGGGCGGATGGGTGGCGTCGCAGGTGGGGGCGATGCCTGCGCTGACTGATGCGGAGAGGGATGGGATTGAGGCAGGGATTGAAGGCCGGGATTGACGACGGATTTGTGGTTTTCCCGGTCTCAGAATCGAGACCTGGGACATCCGGCAATCTGCTTGTGTCTGCATGGCTGCGATAAAGTAAGTTAATTGTGATTATCAATATTGCAAGACGTGCGCATGACCATAACTGGGAGCTTGATCCGATTACGCGGTCGCTTCTGGATACGGATTTCTACAAGCTGCTGATGCTGCAGTTCATCTGGAAGAATTTTCCTAAAACACAGACCTCGTTTACGCTGCTCAATCGCACTGCATCGGTGCGGCTGGGCGAGTTGATCGACGTGGAGGAGCTGCGCGAGCAACTGGTGGAGACGCGGCGGCTGAGGTTTCATAAGTCGGAGCTGATCTGGTTGGCCGGTAACACGTTTTATGGAAAGCGCGGGATTTTCGAGCCGGCGTTTCTGGAGTGGCTCGATAAGGATTTCCGTCTTTCCGACTTCGAGCTTTCCGTTGAGGATGGGCAGCTTTCGCTTCGCTTTCACGGGCTGTGGACGGAGACTACACTGTGGGAGATCTATGCGCTTTCGGCGATCGACGAGCTGAAGACGCGGGCCAGCCTGAAGCTGCTGAGCGAGTTCGAACTGGACATTTTGTATGCTCGCGCCAAGACCAGGCTATGGGAAAAGATGGAGCGGATGCGCGGTGTTCCTCGGTTGAACGTGAGCGACTTTGGCACGCGGCGGCGGCACAGCTTTTTGTGGCAGGAGTATGTGGTTAAAGCCATGAGCGATGTGCTGGGCGCGAGCTTTGCCGGAAGTTCGAATACTTATCTGGCTTACAAGCACGATCTTGAAGCGATCGGCACAAATGCGCATGAGCTGCCCATGGCGCTGGCTGCGCTGGCGGACGACGAAGAGGAGTTGCGCACGTCGCAATACCGGATTCTGGAGTTGTGGCAGCAGAGTTACCAGGGAGAACTGCTGATCCTGCTCCCGGACACGTTTGGGACGACCCAGTTTCTCAAGGATGCTCCGGGTTGGGTGGGGAACTGGACGGGTCAGCGCATCGACTCCAAGGATCCTTACGTGGCCGGCGATGAATATATTGGCTGGCTGGAAGAACTGGGGCGCGATCCTCGGCAGAAGCGGTTGATCGCCTCCGATGCGCTGGATGTGGAGCAGATTCTTGGGCTGCATGCCTACTTTGGCGGCAGGCTGCTTAACGGCGCGGTGCCTGCCGATTTCAAGAAGGCCAGCGACTTTGAAGACAAGAGCAAATGGATTGCGGAGCGCAGAATCCGGTTCAGCGCAGGGTGGGGAACTTTTCTGACCAACGATTTTCGCAATTGCGATCCGAGGGGCGGGGATGGATTCAACCCGATAAGCCTGGTGTGCAAGCTGACTGAGGTGGATGGGCGGGCGGCGGTGAAGCTTTCCGATAATTATTTGAAGGCGATGGGGCCGCCGGGCGAGATCGAACGCTATCGGCGGATTTTTGGTACGGCCGGGGTGGAAAACGTTCCGATATTGACGTGAGGATCATGCGGCAATCGGCTCGAGTCTAAAGGCCCCACAACTTAGCTTTTTCGGGGGGGGGTTAAAGCCCCCTGCTCCTTTCGAAATCTCCGATTGGGCGTTGTTGTGGAAAAGAAAAGTTGCATTTGTTCATAGATCGCCCTATACTATGAGTGAGTAGGCACTCAGAAAATAAATCGATTCAGGAGAGAGTGATTGTCAAGGCCAAGAAGCGGAGACAAGCGAAAAGCAATTCTCGATGCTGCGCTGCGGGTTTGCGCGGAACGCGGTATGGCCGGCGCTCCCACCTCGGCAATTTCGCGGGAGGCGGGCATAGCGGAGGGATCGCTTTTTACCTACTTTGCCACCAAGGATGCGCTTTTCAACGAACTCTATCTCGAACTGAGGATGGAATTTAGCCGGCACCTGGAGGAATTTCCACACAACCAGGGCGCACGTACGCGGCTGCGTTACATCTGGGACAAATATCTGGACCTGGGTGCCGAGCATCCTGAACAGTTGAAGGTTCTGGCCCAGTTGCGTGCCTCGGGAAAGCTGTTCAGGGAGAACGAAAAGCCGGCATTCGCGCTGGTTGCGGTGTTGGCGGCTACTGGCGAGGCTGCCAAAGGAAGTGAGCTTGAAATGCTTCCGCCTGAGTACCTGGTGCTGATGGTTCGGGCGCAGGCGGAAATCACGGTGGAGTTTATCAATGCGCATCCGGAAGCGGCGGCGATTTGCCGGGAATTGGGGTTCAGGATGCTTTGGAATGGGTTGACGGCACAATAAATTCTTTGCTCGTTTACGAATGCACGAACATTCAAAAAATAGATGCAAAAGACAAGATGAGGACAGGTCGATAAACATTCGAGAACTTATGTCTTTACATGGATGGAGCGAGGGGGCGATTCCGCCTCAAGCGGGGCGGCTCGCTGTGGTAACCGGGGGAAGCAGCGGACTGGGATATGAGACCGCTCTGGCCCTGGCGCAGGGGTGCGCGGACGTCATTATTGCCGATCGCGCTGAGTCCCAGGGGCGGAGCGCGGCTGCAATGATCCGTTCGCTCGCGCCAAAATCTTTGGTGCGTTTTGAAAAACTGGATCTGGGTGAACTGGCATCGGTCTCCGCCTTCGCCGGCCGCGTTGCCGCTGAGGACCGTCCATTGGACCTGCTGGTGAACCACGCAGGCGTCTCGGCGCCGCGTAAGAGGCAAGTTACGGCCGACGGGTTCGAGATGCAACTGGGCGTGAACTATCTTGGCCATTTTGCGCTGACCGGATCGCTGCTGCCGATGCTTCGCAGAAGCAGGGAACCCAGGGTGGTGCAGGTAAGCAGCCTGGCTCATCGCCTCGGCAAAATCCGCTTTGCGGATATGCATGCGGAGCGGCGCTATCGCCGATGGAGCGCGTATTCGCAGTCCAAGCTGGCCACGCTTATGTTTGCGCGCGAGTTGCAACGCCGAAGCGACGCGCACGGCTGGGGACTGCTGAGCCTGGCGGCGCATCCAGGATATGCGCAGAACAAGTCGCAGGCGCATGAGCGGAGAAACCGGAGTGTGCTTTCCCGGCTGAACCGGTCAGTGGGAAAGGTGATGAAGGCTTCCGCGGCCGATGGGGCTCGGCCCACGCTGTTCGCGGCATTGTCGCCAGCGGTGCAACCGGGAGGATTCTACGGCCCGGGCGGGCTGTTTGAATTTGCCGGAGACCCGGAGTCGGCGTACGCCTCCCGAACCGCGAGAGATGCGGCGCTGGGGCAACGACTGTGGCAGGTGTCAGAGCAATTGACCGGCGTTGAGTGGCCGGGCAACTAATCTGCACGGGATCCAACGGGGTTGATGATCAGCGGATTCTCATGTTGAGGGTTTACGGTCGACATTCGGATCTGTGGTCTCGCACCCTTGAATCGAAGAACAATTCAAGGGCCGGGGCACCCAGGCATGCGTCAACTCCAACCTCAAATGCGCACTAATTACCTGGCGGTGTTGGCGGAGGCGGTAGCGGCGGCGGGACCGGGCGCTGCTTGGCGCGGAGATAAGCAACCAACTGCGCGATTTCCGTATCGGTGAGCGAGTCGGAAAACGGCGGCATCTTCTGCCCCCCGTCCATAATCTGCTTGGAGATTTTTTCCGGCGGCCACAGCTTGTCGGTGCGCAGGCCGCTGAGGTTGGGGGCTTTTTTGCCACCGACGCCTGCGGTGCCGTGGCAGTATGCGCAACCCTTGTCGCGAAACAGAACAGCTCCTGCCTCTTCGTCCGCTTTGGACTTGGGAGACGCCTGCACGAGCGCTGCCGCACCGATAGCCAGCAGCAAAATGAGCGATGAGAAGAAATACCTTGAACGCGGGATCACAAGTGCTATTTTCTCACGGCCGGTGTGCTGCCATCTCCAACTTTAGGTGGGGGTTCAAGGCAATCGCATGAATTAGATGGAGGGTTTTCGCCGCGACCGTCCGGGACGCGGGATCCAGATTCTGTGGCAGTCCCAGGGTTTCGCTGCGCTTCACCCTGGGCTATTCTCGATCCTCCCTCCGGGAGGAAACGGATTGATCCGGCTGCCGAGTGTGTTTTTACCAAAAACACACTCGCTTCCGGCTAGTGCCACGACCGCGAGAACAGAGGGTGCCCCAGGCCTCAAAGCAAGACGTGGGCACCCAGGTTTAGAGGTTGACTTACCAAAATCGCCCGGACTGCGCGTCAGCGCTCTCTCGGAGCAATTCCAAAGGTTACGCTGAGGGCAAAGCTGCGACCGGCCATCAGTCCTGGAGTGTCGTTGCCGTTGATGGGGGTGGGACCGTTGGTGTTGAACTGGTCGGTCAGTCCGGTGCCAGGGATGGTCAATTGTTGCACCCCGCCGGCAAGGGAAAGACTCTGAATGTTGTGCGAGTCGAGAAGATTGGTCGCGTCTAGGCGAACCTTGGTGCCGTCGAAGATGGAGCGGTTGCGGACGGTGTAGTTCACATAGGTGTTTACGGTGCTGAATGGCGCAATGATCGCCTGGTTATGGTACTGGCCGTTATCCACGCGTTCTTCGCCGACACGATGGTTGAAGATGCCGAGATCGAGCCCGCGACCCTGGTAGGTCAGGCCTTGCTGCTCGGTGTCGGTGGGAGTGCTGGCAACCCACAATCCACCGGGCGCCTGCTGCAGGTACGGGGCAGCTTGCGTGCCGGCGTTCAACGCGCCCTGATAGAAGGCGTTGCTGGCAGTTGCATTCAGGTAGAGGTTGAGGCCTTTTCTCAGCACGGCGGTGGTTTCAAATTCCAGGCCCTGGGTAATGGAGCTGGGTTGCAGAAAGAAAATTGTGTCGCCCTGGTCTACATCTCCGGTTATGTTGTCGATGGTGCCGGAGTAGCTGTTCTGGAAGCGGATGCGGTAGGCGTCTGCGTCCAGGGTGAATTTTTGCGCCTTGTAAACGGTTCCGGCCTGGTAGGTGGTTGATCGCTGCTGCTTGGGAGGCGTAACGAGCTGCGGAATGGCGGTGCTTGCCGACTCTGCGGTCTGGTTGTAGTCGTAAACAGCGCTGGGCGGAACAACGCTGCCGGTCGCGACTTGCGCGTAAATGGCCCAGTCAGGGCGCAGGCGATAGTTGAAGTCAAGAGATGGCAGCCAGGCGGTAAAGCTGCCCGTGTTGGTGACGGTCGTGGAACAGGCGGCGGTGGTGCTGGGGCAGGTAAGTTCGCCCACGGTGGCGCCGTCGTCGGCATGATGCAGCACGTCAATGGTGTAAGCAGCAAACTTGGTGCCGGCGGTGATGTTGAACTGCGGCGTTGGGTGGAATTCAAATTCCGCGAAAGGCTGGTAGGAGTTGGTCCAGAACGACTCGTTGAACTTCGGCAGGGGCTGATCGGCCCAGTTGTTGAGCGGGTCAGATGGATATTGATGCCGGTTCGTATCCGCCCATTCGTACCACATGCCGGCGCGGAGGGTTCCCAGCCTGGACGATTGCGAGAGGACAGCCGTCTCGCCGAATTTGCGGTAGCTGTTGTATTTGTCGATGCCACATGGAAGGGCAGCGATGCCCTTCTTGACGACTTGAACATCGCAGGGAGCGATCGATGCTCCCAGATAATACTTCGATCCGTTGTATTCATAAACTGGTTTTGAGGCGGTTCCAACGTTGGTCACGCCTGGAGTCGTCGAGTCTAATATCGGCGTTGCATTCGAGTAGAGCTCGCCATTGTCGTAGTTGTAGGTGTAGGGCTTGACTTCGAGATACCAGCCTTTGCCAAACTCGGTTTTGAGGCTGACGTACTCAAAGTCGGTGGGGACCTGATAGCGGTTGTACTGGTAGTCAAACCAACTGACGGGGTCAGAGTTATTGGTGAGCAGGAATTTGAGGCCGGCGCCGGTAAAGGGCTGAAGGCCGCTGGCCGTGTTGGCGTTGGCGCAACTATAAGCGCCCGTGGCGGAGACGCCATAGAGATTGCAGCGGCTGGAAGCGATGTTCGGTCCATTGGAATTGAGCTGAACGATTCCGGCGAATCCGGTGAGCACCGTCCTGGGAGAGAACTGGTACTGATAGAGCAGCGAGCCGGCGTTGCGCAAATTGAAATTGAAGCTTTGGTAGCCATCCGACGTCATATGGTGAACGTCGACAAACAGATTCGACTTTTTGGGGCTGCCGAACAATCCGAAGCTGCCGGAGTTAAAGGCGCCGTCGTAGAGTTTTGTATTCCAGGTGCCGTAGGAGACGGTGCCGCGGACATCCTGCTCACTGGTGAGGGGCTTGGAGAGCAGGTGAATGGACCCGCCAAAGGGAGTGGGCCCGATGGTGGATGCGGTGCCGGGGCTGCGGTCGAAGTCCACGCCGCCGACCCATTGCGCGGGGAAGAACGCCCATGAGTGGTGCGTCGGTGTATTGGTGTCGTAAAACGGAATGCCGTCGAAGTCGATGTTGTAATCGCCGTCTTGAAAGCCGCGGAAGTAGGTTTTACTTTGGCCCAGACCCACGCCATTGGTGCTTTCGGTAAATGTTCCGGGAACGATTTGGACAATTTCGCCGAAGTCGGCGATAGGCGAAGTGAAGTTTTCAATGTAGGTGTTGGAAACAATCGACTGGGCGGAACGCTCTTCAATGAAACCGCCGCTGGGCGCGGTCTCCGCGGCGACGGAATCGATGCCGGCGTTTACCGTGACCTGTTCGGTGACGGAGTTTACCGTCAGCTTGAGAGGCACATCAACGGATTGGCCAGCAACGAGTGTGACGCCGGTCTTTGAAGAATTGGCAAATCCGCTCGCTGAGCCTTCCACGGTATATTGCCCTGCGGCGAGGCCATCGACGGAGAAGAGGCCGTTGCCGTCTGCATGCGTGACCTTGACGGCGCCGGTTGCGTCGTTTTCAATTTTGACGGTGGCGCTGGCAACCGCTCTGCCTTGCACATCGACAAGCGTGCCGGTGAGTTTCGAATCAGCTTGTTGGGCGCCAAGCGCCAGAGAGAACAAGAGCACAAAAATGGGTAGAGCCAGTGCCGACATACGTCTGCACAGGACCGGGAAGGGTTGTTTCAAGATGACCTCCGAAGTTTGGGGATGAAAATAATTTTGTTCAGCTGTCGAGGACGGAAGGATTGATTGCTTTCCGAATCGAAACTAGCAATTAAATATGAAAGACAGATGACAGGAATGTTGCGTTGCGGTTACAGAGGCGAAAAAGTGCGGAGTTAAGCGGATTAAAATCTGCAGACAAATATTAAGGTGACAAGAGACTGGGAATGGGATGGGTAGGTAATGCCGGCCGGACGCGGAGCTGTGAAATTCCCATGCGGCATGTCAGCCTTTGGGAGTCTTCGGTGTGCCGATCATTGCCAACGCTTTCTCGATGCGGCTGGCGCGGGTTTCAGGCTTCTTTGCGCTCTCGATCCAATCTACGTATTCTTTTTTGTGCGAGTAGGAAAGACTCGTGAACGACTCAGCCTTTACTGGAACGCGCGCAAGTGCTGTGTCGAGATCAGTCGGGACCGCCAAGGTGCGCGGGGAATCGTCTAGGACGAGTTCAACCTGCACGGTGTCTCCGGGAGCCGCGGCGGCTGCGGCCAGGACATCTTTACTTGTGCCGAGGATGTGGACGCCCTGGCGCGGCATGAGCGAATTTCGGAATGTGAATCCGTTGATGGTGGCGCGGACCGGGACTTGGCCCTTGCGGCCAAGAACTTCCGGGATGCTGAATGGGATTTCGAGATAGGTCCATGCACCGCCGAGACCGCGGGAGACCAGCTTGGCTTTGAATTTGAGCGGGTTGGATTTTGTTTTGGGCATGAGCGCCGGTACTCTCCGATCTGTGGGTGCGCAGGAAATTTCAACCTTCGATCACTCTGGATTCTGCCTTTGACAGGCGCCGGTTTGCAAGGTCGAATTTGGACGATGGAATGCGGGGCGTAATCTGGCTGAGTATGACTGCGAATGCGGGATGGTATGCGGCGGGGCTGCGACGTGAACTGGGTGCGCGGAACAGAGCGTGGGCGCGGGGACGGGCCCATGTGGAGAGCTATGGGAATCCGCCGGTGATTGTTTATGAGCCGGGCGATGAGGAGCATGGGAATTTTTTTGACGCGTCGTATTCGTCGATCGCGGGGCGCGCGGAGTGGATGCGGCGCTTCGACAAGATTCATGCGCAGGGACGGGCGCTGCCCAGGGCGGAATCGGGGAGGCGATGGAGGGAGCTTGACTCGTCGATGAGTTCGGATGCTCTGCTGATGAATGTGTTCTGCGCTCCGGATGTTGTGATGGCGACTGAGGTGCGCCGGGCTCTTGGTGTTGATTCGGAGGCGGAACCGGTGTTTGGGTGGAAGGCGCGGGTGCCGCTGGTTCCGGGCCTCGGCGGTCGAGTCCGCTTCGATCGGACCGAGGTGGATATGCGCTGGGGTGGGCTGCTGGTGGAAGCCAAGTTGACCGAAAGCGATTTCCAGACGCGGGCGGCGAAGGTGGTGGAGGGGTATCGGGATTTCGATGCGGTGTTTGATCGCGAACTGCTGCCGCGAATCGAATTGCGGGAAGCACGGCGGCGAACGGCTATCGAGTTTGCCGAAGAGTTTACCCAGGAGTGGGAGGAATCTTCGCCGGATGATGTTGCGGCGCGGGAGTTTCAGACCGCGATTGTGGCGCGGGCGCGGGAAGCGGAGCCTGCTGAGCCTGGGTATTCGGGGTATCAGCTGATTCGGAATGTGCTGGCTGCTTATGCGGAGGGTTGCAGCTTTTGCGTCGTTCACGATGAGCGCCGGCCGGACTTGCGCGAGGCTTGGTTTGAGGTGATGAAGGCGGTGAAGATTGCGGACATGCGGGTGCGGTGCAAGGTGATCACTTGGCAGGAACTGGCTTTGCTTTTGCCCGAGGAACTGCAGGAGTTTTTGGATTTGAAATATGGGATTGTTGGGGTGGGTAGGGTGGCTTCGGTTGTTGAGTAATGGCGCCGGTAAGTACGCTCCGCTCAGGATGACCGGATCGGTTTAGAGACCCGCGCCGGGGATGTATTTGTATTCGATCTTCTGCGGCTCTTTGGGTTTGTCGCCGGTCAGGTCGTGGGTGTGCCAGACGACCGACTCGCTGGCGACCTCAGGATGCTTGCGGAGGAATATCAGAGCAAACTCCGAGGCGTTGGGATCGTCTTTCTGGTCGGCAAATTTTGCAGACTCGATGGCGGCCTTGCCTTTGTCGCCGAGGCGGCGGTAGAGGATGGCTAGCTGGTAGTGAGCGGCCAGGTCGTCGGGATCGACGGCTTGCAGGCGGAGATAGGTGTCGCGGGAGAGCTCGTAGTCGTGCTGCTGATAGTAGCTGAAGCCGAGTTCGCGCAGGGCGTCTTTGGCGCGCGGATATTTCTCGAGTTCGGCTTGCAGGTCGGCGATCGCTTCCTTGATCTGGCCGGCGTTGCGCTCGACGAGAGCGCGGTAATAGAGGGCGCGCGGGTCGCCGGGAAGAAGCGTGAGGGCCTTGGCCAGGTTGGCTTTCGCGTCGTCGTATTTCTCCCAGGAGATTTCAACGATACCCATGTTGGTGAATGCGTCAGCGTAGTCGGGGCGCAGCGCGGCGACACGCTCAAAGGCGTGCACGGAGGCCTGGTACTGCTGGGCGTCTAGCAGCGCGATGCCGTAATTGTTCCAGCGCATCCATTCTTTGTTCTCGGATTGATCAGGCGGGACAGGAGCGTTGTCGCCGATCTTGAAGGTCTTGCTCTCCGATGCCATATCGATGATGGGCATGGGATAGGGCTTGGGTTCCTTCTGGCCCGTTTGCGTTATCGCGTAGTCGATGAAGTGCTGATTGAAGCGGCGATAGCGGATGGTTGCGGTGAGGGACACCGTGCCGGTAATTTCCTTTGGCAGGCGGAAGCGATAGCGGACAAGCTGCGAGCGGCCGGACTGGATGGTGTTGTTGTAGGCCAGGACGCGGTTGTGCCAGATCTGGTGAATGTCGTTGAGCTCGCCCTTGTTGTTGATGAGGCGGTTGGTGAAGGAATGGGCGCTGGGGTCTAGATTGCCGTCGGGCTGGACGAAGCCGCTCTCGGTGAGTATTTTGCCCGCGCCATCCTTTACGGTGAAGTCGACCCAGGCCTCGTAGAAGTCGCGCTGCTCCGGAATGAAGGAGTGGCCGATGCCCTTGTTCTGGATGACGACGTCGGCGACCAGTGTTTCGCCGGGGACGATCGAGAATGCGGTGAGGCCGAGTGGGGCGGCTAGGACATTGTCGTTCGGAGTGGCATCGGCGCTCTCTTTTTCCAGGGCGAAGATATCGACGTTGAAAACGCCTTTGCCGTCGTAGGAGTTCTTGAGGAAATTTTCGACCGCTTTGGCCTGCTCATCGAATTTGTAGAACTGCGGAATGAGCGTGTTGCCACCCGGCCAGCGGTGAGATACCAGCTTGGCTTCTTTTGTGGCCGGATCGGGTTTGGCGCCGGGGTCGACGGAGCCTGTGGCGAGCGGCTCGCGAACCATGTGGCAGGTCTGGCAGGTGGAGACCGAATCCTTGCGATAGAAGGGCAGCGGAGATTGTTTTGTGAAACTGGCCGCTTGCCACTCGTCATACAAACCGATCGCGCGAAGCCATTTGTAATTGTCCAGCGTAGCCGGAAGCGCGGCTTTGTGGCAGGCGGCGCAGAATTCGCTGGTCTTGTAGAGCGGCCGCATGACGGCCTTGGAGTGGCGGTCGAGATGGGCGAGGATTTCAGCGTCGGTGACGGTGCGGGTGATGGGCGCGCCGGCCTCATCGACCATGACGGCGGGAACTCCCATGACATAACTGCCGGTTCCGGTGGGGTCCGTCGAGATGATGGAGTGGCAGGTGGAACAGGTGAGGCCCTCCTGCTCAAAGGGCCGCTTTTTCGGCATTCCCTGGGACAGGTCGCCGGAGAACAGGGCGACAGGATTGTGGCAGCCTTCGCAGTGGCGTGAGTACTGTACGCCTCTTTCCTCAATAAGATGGTTTACGTTTTTCAGGTACCAGGGAGCGCGGAAGCTGTTCGAATGCACCGACTGGCGCCATTGGCGGTAGGCCTCCTGATGGCAGTGGCCGCAATACTCTGCGGTCGTGAAGCTCTTGGGGCTCATGAACTGGCCGTTGTATGTGTTCGCATTGGAGGGCAGAAACGGCGTGTCTTTGCCGAAGGCGTAGTTGTAGTGGGAGGCGATGGAGTCGTGGAATGCCGATGTGGGACCGGTGACACCGCTGGAACCGCTGTACGTTGGGGTGTCGGCAGTGGGAGGCGAATTTGGGGAGGTCGCGGCTGGTTTGGGATGTGCGGCCTCGGACGCGGGGTCCGTTTTCGGTTCGGTGGCGGCGCGGACGAGCTTGATGGCGGGCCGGGATGCTGTGAGAGACAGGACGGCGAGGCAGGTGACGGCCATAAGCCAAAGGCGTCGCGGGGTCTTAAACCCGAGCTTGAACATTCTTGTCGATCTCCCCACAGGACACAAACAAGGTAGCAGGGGCGAGGGATTGGCTGTCTTCCATCGAAAGGTGGAGGGTGGTTAGGGAGTGGGCAGATCAGCGAGCCAGCCGGTCAGCGATTGGGGTTCGAAGCATCGATTTGCAGCGGGTGGTTCATAGAGTGGGATGAGTGGGAGCAAATTGGGATTGGGCTGCGATTTACAGGGACGCCAGTTTAGCCAAAACTACCCTAAAACTGGTACGTTGATTCAGAAGGATTTCATTTTCTAAAGATGGCCTCAAGCCCTTATTTTTCACTCGCGGTTTTGTTTGTGGTGGCCCTCGGGTTTGGGCTGGCGCCGCTGGGGCTGGCGTGGGTTTGGGCAAAAGTGTTTTCGCCCGCCAAGCCGAACGCGGTGAAGAACGCTATATATGAGTGCGGGCTTGAGTCGAGAGGCGACGCGTGGGTGCAATTCCGCTCTGCCTACTACCTTTATGCGATCATTTTTCTCATTTTCGATGTGGAAGCTGTGTTCCTGCTGCCTTTTGCAGTGGCGTTTACGGGTCTGGGAGTGGCCGCTTGCGTGGCCATGCTGGTGTTTGTGCTGATGCTGATTGAGGGCCTGGCCTGGGCCTGGGCCAAGGGCGTGCTGACTTGGGCGTGAGAAATGCAGCTGACAGGTGCCAGTTAGAAGGTCAGGCAGTAGAACTCTTGGCTGTCAGCTGTGAGCCGGCAACTTGAGGAGCGAAGCGACGATGGGCGACGAGCTGAAGATCGAGTTGGGCAAGCAGGGTGTCTTCGTGACCACCATTCAGGAGCTCTATAACTGGGGGCGGCGGAGTTCGATATGGCCGATGCAGTTCGGGCTGGCTTGCTGCGCGATCGAGATGATTGCGACCACCATGGCGCGGTATGACCTGGCGAGGTTTGGGGCGGAGGTGTTTCGTCCGTCGCCGCGGCAGGCTGACCTGATGATCATTTCCGGGACGGTGACGAAGAAAATGGCGCCGCAGGTGGTGCGGCTCTATAACCAGATGGCTGAGCCGAGATACGTGATTGCGATGGGAGCTTGCGCGATATCCGGCGGGCCCTTCAAGCAGGGATACAACGTGTTGAAGGGGATTGACCGGTACATTCCCGTGGATGTGCATATTCCGGGATGCCCGCCGCGGCCGGAGGCGCTACTGCACGCGTTTATGACGTTGCAGAAGAAGATCGATGGGCAATCGCTTACCGGCGAGGATCGGCCGAGGCACTTGAATGCGGCGGCGCAAGGGGAGTTTCCGGTGCCGGTGCAGGGAGAACACGATCTGGAGCCGCCGTCGAATCCTGGAGTGTGGCCGGTGGCGATTACGATACGGTGAAAAAGGCAGGGAACAGGGAATAGGGAATAAGCAGATCTGCTGGGGATAGAAATTTGAAGACGGTTGAGGAAATCAAGGCGGCGATTGAGACGGCTATACCCGGCGCAGGAGTGGAGATTGTCTCCAATCCCTCCGTCAGCGGACAGCACTCGTTGCTACTCGCGCCGGAGACGGCCGTCGCAGTGGCTACGTTTCTGCGCGACGATGCCGAGTTGGCACTTGATTTTCTTTCCAATGCGACAGGCGTGGACTGGCTGGACAAGGAAGTCTCAGAAAAAGTGAAGGTGACGCGCACGGTTACGAAGACTGTGGACGGCGTCGATACTCAAGTGGAAGAGACGATGGAGGAGACGCAGAAGCGCGTTGTGCCGGGTTATCTTGAAGCCGTGTATCACTTGTTTTCTGTCGCGAAGAAGCATGGGCCGGTGGTGATTCGCATGCGGACTGCAAACCGGACTGACGAGGTGCAACTGCCTTCGCTGACGCCGGTGTGGCGCTCGGCGGAGTTTCAGGAGCGGGAGATTTTCGACCTGTTTGGAATTGCGTTTACCGGGCATCCCGATCTGCGGCGGCTGCTGATGTGGGACGAATTCAAGGACCATCCCATGCGGCGCGATTACGTGGAGCCGGACGACTTTGAATATGAGCCGACGGCGCATGACGAAGTGCTGAAGCGGGCCGAAGCGCATCGGACGAGTCTGGCGGCTGCGACGGTCCGTGCCCGGGAAGGTGCGGGCGCATGAGCGTATCAGGTTTCGTTCAAGAACGGGACAAGAAACCCGGTTGGAATCGGCCTCCGGTGATGGAACCGGATGGCGAGGCAGATTTGTTGGAAGTTGCGATGGGGCCGCATCATCCGTCGACGCACGGCGTCTTCCGCATGGATGTGGCTCTCGATGGCGAGCGCGTGATCCGGCTCAAGCCCGTCTTCGGTTATCTGCATCGCAATCACGAAAAGCTGGGCGAGGGAATGAGCTACCTGGCGTCGATGCCATTTACGGACCGGCTGGACTACATGTGTCCGCTGACAAACAATTGGGCGTACGCGCTGGCGGTGGAAAAGCTGACCGGCCAGGAGGTTCCGGAGCGGGCCGAGTATCTGCGTGTGATTCTGGGCGAATTGACGCGGGTGGTGAATCATGCATCGGCGATTGGATTTTTGATTCAGGAGATGGGCGCCAGCGGCACTCCGCTGATGTATGCGTTCAAGCAACGGGAAAAGATTCTGGACCTGTTCGAAGCAATCACCGGGGCGCGCATGATGGTGAACTACATGCGCTTTGGCGGCTGCCGCGTGGATGCGACTCCGGCGTGGCTTGCGGGGGTGCGCAAGGTTCTAGATGGGCTGCCGCAATTTGCGGATGAGTTTGAGAACCTGCTGCGGGGCAATGAGATTCTGATGGCGCGCTGCCAGGGCGTGGGCATTCTGCGGCCGGAGCTGGCAGTGAATGCGGGAGTGACCGGACCGATGCTGCGTGCATCCGGCGTGAACTACGACATTCGCAAGGTGGATGGCTACGGTTTTTACAACCGCTTCAAGTTTCGCGTGCCGCTGGGCGATCATGGGGACATTTACGACCGCTTCATGATTCGGCTGCTGGAGATGCGTGAGTCGTTTGGCATCATCGACCAGGCGCTGAAGGACATTCCCGCAGGCCCAATCATGGATCCGAAGGCGAAGCTGCGCGGGTTCCGGCCCAAGACGGGCGAAGCGTATGGAAGGATTGAGGGGCCGAAGGGCGAGCTGGGTTTTTATCTGATCAGCGACGGCGGGCCGAATCCGTATCGATATCGGATCAGGCCGCCGAGCCTGATTAATCTGACGGTACTTGAAGATATGTGCCTGGGCAGCAACGTGGCGGATGTGGTGCTGATTTTTGGAAGCGTGGATATCGTGCTGGGGGAAGTGGACCGGTGAGGCAGCAAACAGCCTACAGCGGACAACTAAAAGATGTTAGTCGCGAATTGTTGACTGTTAGCTGTGTGCTGTTAGCTGTCTGCTATCGGAGGGTTGAGTGTTAGGCGAAGGGATACTGAAAGGTCTGGGAGAGACGGCGAGAAACTTTGCGGGGAGTTTTGTGTCCGCGGAGAGGCTGACTACTGTTCAGTATCCCGAGGAGCGCGCGCCGGTGATCGAGGACACGCGCGACTTTCCTTTCCTTGTCTACGATGGGAGCGATTGGGAGGCGGGGCTGCGCTGCGTGGCCTGCCAGATTTGCGAGAAGGAGTGTCCGCCGAAGTGCATTTACATTGTGAAAAGCACGGATAAAAAGCCGGATTATGTGGGCAAGCCGCAGATTTATCCAACGCGGTTCGACATTGATATTTCTGTTTGCATGAGTTGCCAGATATGTGTGGAAGTTTGCCCGTTTGAAGCCATCAAGATGGACACACAATTTGAACTGAGCACGACAGACCGGTTTGGCGGGCTGCTCTACGACAGGAAAGAGCTTGCCAGATCGAACGAGTATTACCATTCGATTCATCCGACCGAAGCAGCGGAAGTGGATGCGCGGCTTGCGGAGGAAAAGGCCAAGTCGGACGCGAAGGCCAAGGCAGCCGCGGCAGCAGCCGCGGCCAAGGCAGCTGGAACGGTTGCTGCAGCAACGCCATCGGCGGCCAAGCCGGTAACGCCTGCTTCGCCGCCGAGTACGACTGTGGATCCGGCTGAAGGGGAGACGAAGGGATGATCGAGAAAGCGGATCAGATCTTCGTGCTGCTCGCGCACTGGCTGGTGAGTTTTCTTCCGGCGGAGTTGCAACACGCTGCTATGGTGCTGTTGGGCGTGGTAGGAATCATCGCGACTTTCCCCGCAATTTTTGCGCTTACTGTGCTGCTGGAACGCAAGGGACTGGGGCGGATGCAGAATCGTTACGGACCGAATCGCGTGGGGCCGTATGGGCTGTTTCAGCCTATTGCCGATGGGCTCAAATCCCTGACCAAGGAAGACATTGTTCCATTCAGCGCGGATGCGGTGGTGCATCTTCTGGCGCCGGTATTGCTGGTGGTAGTGGTGTTCATGGGCTACGCGGTGCTGCCCATTGGGCGCAACATGACGTTGGTCAACATGGACGCAGGTCTGTTGTTCTTCTTCGCCATTGGCGCTTCGACGGAACTCAGCGTCTTCATGGCAGGCTGGTCGAGCCGCAACAAATATTCGCTGCTGGGCGCCATGCGCGCAGTGGCGCAGATGATCAGCTACGAAGTGCCGATGCTGATGTCGAGCGTGGCGGTGGTGATGATGACCGGGTCGCTTTCGCTCAACAAAATTGTCGAAGCGCAAAATCAGTACACGTTTGGGCTGCCGCACTGGTACGTATTCACGCCGTGGGGATTCGCAGGCTTCATTCTCTTTGCGATTGCGGCCACGGCGGAGACGAATCGCTCGCCATTCGATTTGCCGGAGGGCGAGTCGGAACTGGTGGCTGGATACTTCACTGAGTATTCCGGCTTCAAATTTGCGTTGTTTTTTCTGGGCGAGTATGTGGGCATGATGGGCGTCTCCGGGCTGGGCGCGACGTTGTTCCTTGGCGGTTATTCAGCGCCGCTGCAGGCGCTTGACTTTGTGCCGTCTTGGATATGGTTTTTCGCGAAAATAATGCTGGCGATGTGCGTGTTTATCTGGATTCGTGGAACTCTGCCGCGGTTACGCCAGGACCAGTTGATGAACTTTGCGTGGAAGTTTGTGCTGCCGCTGACGCTGTTGAATCTGGTGGTGGCGGGCATGTGGCGCTTCATGGGAGATGGATGGATGCGCTGGGTTGTGTGCTCGGCAATTCTGCTGGCGGCGTACGTCTTGATGGCGCGAGTGGGAATGCGGAAAGAGCGCTTCGGGCCGAGGAGTTACCGGTATGCGGAGTAGGTTGAGCGGGGACGTCCGATGAGTGTTGTGTTTTATTTGATTGCGGGGTTGACCGTGGCCGGAGCGCTGGCGGCAGTCTTGTTGAAGAATACTGTACATTGCGCGCTGGCGCTTACGGTGGCGTTTGCGGGGCTGGCGCTGATGTTTCTTGAACTCGACGCGCAGTTCGCGGGGTTTGCCCAGATTCTTATTTACATTGGCGCGGTGGCGATCCTGGTGGTGTTTGCGATTCTTTTGACGCGCGGGTCAGAAACTCCCAGGGATGGTGTGTTTGGCAGAAAGCCGTTTATTGGCCTGGTGACGGCGGCGGGAATTTTTGCGGTGCTGGGTTGGGCGGTCTTGCATAGCGGATGGGCTCTGCCGGACGCAGGCGGTGCGCAGACGGCGGCGCCCACTGTTACGGTGATGCAGATTGGCAATGCGCTGATGGACCGCTATGTTCTTCCGTTGGAAATTGTGGCGCTGCTGCTGACGGCGGCGTTGATTGGCGCGGTGATCGTGGCCATGCACGAGAAAGCGGGGGGCGCAATGAACCCGCACCTCAGTCCATTGACAGGATATTTGCTGGTTGCAGCGCTGCTGTTTGCGATCGGGCTTGCCGGTGCGCTGACGCGGCGCAACGCGATCCTGGTGCTGATCGGGATTGAGCTGATGCTGAATGCGGCGAATCTGAATCTGATTGCGTTCTGGCGCTACGGTCCGCATCCGGAGGCGCTAACGGGGATGATGTTTGCGATTTTCTCGATTGCCGTGGCGGCGGCGGAGGCCGCCGTGGGGCTGGGGCTGGTGATATCGATTCATCGGCATACGAAGACAACGGACCTGGATGCGATGAACAGGATGAAGGGGTGAGGCGTTGATGCAAGACACAATCCCATTCACTCCGCCTTTGGACGCGTCGACGATTGCGCAGTGGTTGTGGCTGATTCCGGCCCTGCCCGTTCTAGCTTCGGGGATCATTGCGGTCTTGAAACAGCCGAAGCGCAAGACCGCGTCAACGCTGGCGATTGGGTCGCTCGCGATTTCGCTGCTGCTGGCATTGATCGCGTTTACGCATGTGCTATCTGGATGGACGAACGGACTGGCGGTCCGCGAGACCGTCAACTTCACTTGGTTTCAGTTTGGCGCGACGAATGTTGATCTCGGATGGGTGCTGGATCCGCTTTCGGCAGTCATGCTGGTGATGGTCACATTTGTGGGACTGCTTATATTTATTTATTCGACCGGGTACATGGCCCACGACGAGAATTACACCCGCTTTTTTTGCTTTCTTTCCCTGTTTGCGGGAGCCATGCTGGGCGTGGTGATTGCTAACTCGCTGTTACTCCTATTTATGTGTTGGGAGTTAGTGGGCCTTACTTCTTACTTACTGATTGGGTTCTGGTATCAAAAACCTTCAGCGGCGGCGGCGGCGAAGAAAGCGTTTCTCACGACGCGCGTGGGGGATGTGTTTTTTCTGCTGGGAATTGTGTGGCTGTTTGCGCAGACGGGAACGCTGCTGTTCTATCACGGCGGCGCCGGCTCAATGGAAACAAGCGCACTGAATGAGTTGATCCTGGAGCGATCGGCGTTTGGGTTTTCGGCGGCGACGGTGATTGGGCTGCTGATTTTTGCCGGCGCGGCAGGGAAGAGCGGACAGTTTCCACTGCATGTGTGGCTTCCGGATGCAATGGAGGGTCCGACGCCGGTTTCCGCACTAATTCACGCAGCGACCATGGTGGCCGCGGGCGTTTACCTGATTGCGCGGGTTTATCCGCTCATGTCAGCTGGCATGCCCGCCGGCGGGTCGACGGCGGCTCTCAATGTGGTGACATGGATCGGCGCGTTTACTGCTGTATTTGCGGCGCTGATTGCGGTCGCGCAAAACGACATCAAGCGCATTCTTGCCTACTCGACCGTTTCGCAGCTGGGCTACATGATGGCCGGCATCGGTATGGGCGGCGTGGCGGTGGGAATGTTCCACCTGATCACGCATGCTTTCTTCAAGGCGCTGCTGTTCATGGGCGCGGGCTCGGTGATTCACGGCTGCCACGAGGAGCAGGACATTCGACGTATGGGCGGGTTGCGATCTTCAATGCAGGTTACTTTCCTTACGTACGCAATCGGGATGCTGGCGCTGTGCGGGTTCCCGATTTTCTTCTCGGGGTTCTGGTCGAAGGACGGAATTCTGGAAGCGGCGCAGCACTTCAGCGTTTCCAAAGGACCGTTCTACATGCTGGTGTTTGGTGCGCTGCTTACGGCGTTCTATATGACTCGGCAAGTGAGTTATGTCTTCTTCGGCAGCTATCGCGGACACGGACATGCGCATGAAAGCCCGAAATCGATGACCGCGCCGCTCGCAATTCTGGCGTTCTTCGCAATCGCGCTTGGTGCTATTGGAACTCCGGCATGGCAATGGTTTCGCGCCTTCATCGAGAGCAGGGCAGTGAGCTTTGAGTGGAGTGGTTTCAGCGAGCCCGGACTGATAACGCTGATGGCTACTTCATCTGTAGTTGTATTGCTTGGCCTCGCGCTCGGCTGGTGGTTGTATGGGAATAAATCTCCGCGACCCGGCGAGTCGGATGTGCTGGAGGCCGCCGCGCCGTTGCCTTGGAAGTGGCTGCGCGACCGGCTCTACATCGATGAGTTTTACGGGATGACGGTGATTGCGTTTTATTACTTGTGGGCGCGCGTTGCGGATTGGCTCGACCGGCGCTTATGGGGCGGCGCAGTGTACGGGGTTGCGTGGCTCTTTGGGCTGTGGGCGCATTTGAACCGCTTCCTGGATACGTACGTGGTGGACGGCAGTTTCGACAAGGGATGCGAAGAGCTTTCGACAGGCGGCGGGTTGCTGTCGCGAATGCAGTCTGGCCGCGTGCAGACTTATCTGCGGTTGCTGGCGCTGGCGGTGATCGCGCTGGCGGCGATTCTGATCTGGAGCAGCCGGGCATGAGCGGAATCCCTGTATTGACGCTATTGACGGTGCTTCCGCTGGTGGGCGCGGCGATTGCGCTTGTGTCTGGCAAGCATGCGCGGGCTGTGGCGATTCTGACCACAGTAGCGTGCCTCCTCCTGGCGTTTTATGTGTGGATGCAGGTGCCGGCGCTGAATGGATCGATGGGGATGGTGGAGACGCATGCGTGGGCGCCTTCGCTGGGAATTGAATATCACCTCGGCGTGGATGGCCTGGGTGCGCTGATGCTTGTGCTGTCGGCGATAGTAACGCTGATGAGCGTGGATGCGGCGCATCGCGTGCATCATCAGCCGGGCCTTTATTTCGGGCTGGTTCTGATGCTGGAGTCGGGACTGTTCGGATCGTTCACGGCGCTGAATTTCTTTCACTGGTTCTTGTTTTGGGAGCTGAGCCTGATTCCGGCGTTCTTCCTGATCAAGCTGTGGGGAGGAACGCGAAGAGGGCCTGCGGCCACACAGTTTTTTGTGTACACGATGGCAGGAAGCGTGGCGCTGCTGGTGGCGTTTCTGGCGGTGTTTGTGGCTACGCGCAGCATGGACTTTCAGTACTTGACGTTTCAGGCTTCGACGGGCGAGTTGGAGCGCGCAGTGACGCAGCATCTGGGATCGGGAATGCTGGGATGGCCGGTGATGATGTGGCTGGCTGTGGGCGTACTTGCGGGGTTTGCGGTGAAGGTGCCGATGATTCCGTTTCACACCTGGCTGCCGGCAGCTTATGCCGAGGCGCCTTCACCGGTGACGATGCTGCTTACGGGCGCGATGTCGAAAATGGGCGTGTACGGATTGCTGCGGATTGCACTGCCGCTCTTTGGACACCAGATTGCGCAGATGCGCACCCCGCTGCTGGTGCTGGCTGTGGCGACAGTGGTGATGGGCGCATGGGCGGCGGCGGCGCAGACTGATTTGAAGCGCGTGTTTGCTTACTCGAGCGTGAACCACCTTGGCTATTGTCTGCTGGGAATTTTTGCGCTGGCGGTTCCTTTCGCAGCGGGCGATCCGGGCCAGCACGCCAGCCAGGCAGCGGCGCTGAATGGCGTGATTCTCCAAATGTTTAACCATGGAATTACGGCGGCGGCGTTGTTCTGGTTTGTGGCGCTGCTGCAACAGCGGACCGGCGGGCATCGCGGCATTGATCAGTTTGGCGGGTTGCGCAAGCCGGCGCCGGTGCTGGCCGGGCTGATGGGGATTGCGCTGTTTTCATCGTTGGGATTGCCGGGGCTGAATGGATTTATCGGCGAGTTTCTCATCTTCCGCGGAGTGTTTTCGCTGGCGTGGTTTGCGTCCGCGGTTTCTGTTTTGGGGTTGCTGGTGACAGCGGTGGTGATTCTTACAGTGATACAGAAAGTTTTTACGGGTCCGGTGCCGGAGCATTGCGAAGGTTTCCCCGATCTGCATACTGGCGAGCGTGTGGCGCTGGCGCCGGTGATCGGGCTGATGGTGCTGATTGGCATTTTGCCAGGATTGATTGTGAACAGCGTGAACCCCACGGTTCAAAACTTGCTGGCGCACTGGAGATTTTGAATTGTTGGCCTGGACCATTTATCTCTCGTTTGCCGGGGCGCTGATTGAGGCGCTGCTGCCCAAGGGCCGTCACGCACTGGCGCGATGGTTTGCACTGGCTGTGGCCGTGGCCGGGCTGGCGCTCGCGGTGCAGGGTTTTGTTGCCGGCATGGGGACCAATCAAGCTGTCCCTACAGTAATTGTGAATGCGGTGTGGGTTCCTTCGATGGGGATTCGCTACCTTTTGGCGGCGGACGGAATCAATCGCGTGCTGGTGCTGTTGACTGGACTTGCTGCGGTCGCAGGAGTTTTGTTCAGTTGGAACATCGAGCTGCGGACGAACGAGTTTTTTGCTTTCTTTTTATCCCTGATCGGCGGCGTGTACGGAGTTTTTCTCAGCTTTGATTTGTTTCTGCTGTTTGTGTTTTATGAAATTGCGATTGTGCCCAAGTATTTCCTGATCGCTATCTGGGGTTCGACGCGGCGCGAGTATGCGGCGATGAAGCTGGCGCTCTACTCGTTTGTGGGATCGGCGATGGTGCTGATCGGGCTGCTGGCGGCTTATGCGGCGTCGGGGAGTCATTCCACAGCGCTGCTCGATCTCGCACATGCCAACCTGCCGGTGAGCTCACAGATGTGGCTATTCCCGCTGGTGTTTGTGGGATTCGGAATTCTGGCCGGCTTGTGGCCGTTCCATACATGGGCGCCCACTGGACACGTGGCTGCGCCGACCGCTGCATCCATGCTCCTGGCGGGCGTGGTGATGAAGCTGGGCGCGTACGGATGCCTGCGCGTGGCGATTGGATTGTTTCCGCACGGGTTGGATCCTTGGGGATTCTCAATCATCGGCGTGGGATCGTGGCGCGACGTGTTCGCGATTCTGGCGGTGATTGGCATTGTGTATGGGGCGCTGGTGGCGCTGGCGCAGACGGATTTCAAATTCGTTATCGGCTACTCCAGCGTGAGCCACATGGGGTTTGTGCTTTTGGGACTGGTTACGCTGAACCAGATTGGCATGACGGGTGCGGTGCTGCAGATGTTTTCGCACGGAATTATTGCGGGACTCTTGTTCGCGATTGTGGGGCGAATCGTTTATGACCGGACGCATACGCGGCAATTGGCAGAGCTCGAAAAGATGCATTTGTCCAGGCGAATTCCGTTTGCGGCATGGGCGTTCGTGATTGCCGGCGTCGCTTCAATGGGATTGCCGGGATTCTCAGGATTTGTGGCTGAGTTCCAGGTGCTTGTGGGCGCGTGGAGCGCTAAGCCGTGGTGGACGCTGGCGGCCGGCTTGGGGATCGTTGTGGGTGTGGCCTATACGTGGCGCGCATTGCAGAAGGCGTTCTTTGCCGATGGATTGCCGACAGCGCATGTGCTGGAACAGGAACACGCGCATCCTTTTGCGGCGATTACGTGGCCTGAGGTTACCGGCACGGCGATGTTGGTTGGAGTGAGTCTGTTTGTCGGGCTTTACCCCAAATTTCTGCTTGATGCAATTGAACCTGCGGTGAAGGCATTGCTTGCGGGAGGGGGACGATGAACTACGCAGACCTCTTCCGCATCACCTTACCTGAGACGGCGCTGGAAGTTGCGGCGCTGCTGGTGCTGGTGGTTG
>Ga0206935_10141_pt1 | contig 26652 bp, 22 predicted proteins | sample Alteio_BWOrgHeat_13_FD_152924 | JGI IMG/M metagenome (GOLD analysis project Ga0206935, IMG submission 152924) | Enriched cells from forest soil in Barre Woods Harvard Forest LTER site, Petersham, Massachusetts, United States -... | ecosystem: Environmental > Terrestrial > Soil > Temperate forest >...
GTAATCTGTGGAGCGCCCAGAGTTATACAACTCGGGGAATGACATGGGACGATCAGTAGCCATGACGATACGCAGGCCGCCATTGGGAAGGGCCCGGTAACGGGCAAAGCGAAAGCTGTTACCTACGCGCCCGGTGGGGGAGAGCCGCCCTACATCCTCTACCTTGTCCATGGCGCTCACAAGACCGCTCGGGCCTTTTTCCTTCAAGACGGTGATGAAGTCTTTCACCTGCTCGTCAGTGGTCCAGCCGTCGATGAAGATGGTAAGACCGAAGCTCTTGCCTGCAGCTGAGCCGGCCTGGCCGAATGCGGTGGCAGAAAATTGCCTAGGCAGGGTGGAGAGCGGCTTTTCACTGGTCTGAGCCAACGAAGCAGCCAGCATGCATCCTGAAAGAGCAAACAGGGTGCTCATCATTCGAATCGCTTTCCATTGCATAGTTCTTTTTCTCCTGCCGCAGCGCTGACGTGCCTCTGTGGCAAATTCGCATGAGGAAACTTAATCAAGGAAGGCTAATTCAGAAATACGGCGAAGTCACCTAGTACTATTGGCAGTTCCGCGGTCTAAGTGGGGCGTCTTGTTTTGAACGGCAAATATGAGAGGGCTGAGCCATTATGGGGGGCAAAGGAGGGTAGCTATGGCAAAGCTGGATACTGCAGACCGCAAAAAGATTCCCGCGAAGAAGTATGCCTTTCCCAAGGAGCGCAAGGAGCCGCTGGAGAATGCGTCGCACGTGCGCAATGCGATCGCGCGCTTCAATCAGGTCGAGGGCGTCTCGGGAGACGAAAAGGACGCGGCGTGGAAGCGGATCAAGACTGCGGCGAAGAAGTTTGGCGTGGAGATGAATGAGTCGAGCAGGAAAGAGTTGAAGGCGAAGCCGGCGAAGAAGAAGGCGAGTTAGGCATTTTGGTAAAGACTGGCAAAACAACGGGTCCTTCGCTACGCTCAGGATGACAACAAGGGCAAAGACGGAAGCAGGCGATGCGTACCTCTGCTTGACTTGAGGCGGGGTTCCCGAATACTGTTGGCGAAATCCAAGTAGAAAGCCAAGAGCCGGTTTTCCCAGAGTAATTTCTGGGTGAGCGTGGCGCTCTGCCAACAATGACGACACAAACTGAGCCTATTGCTGCGCAACCTGCACTCGACGAAGACCGGCTGGCGTGGCTGGCGTTGGCACTTACGCCAGGGCTGGGGCCTAAGCGAATTGTTGAGGCGATGCGCCGGGTGGAGACGCCGTGCCAGATTTTTGCGCTTTCCCTGACCGAGATTGAGGGATTCAGATTTCCGGGTGCTGCGGCGCAGTTTGTCTTTGATGGAAGGGCGCGCAAGGCGGCTGAGGAGGAGTGGAAAAAGGCGTCGGGGCAGGCGGTTGAGATTCTGACGTTTGGCTGCGAGGCTTACCCGGAACGACTGAAGGAGATTTACGATCCTCCGCCGGTGCTGTGGGTACGGGGCCGAAAGGAACTGCTGGCCCTGTCTTCGATTGCGGTGGTTGGGACACGGCATCCTACGCCGTATGGAACGGGGATGGCGGAGTCGCTGTCGCGCGATCTGGCAGCCCGGGGGCTGCTGATTGTGAGCGGGATGGCGCGGGGCATCGATACACATGCGCACAAGGGCGCGCTGGCTGCGGGAAAGCCTACTGTGGCGGTTTGGGGGACGGGCGCAGATGTGATCTATCCCAAGGAGAACAAGAAGCTGGCGGAGGATATTGTGGCGGGTGGAGGGACGATTGTTTCTGAGCTGCCACTGGGTACTTTTCCAGCCCCGCAGAATTTTCCACGGCGAAATCGTATTCTCTCGGGCGTGAGTGTTGGCGTGCTGGTGGTGGAGGCGAGCGAGAACTCGGGCACGCGAGTAACGGCGCGTTGTGCCGCAGATCAGGGGCGGGATGTTTACGCGGTTCCGGGGAATGTGACGAACAAAAACTCGTGGACGCCAAATACGCTGATCAAGCAGGGAGCACAACTGACGGCGACCTGGGAGGATGTGTGGGAGGCGCTGCCGACGAAGGTTCGGATGGAGCTTGAGGAAAAATGGGCGGCTGAATCCAAACCGGCGGCGGGTGCATCTCTTCTGCCGGACCCTCCCCTCAAGGGCCGCGAGGCTATCATTTACGAGGTGCTTCGCCAGGATGCGGCATTGCAGATGGATGAGATTCTCGAGATGGTAGAGGCTCAACTCTCTTCGGCTGAAGTCTTTACAGCAATTTTTGAACTGGAGCTTGCGGGCCGCATCCGCTCCCTTCCGGGCAAGAATTACGTGCGGAGTTTCTAGCGTACCGATCGTGTTTGTTGCGGAGCGATTGGCAATGCCAGGGCATTCCGTGGTAGCGTCCTGTTTCTGAAGGATGATTTTTATTCAGGGCCGGCGTGGCTGGCCCAGAGCGTGGCTTGCCGTTGATTTTCACAGGCAGGGACGCAACCGTTTGGCTCTTCGCGTGTCCAATGTTGCAATAATGCGACACGCGAGTGGGAAGGTGCGAAGACCGCACCTGATATAAGGATGGAAATGAGCAAATCACTGGTGATCGTCGAGTCTCCCGCCAAGGCGAAGACGATCGGGAAATATCTTGGCAAGGATTTTGAGGTGCAGGCCTCGATTGGGCACATTATGGATTTGCCCAAGAACGACATTGGCGTGGAACTGAAAAAGCGGACGTTCGAGCCGACATTGATTGTTTCGCCGGGCAAGGAAAAGCTGGTGGATCAGCTGAAGCGGGCTGCCGCCAAGGCCGACCAGATTTTCCTGGCGCCTGACCCTGATCGCGAAGGCGAGGCGATCGCCGCGCATCTCGCGATCCAGTTGGGAACGAACGCAGCGCAGCGGAAGAAGATTCGCCGAGTCACGTTTAACGAGATCACGAAGAAAGCCGTGCAGGATGCGTTCCAGCATGCGCGAGATATTGACCAACATCTGGTGGATGCGCAGCAGACGCGGCGTGTACTGGATCGGCTGGTGGGCTACCAGGTTTCTCCGCTGCTGTGGGATAAGGTGAGACGCGGCCTCTCAGCGGGACGTGTGCAGACGGTTGCGGTGCGGTTGATTGTGGAGCGAGAGCGCGAGATTGGCGCGTTCAAGGCGGTGGAGTACTGGACGCTTGAGGCTGTGCTTCATCCGGAAAAGCAGCAGGGCAAGACGTTCAAGGCGAGCTTTGTCGGCATCGATGGGGAGCCTGCGCGTGTTTCGAACGGCGTGGACAAGGAAGGCAAAGCCCTGTTCCTGGCCAATGCGCTGCCGGACAAGAAGGCAATGGATGAGGTGATGGCTGCGCTTGAGACGGCGCAGTGGTCGCTTACTGGCGTGCAGTATACGGAACAGCGGCGCAGGCCGTTGGCGCCGTTTATTACGAGCGGGCTGCAGCGCGATGCGGCGAGCAAAATGGGATTCAATGTGCGGCGCACGATGGGCGTGGCGCAGCGGTTGTATGAAGGCATCGATATCGGCGATGAAGGCACCGTGGGTCTGATTACGTATATGCGTACAGATTCGCCACGTGTTTCGCCGGATGCGATTGCAGGAGCGCGGGAGTGGATCGGCAAGCAACTGGGGCCGAAGTATCTGCCGGAGAGCGCGAACGTCTATAAGGGCAAGAGCGATGCGCAGGATGCGCACGAGGCGATCCGGCCGACGGATGCTTCGCGTACTCCGGAGTCGATTGCGCGCTATCTGACGGATGAGCAGCTGAAGCTGTATCGGCTGATCTGGCAGCGATTCGTTGCTTCGCAGATGCCGCCTGCGGTTTATGACGTGACTACGGCGAAGATTGAGGCGGTCTCTTCGAAGACGAAGAAGACTTATGATTTTCGCGTCAGTGGGCGGGTACTTCGCTTTGACGGATTTCTGAAGGTGTACGAGATTGCCGACGACAAGAAAGATGACGACGATGAGTCGGGCGATCAGGGACTGCCGAATCTGGACAACGTGAAGACGCTCGAAATGGATGAACTGCTTGAGCGGCAGCGTTTTACTCAGCCTCCGCCGAGATACAACGAGGCCTCGCTGGTGAAGGTGCTGGAGGAGCGTGGTATCGGGCGTCCGTCAACGTATGCATCGATCATCAACACGATTCAGGATCGCGAATATGTGACCAAGATTGCGGGCCGGTTCTATCCGACTGAGATCGGCGTAGTGGTCTGCGATCTGCTGGTGAAGAATTTTCCGTACATCTTCGATACGGCGTATACGGCGAAGCTCGAAGAAGAGCTGGACGATATCGAAGAGGGCAAAGAGAAGTGGCAAGACCTGCTGAAGGGCTTCTACGGCTACTTTGAAAAAGAGCTGAAGGTCGCCGAGAAGAAGATGGAAAACGTCAAGGCGATGGAGATTGTGACCAACGAGACGTGCGACGTTTGCGGATCGCCATTGCTCTTGAAGTGGGGCAAGTTCGGGACGTTTTTCGCGTGCAGCGCCTATGACAAGAAAGACAAGAACAGCTGCACCTTTACCAAGGAGAATACTGTCGGCAAACCGGATATGAATACGCCGGAGGGGCAGGGGGCGGAGCAGAACGAGGAGTACTGCGATAATTGCGGTAGGGTGATGGTACTGCGGCGCGGGATCTTCGGGCCTTATATGTCGTGCCCGGGATTCAATGAGGATCCGCCGTGCAAGACGATTCGCAAGTTGAGCCAGAAGCAGCAGCAGAAGCTGAATGCGCCGAAGCCGACGGGCGAGATGTGTCCACTGTGTGGCAAGGAATTGGTGCTGCGACAGGGCGCGTATGGTGAGTTTGTCTCGTGCTCCGGGTATCCGAAGTGCAAGTACGTGAAGCAGAACATCATTGAAGGCATGAAGTGTCCGAAGTGCGGCGAGGGCGACCTGGCCGAACGAAAGGCGCGCCGGGGAAATATGTTCTGGGGTTGCACGAATTATCCCAAGTGCGACTTCACGTCGAACTATAAGCCGGTGGCAAAGAAGTGCCCGAAGTGCAAGAGCCCGTATCTGCTGGAGAAGACGCTGAAGTCGGGCGTGTATCTCTTCTGCCCTAACAGCGTGAAGAAGGCGGCGGAAGAAGCTGCTCCGAAGAAGGCTGCAAAGAAGACTGCGGCGAAGAAGACTGCGGCCAAGAAGGCAGTTCCGGCTGCGGCGGAGATCGTCTGCGAGTATGAGAAGCGCATCGGGGATGCTCCACCACCGCCGACTGTGGAAACACATGGGCCTGTGAAAGAAAAGGACAGCGAAGAGGAACTGCAGCCGGTTTCGTAACCGGCTGTGGTTTCTGAGGATTTGTGAATCGCTGCCTGCGCGATTGGCGAAGGCCTTTCCTGCCTGAATCTTCGACTTCAAAAACGATAGCGGGGAACCCGAGTAGGGTTGTCTCGCGTAACGTGGAATGCATCGTTTGTTGAAACTGGTCATGAACCGGCTCATGACCATCCGATACACTGAAGTTCAGGCTGGGATAGCCACACGAATGTCGACCTACCTTCCTGTTTCGATGATTCCGGAAACACCCTCGCCGATTTCTATGCTTGCCGCGGCTATTGAAAAGGTGGCGCCGTTGCAGGGTCTGTCTGCGGATGATCGCGAGTGGCTGGCGCAGCATGGCCAGGAGATTCGGGCCAAGGCCGGCGAGGTGATCTTCGAAGAAGGGCAGCCTGCCGAGCATCTCATCCTGATTCTCAAAGGGGAGATTCATGTCCGGCGGACTCGGAGCGGGCCGGCGGCGCTGTTCATTGGGCGCAGTGGACAGATGACCGGTCTGTTGCCGTTTTCACGCATGACCAACTCAGGCGGGCAGGGCTTTGCGGCGCAGGATGTGTGGGCTCTCCTCTTTCACAAATCGATGTTTCCGGAGATGCTGGAGGCTATTCCGTCTCTGACGCAACGGGTTGTATCAACGCTGCTCGATCGCGTGCGTGAGGTGACTCGGATTGAGCAACAGAGCGAGAAGTTGACGGCATTGGGCAAGCTCGCGGGAAATCTGGCGCACGAGTTGAATAATCCTTCGTCGGCGGCGCAGCGCGCAGCCGGGGGAATTCTCACGGAGCTGAGCGCGGTGACGGATGGCAGGTTCCGGTTGATTGAGCTTTGTCTCTCGCCCGATCAGGTTACAGCGGTGCAGAACTGGGAGCGCCTTGTGCGGGCGCGTTCGCTGGAGAACATGCATCGCGAACAGATTGATGTGACGGGTCGCGAGGATGAACTCAGCCGATGGATCGAGCGCAACGGTTTCAGCGAGGCATGGCAGATTGCGCCGGAACTGGCTGAGCTGGGTGTCGAGTCGGCGGACCTGGATCCGCTGCTGGATTTTCTCAAACCGGAGGCGGTGCAGGTGGTGCTGGCGCAGTTTGCCTCGTCGCTGCGCGCGGAGCATTATGCGCAGGCGATGCTGGACTCGACGAGCCGGATTTTCGATCTGATCAGCGCGATCAAGACTTACTCCTACATGGACCGCGCGCCGATATTGGAGATCGATGTGCCTGCGGGACTCGACGCCACTCTGCAGATGTTGCAGTCGCGCATGGACCATGTGACGGTGGTTCGTGAATATGAGGCCGGGCTGCCGACGATCAGCGCATATGGCAGTGAGTTGAACCAGGTGTGGACTGTGCTGATTGAAAACGCGCTGGAGGCGTTGGCGCGCGTGGATCGCAGCTCAAAGCCGGAACAGAATGGCTGCCTGCGCGTTGTTTGTTGCCAGGAAGCGGACATGATTCTTGTCGAGGTTTGGAACGACGGTCCGGATATCCCGAAAGAATTTCAGGACCGCATCTTCGAGCCGTTTTTTACAACCAAGGCGCCGGGGCAGGGCCTTGGGCTCGGACTGGACAACGCGATGCGCATCATTCGAAAACATCGCGGGCACCTGGGCGTGCGTTCCGAGGGCGGTTCTACGTGCTTCCGGGTACGGCTGCCGATCAATCAATTACAGGCTTATTAGCAATTACAGGCTTATTAGCCCATTCAACACTGCGAAATCGGCGTGGTGCAGAGTGCGCGGAAGAGCATTGCCTCGTTTTCGCGGACGGCTTCGTCGGTTCGGCTGCGCACCATTGCCATCTTGATTGTGGCGTGGAGCTCGCGGTCGAGAAACGGCTTGATCAGGTAGCCGTAGGGGTGTGTTTCGCCAGCGCGCTTGAGCGTCACGTCTTCGGAATACGCAGTGAGGAAGATTACGGGGATGTGCAGATAACGCGGGATGCGGCGAGCTGTTTCGATGCCGTCCATCTCGCCCTGAATGTGAATGTCCATGAGGATGATGTCTGGAAAGACTTCTTCGACGAGCCTGAGAGCCTGCTCGCCCGCGGTGGCCATGGCGACGACGGTGTATCCAAGACGGGTGAGTTCCTGGCGAAGATGAAGCGCGACGACGGCTTCATCTTCCACGATCATGACTCTTGTTCCGGCGATCAGCGGCCACTCCGATGCGGATTGAGCCAGAGAATGATGACTGATGCTCTCTCCAGCATGCTCTTCAATACTCTCCATCGCTTTCCTCCATTTCTCAGGCTTCTCACACCTGTTATCGACTGTGCGGGACGACTCATCGGTGGAAAACAAGGGATCAATTCAACGAATTCCAAATCTGAATAGAGGTGGGATCAGGGAGCGAGGGGAAAGCGAATCTCGAAGCGGGTGGGCTCGCGGCGATGAATGGAGACGGTTCCGCCGAGCTGGCTGACGAGCATAAAGACGAGCTGCATGCCGAGGGTAGGGGACTGTTTGAGGTCAGCGTTTTCGGAAATGCCTATGCCGTCGTCGGAGACGCAGAGGGTGGCGTGATTGTCTCGATCATGCCAGAAGTCGATGGAGACTTCTCCGCAGCGGCCGTCTGGGAATGCGTGCTTGAGCGCATTTGAGGTCAGCTCATTGACGATGAGGCCGCAAGGTATTGCGGCGTCAATGCGCATGCGGGCCTCGGCAACGTGAAAGGTGAGATTGATACGCTCCGGGTGGATGCCGTAGGACTGAATCAGGGTGGGCACGAAGGAGCTCAGGAAGGCGTGAAAATCGACACGCGCGAAATCGTTGGACTGGTAAAGCGTCTGATGGATCAGAGCCATGGAGCGAATGCGATTCTGCGTGCTCTGCAGCATCTCGATGACGGTGGGGTCATGGATGCGGACGGTTTCAAGGCTGAGCAGGCTTGAGACTACCTGCAGGCTGTTCTTGACGCGATGATGAATCTCGCCGAGAAGGACGTCCTTTTCCTGGATGCGCCGCTGGAGCTCAGAGTTGGTACGCGCCGTATTCGCCAGCAGCCTGAATCGCTCGATGGCGTAACGCAGAGCCCGGGGCAGGGCGCGTTGATCGATCTGGCCTTTGACCAGGTAGTCCTGTGCGCCCTCGAGCATTGCCTGGGCCACCATGGGGTCGTTGTCTCCTGTGGTCAGCACGATGAGGGGCACTTGCGGCGCGAGCTTGCGCATACGGCGGACGAGGTCAAGGCCGCCGCTATCGGGAAGAGCGAGGTCGAGGAGAACGATGTCCACACTGGATGTGCCAGCCCGGGCGAGATGTTCCTGCGTCATGCCGATGTTGGGCAGATGGGTCACTATGTAACCGCCCTGGCGATCCCTGGAGAACATCTCGCGCAGCAATTGCACGTCGTCAGGATTGTCTTCGACGAGCAAGATGCGAAGGGGAGAATCTGGCATGGCTTCGGTTTGGAGGCACGTCATCAGCCATCCTGAGACGAGAGAGGCTAAATTGCTTTAAGCTGCGCCAAAGGTGAAAAGGGGACATGCCGTTTGGGCCATGTCCCCTTGTGTTGCTGCGGGTTTGTTGTTGGATTACTTCTTGACCAGGTCGCCGCTTTCGTCGCGCAGCTCAATGGGGCCGAGATTCAGCTTTTCCATATCCGGCTGAATCTTTGCCCGATCGCCTACAGCAATCACAATCACGTTCTGGGGATGGATGAAGTTCTCTGCGGCTTTGGCTACTGCTTCAGGGGTTACCGCTTCGAATTGTGCAGGCAGTTTCTGGAAGTAGTCTGTGGGGAGGCTGTAGACAAACAACTCCGCCATCAGGCCGGTCTCGTTGCCCACTGTTTCGAAGTTTGCAGGCAGGGAACGCAGGGAGCTGTCTTTGGCCAGCTTCAGTTCATCGGGGGTGGCCGGGTCGGTATGTATGCGGTTGAGTTCAGCGAAGAGCTCGCGGGTTGCGGGGCCGGTTACGTCTGTGCGTACCTGCGCACCGGCAAAGAACGGGCCGCCACCACGGTAGAAGAAGAAGCCCGAGAAGGCGCCGTAGGTGAAGCCGTTTTTCTCGCGGAGATTCATGTTGATGCGGCTTGAGAAGAGGCCGCCCAGCACGCTGTTCATCTCGTTGATTGCGGCGTACTCGGGCGAGTTGCGCGGCGCACCGAGACCAAAGGCGATCAGCGTGGTCTGCGGCGAGCCTGGCTTGTCGACGATGACGAGCTTGCGCTCCGGCGGAGCAGGCGACCCGGGTACAGGGGAGGAGGCTGCGACGGCATTGCTCCAACCGCCGAAGTACTTCTCGGCGAGGCTGCGAGCCTGCGCTTCAGAGAGGTCGCCGGCAAAGATCAGCCCGGCGTTCTTTGGTCCATAGTGCGCGGACCAGAATGACGTCAGATCAGCGCGAGTGACCGCCTTGACCGATTCAGTAGTTCCGACGGGCTGGAAGCCATAGGGCTTTTGGCCATAGAGTACCTTGTTGCCTACGCGCAGGGTGGCAGCGATAGGGGAATCTGCCTCCTGCAGGATGGCGACAAGCCGCTGCTGGCGAATGCGTTCTACTTCCTCGTCTTTGAATGTGGGGTGCAGGGCAACGTCAGATAGCAGTTCAAAGGCAGGAGCAGTGTTGTTGCTCAGCGCGGTTACGCTCACGGCGGCGCTGTCCATTGACGCCGAGGAGCCAAGCGCCGCGCCGATCTGCGCTGTAGCATTGGCGAGTTCGGTCGAGGAGCGGGTTGTGGTTCCTTCAGTGAGCATGCGTGCTGTGAAAGAGGCCAATCCGGGCTTTTCGGTAGGGTTATTTTCTCCACCGGCAAGGGTCACGAGGGCCGCGCTGAATACGGGCAGTTCATGCTCCTCGATGAGATAGACCTTCATGCCATTGGCCAGCTCGAAGGTCTTTGGGGTAGGCAGGTGCAGTATTGGATCGGGGCCTGGTTTCGGTGCTTCCTTACGCCAATCCTGGGCTGTTTCGAATTCGCCGGAGTATGGCGGCACTACCTTCACCGTGGCGTCGGTATCTTCGGGACTGCGCGGAACTTCTTCGGTGACCTTCTTGCCGGGGATACAGTAGACGACCACGCGCTGATTCTTGCCGAAACTCTGCTGCGCAATGTGCTGCACGCTGGCTGTCGTGACTGCCTCATAACGGGTGACGTCTTTAGGCAGGTAGCCGGGATCGCCGAGGTACTGGTTGTAGCGGCTCATCATATCGGCTACGCCGCCAAAGCCGCCCAGCCGTTGCAGGCCCTCGATCTGACCGGAGAGATGCTGATTGCGGGCGCGGTCCAGTTCTGCCTGTGTTGGCCCTGCGGTGCGCAGGGACTCCACTTCCTTGTCGAAGGAGGCTTCCAGGTCTTCCAGCTTCACTCCGGGTCTCGCGATGATGTCGCATTCGGCCTTCGAAGTCACCATCAGCGATTGGTTCTGGCAGGTAACGCTCTGCGCGACCTGATCTTTGTAGACCATCTTCTGATAGAGGCGGCTTACTTTACCTCCACCCAGAATGCTGATGAAGACATCCGTATCCGCATCGCCGGGCTTATAGGCTTCAGGCGTCAGCCATGAAACCGAGAGGCGTGGGAGCTGCACAGTGTCGGTTACGGTGACGCGGCGTTCGCTGGTGATGGCAGGCGTCTCCACGGCGGGCTTGTCGACGGCTGGTCCTTTGGGGATGGGGCCGAAGAATTTGGCTATCTTCTCCTTGATCGTCGCCGGGTTGAAGTCACCCACAATCGCAATGCTGGCGTTGTTGGGCGTGTAGTAGTGCTGGAAGAAGTCGCGCACATCGAGCAGCCGTGCGGCCTCAACATCAGCATGAGAACCGATCACATTGGCGTAGTAGGGGTGGGTCTTGGGAAACAGCGCATGGCCCACGGCTTCGTCAGCCACGTCATACGGCTCTCCCTCGTCTTGACGCAGCTCGTTGCGGACAACGTCCCGCTGGTTGGTGAGTTTCTTGCGATCCAGAGTTTCGAGCAGAAAGCCCATCCGGTCGCTCTCCAGCCAGAGAGCGAGATCGAGCTGGTTGCTGGGCACTGTCTCGAAATAATTCGTCCGGTCGTAGTCTGTGGTGCCGTTGATATCCGTTGCGCCGGCGCCTTCAAGGTACTTGAAGTGGGCCTTCTCGCCGACGTGCTTCGAACCCTCGAACATCATGTGTTCGAAGAGATGCGCAAAGCCGGTGCGCCCTGCCTTTTCGTTCAGCGGGCCGACGTGATACCAGAGGTCCACGGCCACCATCGGCAGGCGGTGGTCTTCGCGCAGTATCACTTCAAGGCCGTTGGGCAGGGTGTACTTCTCGTACTTCAGATTAGGCACTTTGAGCGGGGCGGTCTCCGCGGCAACAGCGGGCAGCGGCTGCACCGCGAACGCCGCACAGGCAAGCAGGACGGGCATCACGCCGTCGCGCAAAGAGCGAACAAGCTTAGAGGTCATGGATTCTCCGCAAGACAGATGTTTCAGCACCTTTACAGGATACGCACTCTGGCCAGGGATGGTGCGATAGCCAACCGTTTCATACACGAATGGCGCTCTGGCAGGGACGAAATGAATGAGGGGGAATTGTCCAACAGAGTAAGACGCGCGGCTGGCAATTCAGTTCGGCGCGAGTCTGCCGTTTATTTCTCTATTTCCACCCCGCGCCAGAATGCGACGTGGTTCTTGATCTTGCGCGCAGCGGGCTTTGGGTCGGGATAATACCAGGCAGCGTCAGGATTTTCCTGACCGTCGCTGAAGAGCGAGTAGTAACGTGCCTGGCCCTTCCAGGGGCAGGTGGAGGTGGTGGAACTGGGGCGGAAGAACTCCCGCTTAAGCGAGGCCTCGGGAAAGTACAAATTTCCCTCGACCGTTTCGTAGGTGTCGCTCTCGGCAATGACGATGCCGTTCCAGACTGCTTTGGCCATAATCGGTTTTACGTCCGTTCCTGGAATCCGGTTCCCGGAAGCACAGCAAAGAGGGGCCTGCGCCCCTCTTTCTTCCGAGATCGCCGTCAATCCGTCTTTATTCGCCCAACACAGAGACGCTGGTCACGTGCACACTCTTGGCTGTGGCGTCTTGAGTCACAGTGAGGGCAACGTGCTTGCCCCAGGCTTCCTTGACTGCATCGGGGTTGTCGATGGCCCAGACCTGCTTCTTGGCCTCATCGACGAAGACAGGCTTTTCGCCGCCTTTGAGGCATTTCTTGGCGCAATCCTGGCCGGTACCGGCGTGCTTGGCGCCGCACATCTCGTCAGAGATATAACCGCTGACTTTGGTGGAGTCGGCGGCGAAGGCTACAACCGTGACCGTGGAAAGGAGGGAAAGGGCGACTGCAGCGATACGCTTCATGATCGGATTCTCCTGTATATGTCGGGCAGATGTGACTTCTTCGGACAGATTGAGAATGCTCCAAAGCACCGGGCTTTGGCAAGTCCCTATGGAACGAGACGCTAAATTGCTTTAGCTGTTAGCGCGGGCGGCTCGGCGTGTTGCGGCATTTTTGCGTGCCGCCTCGTAGCGGGCTGTGGCTGCCGGGGAGTTCTCGATCAGTTTGAGCATCTTGGAGAAAATGGTGGGCAACCTGGCGTGAATGTCAGGCAGGATAGGCTCCAGCTTGGCCAGAATGAAAAATGGCTCGGAGCTGCAGTCGACGAACAGGTCGGCGGAAAGAGCGCCGTGGAGTACGAGGGAAGCTGCCATATCCCAATACGTGATTACCTGGCGCAGCCAGTTGTTCTTCTGCGACCCGAAGTCGCTCATGACTAGGAAGAATTCGTCCGCGTTTTGCGGCCAGAATTCAGTTGTTACCCATGAGCGCGCCTCGCGCATCACGGTTTCGGTGCGTAACTCATAGAGCTTCAGGATAATTTGAGCATCTTCACTATTTGCCATTCCCTGGGCCATGTGTTGCCTCCGATGACCATGCTAATTGATGGGAATGGAGACGGCAGTATCGGAGCGGACAGTGAAAAGCCCACCCGGAAGCGCTTTTCTGTGCGTTCCGCGGATGGGCTTGCTGCCTGCTGGCTGATTAGCGGGATTTGGAGACTTCTTCTACGGTGACGGGGTCGAGGAAGGGCATGCTGGCCCGTAGCTTCTTGCCGATGATCTCGATGGGATGCGCGGCTTCGGCGTCGCGGAAGGCCTGGAACTCCTTGCGGCCGGAGCTCTGGTCGGCGAGGAAGCGCTTGGCGAAGGTGCCGTCCTGAATGTCCTTTAGGATGCCCTTCATGGCCTTCTTGCTCTCGTCGTTGATGACGCGCGGGCCGGAGACGTAGTCGCCCCACTCGGCAGTGTCTGAGATGGAGTAGCGCATGTAGGCGAGGCCGCCGCGATAGATGAGGTCGACGATGAGCTTGAGCTCGTGTAAGACCTCGAAGTAGGCGCTCTCGGGCTGGTAGCCGGCTTCGACGAGGGTTTCATAGCCAGCCTTGATGAGGTGGCTGACGCCGCCGCAGAGGACGGCCTGTTCGCCGAAGAGGTCGGTTTCGGTTTCTTCGGTGAAAGTGGTTTCAAGCACGCCGGCGCGGGTGCAGCCGATTCCCTTGAGGTAGCTGAGGGTGAGGGCGTGGGCGTTGCCGGTGGCGTCCTGCTCGACGGCGATGAGGCCGGGTACGCCGCCGCCTTCGGTGAAGACTTCACGGACGCGGTGGCCGGGAGCCTTGGGAGCGGCCATGGCGACGTCGATGTCTTTGGCGGGGACGATGCAGTTGTAGCGGATGTTGAAGCCGTGGGCGAAGAGGAGGAGCTTGCCGGCGCTGAGATTGGGCGCGATTTCATCGGCGTAGAGCTTGGCCTGGGTCTGGTCGGGGACGAGGATCATGACGACGTCGGCCCACTTGGTGACTTCTGCGGGAGTGCCGGTTTCAAGGCCGGCCTTCTGCGCCTTGCCGATGGACTTGGAGCCGGCGGCGAGGCCGACGCGGACTTCAACGCCCGAGTCCTTGAGATTGAGGGCGTGGGCGTGGCCCTGCGAGCCGTAGCCGATGATGGCGACTTTTTTCGCCTGGATCAGGGTGAGGTCTGCGTTGTTGTCGTAGTAAGTCTTGGCCATGATTGTTCTCGTTATTTCCTTTGGTGTGTGATAGCGGTGTTAGCGCGGTTAGCAGAGCTAGCGGGGTTAGCTTGGCTCCCACATCTCAAAGTCGAGATGTGGGGCACCCGGTTTGTTACTTCAGATGTTATCTGCGAAGTTATCTGGCGTGTTTTCCAAGGGCGGCCCGGGGGGCTGTGGTGATTCGGGGTCGGTGGCGCCCATGGCGCGGAGGACTCCTTTGGTGTGATGGCCGCGGCGCATGGTCATCTTGCCGCTGCGGCAGACTTCGATGACGCGGTTTTCAGCTTCGTTGAGCACCTGGATCAGTCCTTCAATCTTACTTTCGACGCCGGTGATTTCAATCATCAGCGATTCGGGGGCGAGATCGACGATGCGGGCGCGGAATACTTCGGCCAGTTCGAAGATATGCGACCGGCTGCTGGCTGTGGCCGCAACCTTGATGAGCGCGAGCTCGCGGGTGACGGAGGGAGTGCGTCCGATGTCGTCGACTTCGACTACGTCTTCCAGTTTATAGAGGCTGGCGGCGATGCGGTGGCCGGCCTGGTCGGAGGCTTCAGCGACGATGGTCATGCGCGAGATGCCGGAGCGCTCGCTGTGGCCGACGGTGAGCGAGATGATGTTGATGTTGAGCCGGCGGAAGAGCGAGGCGACGCGGGTCAAGACGCCAGGTTTGTCTTCTACGTAGGCTACAAAGGTGTGGAGCATAAAGGCCTTTCAGAGATCAGAGATCAGGGGTCAGAGATCAGGAAGCATTTGATTCCTGGCTCACCTCTTTATTGAATCCAGAATTGCATAGAGCATCTTTCCAACTTCGTGAGAGAGCCCTTCGGCTTCGTTGATGACCTTGGAATCTCCAAGCTCCAGTCTCCGAGCCAATTCCAGTTGCGTCTGTAGTTCGAAATTCGAGGCACGGGCTATACCTAAAAATTGGCGGTACTCGCTTGTACCTAGTCTTCCATGTCCTTCTGCAATGTTGCTCGGCAATGAGACTGCCGCACGTCGGATCTGACTTGTGAGTCCATAGAGTTCATCGCGAGGGAATGCTTTGGTCAGGCCATAGATGACAACCGTCAATTGCATTGATTTTTGCCAAACGATCAAATCTCGAAATGAATTCGCCACGCATGCCTCTTCCTGATCTCTGATCCCTCGTGTCACTTGTCTTCTGGGCGCTCGATGAGCGGGTTGTGGCCGGAGGCGTATTCTGGCCGGCGGATCATTTCGTGGAGGGCTTTGCCTGCAGGGATCATGGGGTAGACGGAGTCCTCTTTTTCTACGAGGAAGTTGAGCAGGAATGCGCCGTTGTGACTGCGCGCGGTCTGGACGGCGGCTTCGAGCTCGCCGCGTGTGCTGACGGCGAGGCCGGGGATGCCGTGTGCGTCGGCGAGCTTGACGAAGTCAGGGCTGACGAGCGGCGTGGACTCGTAGTTGCGCTCGTAGAAGAACTCCTGCCATTGGCGGACCATGCCGAGATAGCCGTTGTTGATGATGGCGATGTTGACGTTGAGCTTTTCCTGCGCGATGGTGGCGAGCTCGGCTGCGGTCATCTGGAAGCCACCGTCGCCGGCGATGACCCAGACTTCCTTGTCAGGGCAGGCGAATTTCGCTCCTATGCCGGCGGGCAATGCGAAGCCCATGGTGCCGAGGCCGCCTGAGGTGATGAGGGCGCGGGGATAATCGTGGTGGTAGTACTGCGCTTCCCACATCTGGTGCTGGCCTACGTCAGTGGCGACGATGGCTTTGCCCTCGGTGATACGCCAGAGGTCGTGCATGACGTGGGCGGCGTAGAGATGGCCGTTGTCGGGCAGGTTGCGAATGTCGCGAACGGCGACTGCGCCCTTGCTGGCGGCGATGGTGTTGAGCCATGCGGAGCCGTCGCGGCCGGGAAGCAGAGGGAGGAGCTGCTCGAGGACTTCGCGAAGGTCGCCGATGAGAGCGACGTCGGCCTTGATGTTTTTGTTGATCTCGGCGGGGTCGATCTCGATATGAATCTTTTTGGCATGAGGCGCGTAGGTCGAAGGCGTGCCGATGACGCGGTCGTCAAAGCGCATGCCGCAGGCGATGAGCAGGTCGGCTTGTTGAATGGCTTCATTGAGCCAGGACTCGCCGTGCATGCCCATCATGCCGAGGTTGAGGGGGTGCGATGCGGGGAAGGCTCCGAGGCCGAGGAGCGTCATGCCGACGGGGATCTGCATGCGCTCGGCAAGGGTACGGACCTGTTCACCCGCGCCGGATTGCATGATGCCGTGGCCGCCGAGGATTACGGGGCGCTTGGCGTTGCGGATGAGCTCAGCCGCGTCGTGGAGGTGTCCGCTGCGGACGGAGAGCATGGGGTGCGGGTTGTAGGCCTTGGGCTTTGCAGCCTCGAAGTCGAAGATAGCGGAGTTCTGCTGTGCGTCTTTGGTGATGTCGACGAGGACGGGCCCGGGGCGGCCGGAGAGCGCGATCTGGATTGCAGAGCGGATAGCGGGGGCGACGTCTTCTGCGCGGGTGACGAGGAAGTTGTGCTTGGTGACGGGGAGGGTGATGCCGGTGATGTCGACTTCCTGAAAGGCGTCTGTGCCGAGGACTTTGCTTGAGACCTGGCCGGTGATGCAGACCATGGGGATGGAGTCGAGCATGGCGGTGGCGATGCCGGTGACGAGATTGGTGGCTCCGGGGCCGCTGGTGGCGATGGCGACGCCGACCTTGCCTGAGGCGCGCGCGTAGCCGTCGGCCATGTGCGATGCGCCCTGCTCGTGGCGCACGAGGACGTGGCGGATGGGGAACTTGCGCAGCGCGTCGTAGGCGGGCAGGATGGCTCCGCCGGGGTAGCCGAAGACCGTGGTGACGCCTTCGCCTACTAGCGTGGCCCAGATGATTTCTGAGCCCGTGAGGCGCGTGGGGGTGGTCAGGTGCGCGTTGTCGTTCTTGTCGGTGTTGCTCATGGAAGATTTCCTTCCCGTCTCTTAACGTTGCTGGTGCTAGCTTAAGAAATGCTTGTGGTACACAGGCTCGTTTGCATTGTTTTGAATGTGGATCGTAATGAAAATGCCTAACGCCTTCTTAGCCTCTCCATAAACCTCCCCACTGGCGACTGCTTCTTGTCCAAGAGTACTCAAAAATGAACTAGAGAAGACCACACCGCCTTCTCCCAAGCGTCGCCATGTTCCTTGAGAGCTCTTGTTAATTCCATGTTCATAGAGCGTCTGTTGAAATGTTTGATCTTCTCTCAGAACCAAAGTAGAACTCGCATCTTTCATCTTCAGCGTGTAAGTGCCTGCAATGGCATGGTAACTATAGTCGGCTGCTATCACATACCAACCGACCAGCAATCCTAAGACCAACAGGATAGAAGCAATTGCAAGGGCGGATTTATTGTTATGCTGCTTTTCTTGCGTAAGGAGGCGAACAAATGATCTGTCTGCTGTTGATGCCGTTTTCAATGTCTCTCTCCTTTCGCATTCCCGCAGGGGCTGAAGCCCCGAGAATTGCTATTTTGTTTGCGGCACGGCTGAAGCCGTGCCCTTTCACAAAGCCTTTATGAATCGCGACTAGATCGTGACTGCGCCTTCGGAGGCGGAGCTTACGGTCTTGACGTACTTGGCGAAGACGCCGGTTTTGAAACGTGGTTCGGGGGCTTTCCAGGCGGCTTTGCGTTTCGTTAGTTCTTCTTCTGAAACTTCGAGAGTGAGCTTGCGGTTGGGGATGTCGAAGTGGATGATGTCGCCTTCGCGAACGAGCGCGATAGGACCACCTACCTGTGCTTCCGGCGCGACGTGGCCTACGGTGAAGCCGCGTGTCGCTCCGCTGAAGCGGCCGTCTGTCATGAGGGCTACGTGGGCGCTGAGGGCGGCGTTTGAACTGACGGCTGCAGTGACCTGCAGCATTTCACGCATGCCGGGGCCGCCCTTGGGGCCTTCGTAGCGAATGACGAGGACATCGCCGGGGTTGATCTTCTGAGCCTGTACAGCGAGGAAACAATCGTCTTCTGACTCGAAGACGCGGGCGGGGCCGCGATGCTCGACGCGATCGGCTGCGGCGATCTTCATGACGCTGCCCTCGGGGGAGAGATTGCCTTTGAGGATGACGAGGCCGCCGTGCTCCTTGATAGGTGCTTCAAAGGTCTTGATGACAAGCTGGCCGGGAGTTTCTACAGCTTCGGCTGCTTCTTCGCCGATGGTCTTGCCGCTGATGGTGAGCGCGTCGCCGTCGATGAGGCCAGCGTCCAACATGCGCAGGGCAAGAAGGCGCGAGCCGCCCGCGGCCTGATAATCCGAGGCAACGTATTTGCCTGCGGGGGAGAGGTCGCAGATGAATGGCGTACGATCACTGATTTTGTCGAAGTCGTCGATGGTGAGGGGGATGCCCATTTCACGGGCGATGGCGAGGAAGTGCAGCACGGCGTTGGTGCTGCCGCCGGAGGCTGCGACAGAGGCAATGGCGTTTTCGATGGAGGCGCGGGTGATGATGTCGGAGGGACGGCGGTTGTCGCGCACAGCTTTCATGAGGATGTGGCCGGCCTGGCGCGAGGCTTCGTGCTTGTCTTTGTTAAGTGCGGGCACGCCGGAAATCTGGATGGGCGAGATGCCCAGGATCTCTGCGGCCATGGCCATGGTGTTGGCGGTGAACTGGCCTCCGCATGCGCCGGCACCGGGACAGGCTGCGGCTTCGACGGCTTCAAGGCCGGCATCGTCGATGGCTCCGCGGGCGTGTGAGCCAATGGCCTCGAAGACGTTGAGGATAGTGATGTCTTTACCGTTAAGTCGGCCGGGGGCGATGGAGCCGCCGTAGAGCATCATGCCTGGGATGTTGAGGCGGCAGAGTGCCATGATGATGCCGGGCATGTTTTTATCACAGCCGCCGATGCCGACGATGCCGTCGAAGAGATTGCCGCGGGCGACGAGTTCGACCGAGTCGGCGATGACTTCGCGGCTGACGAGCGAGGCTTTCATGCCCTGTGTGCCCATGGTGATGCCGTCGGAGATGGTGACGGTGTTGAACTCCATGGGAGTGCCGCCGGCTTCGCGGATGCCCTGCTTGACAGCTTCAGCGACGTCGCGGAGGTGGTAGTTGCACGGGCCGATCTCGGTCCATGTGTTGGCAACGCCGATGATGGGCTTGTGCAAATCTTCTTTGCTGAATCCGACGCCGCGGAGATAGCTGCGCGCGGCGGCCCGGCTGGGGCCTTCGGTGAGGGGATTGCTCTGGCGTTTACCTTCGATGGTCACTGATTCTGTCCTTAGAGTTGCGGAATTATCTCTGCCATTTCCTGCTGAAAGCGATCTCTTAAACCTTGAAAGCGTCCCGGATATGTGGTGCTGTGTATCGGGATGTCGAGTGCTGCTACTTCTACTGCTTTGCGAATCAACGAATCGACGCTACGGCCGACGGTGACTACGGAGGCGGGCTTGTATTCCTTTAGACGGGTTGCAAGTGAAGGTACGCTTGCTTCCAGTTGTCTTCGCCGCTCTTTTGACTTCATTCCGTTTACAGGAACTAACGAGAGGTCGTCGAAGTAGAATCCTTTCGCTTTGAACTCCGTCAGGAAGTCACCTTCCCAGTTGAAGACCAGTTGCATTGTTCGATACAAGCCGGTGTTGCGTTGGTAGAAAAACTTGCCGCTGCGCGGTGGCGATTCACCGACGAACAAAGTTGTTATTCGATGAGGCTGGAAGCTACGGCGCAGTTCTTCCAGCCTGTTCATTGCACATTATGCCGAGACAGTTTCTGCCCGGGGTTTGAGCCAGTTGGCGTGATCGTGTTGGGCCTCGAACTTATCGAGTTCAGATGCGTGACGGAGTGTGAGGCCGATGTCGTCGAGTCCTTCGACGAGGCAGTACTTGCGAAAGGGGTCGATTTCGAAGGTCGCGTGAAAACCCTGGTCGTCTGTGAGGGTCTGGTTTTCGAGAGAGACGGTGAGCTTGTAGTCGGGAGTGTTGGCGGCGCGATCGAGCAGCAGTGCTACCTGCTCTTCACTGAGGCGGATGAGGACGATGCCGTTTTTGCCTGCGTTGGAGAAGAAGATGTCGGCGAAGGTGGGCGCGATTACGGCGCGGAAGCCGTAGTCGCTGAGAGCCCATGCGGCGTGCTCGCGGCTTGATCCGCAGCCGAAGTTCTTGCCGGCGATAAGGACCTTTGCGCCTGCGTACTTCGGGTTGTTGAGGACGAACGAGGGATCGGGATCGCCTGCTGATGGACCTTCCTGGAGTCTGCGCCAGTCGAAGAAAAGAAACTCACCGTAGCCCGAGCGCTCGATGCGCTTGAGGAACTGCTTGGGGATGATCTGGTCGGTGTCGACATTGACGCGATCGAGTGGCGCGGCGAGCGATGTGATGGTTTTGAAGGGTTCCATGATTAGTTCGCTGCCTCCACTGCTTCTGCGATTTGAGCCCAGTTGCGTACGTCGACGAAGTGACCTGTGATGGCTGCTGCCGCGGCCATTTCGGGGCTGACGAGATGCGTGCGGCCGCCGCGGCCCTGGCGGCCTTCGAAGTTGCGGTTGCTGGTGGAAGCGCAGCGTTGCCCGGGCGATAGGATGTCGGGGTTCATGCCGAGGCACATGGAGCAACCTGGCTCACGCCAGTCGAAACCGGCTTCGCGGAAGATAAGGTCGAGGCCTTCTTTTTCTGCCTGATCTTTGACAGCCTGAGAACCGGGAACGACCATCGCGCTGACGTGGGTGCTGACTTTGTGACCTTTGGCGATGGAGGCCGCGGCGCGCAGATCTTCAATGCGCGAGTTGGTGCAGGAGCCAATGAAGACGCGATCAACATGGATGTCTTCAAGCAGCGTGCCGGCCTTGAGGTCCATGTATTCGAGCGCGCGTTCGAAGGCGCGGCGCTCGCTTTCGTTCTGAGTGGCAGCGGGATCTGGGACGGACGCGGTGACGGGCGCGACCATGCCCGGGCTTGTGCCCCAGCTTACGTAGGGAACGAGCTTTGTTGCGTCGATGATCAGCTCGCGATCGAACTTTGCGCCGAGGTCGCTGGGCAGCTTGCGCCATTCTGCGACTGCGGCATCCCATGCTTCGCCGGCGGGTGAGTAGCGGCGGCCTTTGAGATACGCGAAGGTGGTTTCATCTGGAGCGATCATGCCGGCGCGCGCGCCGGCTTCGATGCTCATGTTGCAGATGGTCATGCGGCCTTCCATCGAGAGCGCGCGGATGGCCGAGCCTGCGTATTCGATGACGTGGCCGGTTGCGCCGTCGGTGCCGATCTGGCCGATGATGGCGAGCACGATGTCTTTGGCGGTGACGCCCTTAGGCAGCTCGCCTTCAACGGCGATGCGGAAGGTTTTTGGCTTATCCTGCGGGAGAGTCTGCGTGGCGAGTACGTGTTCGACTTCGCTGGTGCCGATGCCGAAGGCGAGTGCTCCGAAGGCGCCATGGGTAGAGGTGTGGGAGTCGCCGCAGACGATGGTCATGCCGGGTTTGGTGAGGCCAAGCTCAGGGCCGATGACATGGACGATGCCCTGTTCACGGCTGCCTACGTCGAAGAGCTCGATGTCGAATTCTTTGCAATTCTCGCGCAGCGTGGAGATCTGCTTGGCGGCGATCTGGTCGAGGATGTTGAAGCGCTCGGCGAGCGTGGTGGGGACGTTGTGGTCGACTGTGGCGACGCAGCGATCGGGTCGGCGTACTTTGCGGCCGGTCATACGAAGACCTTCAAAGGCCTGAGGCGAGGTGACCTCATGGATGAGGTGCAGGTCGATGTAGAGCAGTGTCGGTTCGCCTGCGGGCTCGGCGACTACGTGCTGCTCCCAGACTTTTTCAAATAACGTTTTTGGCTGATTGCTCATCATATTCTCGTTGTTGTAGCAGTTCCGGTGTGACTAGATGGTTTCGGTGGTGAGGATCTCGCTGAGTGTTTCGCGAACCTTGGCGCCCATCTCGGTTGTGGAGAGGACGGTGAAGTCTGTGGTGTTGCCGCGCGCGAGGTCCGCTGTGCGGAAGTTCTCTTCGAGGACGCGGCGTACGGCTGTCTCGATGGCTACGGCCTCTGCTTCGAGGCCGGCGGAGTGGCGCAGGATGAGCGCGGCAGTGAGGATGGCGCCGAGCGGGTTGGCGAGGCCTTTGCCTGCAATGTCTGGCGCGGAGCCGTGGATGGGCTCATAGAGATTGACCTTGCCCCCGATGGTGGCGGAGGGCAGCATGCCAAGCGAGCCGGTGATTACGGCTGATTCATCGGAGAGGATGTCGCCGAAGAGGTTTTCAGTGAGCACGACGTCGTAGTTGCGCGGGCTGGTCATGAGCAGCATGGCCATGGAGTCGACGAGCTGATGTTCGAGCGTGACGTCGGGATAGTCTTTGGCGACCTCGGTGACGGTGGCGCGCCAGAGTTGCGAGACTTCAAGCACGTTGGCCTTGTCGACGGAGGTGAGCTTCTTGTTGCGCTTCTGGGCGAGTTCAAAGGCGACGCGAGCGACGCGTACGATTTCATCGCGGGTGTAGCGCATGGTGTTCCAGGCTTCGCCTTTGTTTTTGTCCCATTCGCGCGGAGAGCCGAAGTAGAGGCCGCCGAGGAGTTCGCGAACGAAGAGAATGTCGGCGCCTGTGATGACTTCGGGCTTGAGCGGGCTGTTGACGGCGAGCTCAGCTATGGCGAAGGCAGGGCGCAGGTTGGCGAAGCCTCCGAGCGCGGCGCGAAGCTGAAGCAGGCCGGCCTCGGGACGAGTGTTCGGGGGGAGGGCGTTCCACTTGGTGCCGCCGACAGCGCCGAGGAAAACGGCGTCGGAGGCGAGCGCGGCATCGAGGGTTTCTTTTGGCAGAGGGGTGCCATCGGTATCGATAGCGATGCCGCCAATGCGCTTTTCATCGACCTCGAATTCGTGGCCTTCCAGTTCTGCGACGATGCGCAGAACGGCAACTGCCTCGCGAGTAACTTCTGGGCCGATGCCGTCGCCGGCGACTACGAGTAACTTCAGCTTCATTGCATTCCTTTATTGAGGTTGGAGTTCTTTAGTCGACTTCAGCGTAGGACATGGGGCGACGGTCGCGAATCTGCTGCGAGAGCAGGCCGACCAGGTCCTGGTCGTAGATATTCTTCTTGCGATCGGCGAGGGCGACGAAGCGATAGTAGGTCTGTTGCAGTTCGTCGCGCGAGAGGGTGAAGCCAAGCTGTTCAAGACGATTGCGCAGCGCGGCGCGACCAGAGTGTTTGCCGAGTACGAGAAGCGTGCTTGCGGCTCCGACTGAGGCTGGAGTCATGATCTCGTAGCAGAGCGGGTTGGCAAGCATTCCGTGCTGGTGAATGCCGGACTCATGCGCGAAGGCGTTGGCTCCAACGATGGCCTTGTTAGGGGAGGGCGAAAAGGTGATGAGCTGCCCGAGGGTCTGGCTGGTGGGCACGAGCTTGTCGAGATGGATGTTGGTGCTGATTCCGTAACGGTCGGCGCGAACGTAGAGGGCTGCGGCTACCTCTTCGAGGGCTGCGTTACCGGCGCGCTCGCCGATGCCGTTGATGGCGCACTCGATCTGACGCGCTCCGGCGGCCACTGCTGCGAGTGAGTTGGCGACGGCGAGGCCGAGATCGTCATGGCAGTGGGAGGAGAGGATGATGCGTTCTGCATCGACGGCGGGAATGCGTTCGCGGACTTCGCGAAACATCTGCGCGTACTCCTCTGGGGTGGAGTAGCCGACGGTGTCAGGCATATTGATGGTGGTGGCGCCGGCCTGGATGGCGACGCGAACCATTTCCACGAGAAAGTCGCGGTCGGAGCGCGTGGCGTCTTCGGGGGAAAACTCTACGTCGTCGCACAGTTTACGTGCCTGTTGCACGGATTCTGCGGCCTGGGCGAGCGCCTGTTCGCGGCTCATTTTGAGCTTGTATTCAAGGTGCAGATCGCTGGAGGCGAGGAAGACATGGATGCGCGCGCGGTCGGCGTGCTCGAGCGAACGCGCGGCCATGACGATGTCTTCGGACTTGGCTCGGGCCAGCGAACAAATGCGGGGAGCACGAATTGCCTGAGTAATGGTGGCGATAGCTGCGAAGTCGCCTTCGGAAGCCATGGCGAAACCAGCTTCGAGAACGTCGACGCCCAGGTCTTCAAGGGCGTGGGCCATTGAAAGCTTTTCCTGGGTGGTCATGCTGCAGCCCGGAGATTGTTCTCCGTCGCGGAGGGTGGTGTCAAAGATCAGAACATGGCTGTTGTCCATGGGGGTCATCCGGTTCGTCCTGTGGGCGCACTTCTTCGCCTGAGATAGTGTCACCGATCTGGCCTGTATAACGCAAAGTTATTATTGTTTGGTATTTGATTAAAATTAGTTATGCTCAAAAGAGAGGATTAAAGCCGTGGAAATACACCAGTTGGAGACGTTTCTGGCAGTGGCTGAGGAGCGAAGTTTTTCGCGGGCGGCGGTGCGAATGCATCGCACGCAGCCGGCGATAAGCCAGGTGATTCGCAAGCTTGAGGAGTCAGTGGGCGAAGTGCTGCTGGACCGGGCCGCGCGGGATGGCTCGTTGACTGCTGCAGGCGAGTTGCTGCGCGAGTATGCACTGCGTCTGATCGCGCTGCGGCGTGAGGCTGAGTCGGCGATGGAGGAGCTGAAGTCACTCGAGCGCGGGCAGCTGCAACTGGCGGCGAATGAGTACACGTGCCTGTATCTTTTGCCAGTGCTGGACGCGTTTCGACGGGAATATCCGAAGATCGATGTGACTGTACATCGTTCGCTTGCGAGCCGCATTCCGGAGGAACTGAACCTGCGCGAATTTGAATTGGGGGTGATCTCGTTCAAGCCGGACACGGAGCAGTACCGGTCTGTAGCGGTGTATGCGGACACGCTGGCGTTTGTGGTGAATCCGCAACATGCATTGGCGAAGGCGAAGCGGGTTTCGATTACCGATCTTGGCGAGGAACTGTTTGTGGCGCACAATGTGCCTTCGCCTTTGCGGCGGCGAGTTATCGAAACGTTTGAAAAACATCGCACGCCACTGCAGATGCGCATTGAGCTGCCATCGATAGAAGCGATCAAGCGATTTGTGGCGATGGGCAATGGCGTGGCGCTGGTGCCACGGCTGACTGTTGCGCACGAGTTGGAGATTGGCGATCTGGTATCAGTGCCGGTGGATGAGTTGGAGTTTCGGAGGCTGCTGCGGCTGGTGTATCGGAGGCAGGGCAAGCTGTCTTATGCTGCGACGGCGTTTCTGCAGACGGTGCGTTCGATGGCTACCGAGGTTGGGGCGCCGTTTCATTACCAGGTGGAGCGGTAGAGTGCCGCGAGACTAGAGCAGCGCCGAGGCAATGGCCAGGGTGGCGATGGCTGCGGTTTCCGCTCGCAGGATTCTTGGACCGAGCGATACTGCTTGCCATTGGTGTTGCTGGAAGAGCGCGAACTCTTCGGGTGTCCAGCCGCCTTCGGGGCCGATGGCGAATTCAAAGGCAGGCAGTTCCGGTCCGGCTGCATCAAGAGCAGTGGTGATGCTTTCACGCAAGGCTATGCTGTGCTCTTCTTCAGAGAGCAGGATGTGCTGCGCGGGTGTTTGCTGTTGCAGGCGTGCAGGCAGTGCGACTGGGTCTTCAACGGTGGGAAGATCGGCGCGGCGGGATTGTTTGGCGGCTTCATGAGTGATGCGCCGCCATCGCTCGACACGTTTAGCTGCAGCCTGCGCGAGATGCTTTTCGGTACGGCGAGCGAGTATCGGGACGATGGCGGATACTCCGAGCTCGGTGGCCTTTTCGATGGCCCACTCCATGCGGTCGAACTTGAAGATGGCGAGCAGCAGGGTCATCGGAAGCGCGCGTTCGAAGGGAATCTCTTTTAAGAGCGTGAAGCTGACTTCCTGGTGATGGACGCTGGAGATTACAGCGTGATAGACGCGGCCGTTGGCGACGATGTCGGCTTCAATGCCGGGCTGTGCGCGAAGGACGCGCGTGAGGTGCTCGGCTTGCGCTCCTGTGAGGCTTGCGGTTGTGGCGGTGAAGGTATCGGCGATCCAGCGTCGTCTGGTCATGATGGTCTTATTATCGATGCTCGAGTGAAGAGCAGAGACAGAAAAGGGGACGCTGGATGCGCCCCCTTTCCTGTTGCCTTTTTGTGATGCTTGCCTCTGTTGCTTGCCTATTCTCCCTGGAGACATCAAGCAGATTGCAGTTGAAAACAAATCGCTGCAATGGATGAAGGTATAGATTCATGCTCGATTGGTGTCAAGAGAAAAATTCATACTCCAACTTTTTTCTTCTGATCTGCTCCATCTCAGTTTCAGTTTGGTTTGGACAAAGGCAAATGTTCGAGGATGTGCGATGAGCGAAGGAAGGCAAGAAAGAGACCTGTGGCGAAGTCATGCCAGCTGTGAGCGAGCATGCCTGGAAAGAGATTGCGTCTCAACAAAGTGAGGCCACTGAAGAGTGCACCGTAGACAGTGATGATGCAGATTCCACGCACGCCTTCATAGCCGTGCGCTGCGCCAAAGACAAGCGACGAAAAGAGAATTGCAATTGGAATGCGATGCATGATGGATATGCCCTGCGATTGCAAATAGCCGCGAAATACAAGCT
>Ga0206935_10143_pt1 | contig 26155 bp, 20 predicted proteins | sample Alteio_BWOrgHeat_13_FD_152924 | JGI IMG/M metagenome (GOLD analysis project Ga0206935, IMG submission 152924) | Enriched cells from forest soil in Barre Woods Harvard Forest LTER site, Petersham, Massachusetts, United States -... | ecosystem: Environmental > Terrestrial > Soil > Temperate forest >...
GCTAAATCCCATCCCTTGTACCAGGAATTTAGGCTGTGGAAATTGCTGAAGGATTTACGCATTTATAAAAAAGCTGTTCCGGAAGATATTGATGTTACCGCTGATTTATTACCCCTGGATGAAGACCGTGTGGCTTTATTTGACTGGCTAAATACAAGAAAAGAAATTGATCAACAAGCTTTCTTGAAATATGCTGCATTCAATTTAAAAAAGAACACTGACAATTACCGATGGAATTATGTGGAGGACAAAATTTATCCTTGCAATGAAACAAGGGCTATGATATTATCGCGGCTGAATAAAATAGAAAATATTTCAAAAGACTTCCTAACACGGGAAAATGAAGAAGCACTATGGCATATTTTGTATTCGGTAGAAGATAAGAACGATGTTGAAAAAGCATTAAAAACCTTTGCCAAAAAGAATGGATTGGGGGAGGATTTTGTTGAGAATTTCAAAAAAGTCCCTCCATTTAAAAAGGAATATGGTTCCTATTCAGCTAAAGCAATTAAAAAATTATTGCCAATAATGCGTTTAGGTAAATACTGGGATGCAGAACAAGTTGCGGCGAATATTGAGTCGTACAAGGCCAATATTCAAAGTCTTATTTTGACACTTAACAACAAAAAAAAAAGAAACGCCGCAGAAAAAGAAGTTGACCGATTAAGAAACCCCAAGCTTTTAGAAACCTTTGAAAACTTACTTAAAGCTGATATTTATTCATTTGAAGGATTAGCAGAATATTTGGCATCGTATATCGTCTATGGAAGGCATTCGGAAGATGGCGATATTAAGGATTGGAATACAGCGGATAAAATTCAGCTTTTACCCCAACACAGCTTGCGTAACCCAATTGTAGAACAGGTAATAAATGAAACATTGCAGGTGGTTCGTGATATATGGAAAAAATATGGCAACGGTGAAGCCGATTTCTTTAATGAAATACATATTGAACTTGGCCGCGAAATGAAAAACCCCAAAAAGGACAGAGAAAAAATAACAAAGCAAATTACAGAAAATGAGAACACAAATCTCCGTATAAAGGCCCTGTTAATCGAATTATTAAACGATACAGAAGTAGAAGACGTAAGACCTTATTCACCCACGCAACAGGAAATCTTAAAGATTTTCGAAGACGGGGTCTTAAATTCGGAAGACGGGAATATTCCTGACGAAATTTTAAAAATTTCCAAACAGGCGCAACCCACTTCTTCCGAGTTGATTCGTTACAAACTTTGGTTGGAACAAAAGTACCGGTCACCTTATACCGGCGAAATTATTCCATTAAACAAGCTTTTCACGAGAGCTTACGATATCGAACATATTATTCCACAATCAAGATATTTCGACGACTCTTTCAGTAACAAAGTAATTTGCGAAGTAGAAGTAAATAAAGATAAGGACAATAGTACTGCCTATGAATATATAAAAAACAATTCAGGCAAAAAAGTAGAGTTAAGCTATGGAAAAATGGCCACTATTTTTACTGTCGAGGATTATGAAGATTTTATCAAAAATAACTATGGTAAAAGCCGTAGTAAAATGAAACGATTACTGATGGATGATATACCGGAATCGTTTATTCAAAGACAACTTAACGATAGCCGTTACATTAGCAAGGTTGTAAAGAGTTTAATGAGCAACATTGTTCGTGAAGAAGGTGAGCAAGAGGCGATTTCAAAAAATGTAATAGCAACTAATGGCGCAATAACATCCACGCTAAAACAAGATTGGGGCTTAAATGATGTTTGGAATGATATTGTTTATAACCGATTTGAGCGTTTGAATGAACTTACCGACAGTACAAATTTTGGCGAATGGACAGATAAAGAAGGCAAAAGAGTATTTCAAACACAAATTCCCATTCAATACCAGAAAGGATTTAGTAAAAAACGAATCGATCACCGCCACCACGCTATGGACGCTATTGTCATTGCTTGTGCCAGTCGTAACCATATTAATTATTTGAACAATGAAAGTGCCTTGGGGAAAGACACAACGATAGAAAAGGAAAAAAAGCGATATGATTTAAAACAAGGTCTTTGCTATAAAAAGTACAATGACGATACTAAACAAAACTATAAATGGGTGTTTTATAAACCATGGAGTACTTTCACCCAGGAGGCCAAAGAAGCGCTATTTAATATAGTGGTAAGTTTCAAACAAAATCTCCGGGTAATTAATAGATCAGTTAACCACTATCAAATAAGTAAAAAGACAGAAGACGGTCGTTACATCAAAGAATTGGTAAAACAAACAAAAGGAGATAATTGGGCAGTGCGAAAACCGATGCACAAGGATACAGTATCGGGACTGGTGCAACTAAAGTTTAAGAAAACTGTATCCTTATCAATAGCATTGGATAATTGGGAAATGATAACGGTCAAATCTTTGAGAAAATATATTAAAGAATTGGTTTTGCAAAACAATGATAAGAACCAACTTTTAAAGTTGTTTAAGGCGAATGAAAATAAATGGAATGATTTAGATATTTCAAAAGTTGAAATTTATTATTGGGATAAGGAAAATGCTGCCTCAAGAGTTAAAATTGATGATGGTTTCAATTCATTAAAAATCGAGAGCATAACTGATACTAGCATCAAAAAAATAATGTTGAATCACTTAAATAAATATAATGAAGATAGAAATGGAAAAACTATAGAACATTCCGAATTAGCATTTTCAAGTGAAGGGATCGAAGAATTAAATAAAAACATTGTAGAACTAAATAGCGGTAAACTACATCAGCCCATTTATAGAGTGCGCACCTATGAACCAATGGGCAATAAATTCAATGTTGGAGTAAGGGGAAATAAAAAAGGCAAATTTGTTGAAGCTGCAAAAGGAACAAATTTATTTTTTGCCATTTATGGTGATGGAACAGGTAAACGTATTTACGATACTATACCTTTTAATATCGTAATGGAAAGACAAAAACAGGGATTGCCACCTGTACCTGAAGCAAATGATAAAAACAATCAATTGTTGTTTTATTTATCACCAAACGACTTGGTATACCTGCCTAATGAAGAAGAAAAAGGCAGAATAGGTTTAATTGATTTTAGCACACTTAATAAAGAACAGGTAAAAAGGATATATAAAGTAGTCAGCTCATCTACTTACCAATGTTTTTTTATTAGAAATGACATTGCAACCTCAATTGTAAATAAATTCGAATTTTCAGCGCTTAATAAAATGGAAAAATCCCTTGAAGGTTCTATGATTAAAGATTTCTGTATTAAATTAAAAGCTGATCGTTTAGGCAATATTAAACCAGCATAAACCATGATCAAACGCACCCTCCATTTCGGCAACCCGGCATACCTCAGCAAACGCAATGAGCAATTACTGATCGAACTGCCTGATGCTTCAAAATTGGGGAATAACAAGCGTTCGGTCCCGATAGAGGATATTGGCGTGGTGATATTGGATAACCAGCAGATCACCATTACCCAGGCCGCCCTGGCCGCGCTGCTGCAAAATAATGCGGCCGTCATCACCTGCGATGATACCCATCACCCTGTCGGGCTGTTTTTACCATTGGATGGCCACGATATACAAAGCGAACGTTTTCGCCACCAGATCGACGCGACTGAGCCGCTTAAAAAACAGCTTTGGCAGCAAACCGTAACCGCCAAAATATTAAACCAGGCGGCGGTTTTAAGTGAACGGGGGATAGAAATTGACAGTATGCTGCATTGGGCTAAAAATGTACGCAGCGGCGACCCGGATAACTACGAAGGCCGCGCTGCAGCATATTACTGGCGCTACATCTTCGGCGCCGAAACAAATTTTTTTCGCCGCCGCGTGGGTGAGCCGCCCAACAACATGCTCAATTACGGCTATGCCATATTACGGGCTATGATGGCGCGCAGTTTGGTTGGTTCGGGCCTGCTGCCTACGCTGGGCATACATCACCACAATAAATATAACGCCTATTGCCTTGCCGATGATATTATGGAGCCCTACCGGCCTTATGTGGATAAATTGGTTTGCGAAATTGTTGACGAGGGCGAATCCCGCACGCTCGGGATTGAATTTTTAACCACCGAACTAAAAGCCAGGCTGCTTGGTATTGCCACAACGGATGTGCATATCGAGAAAGAAACCAATCCTTTAATGGTTGGCTTGCAGCGCACCACCGCCTCGCTGGCTAAATGCTATGAATTAAAGGCGCGTAAAATACTGTACCCGGTTATGCAAAATCCCGAACGCCCGGGACGGGCCATCAAATACAAGCCGGCAGAGGACGATACGATGAATATGGCGGCCGAAGAAGATGTGCCGTACCATAAAACAGATGATGACGGGCGGGAATTGCCGTTTTGAAAATGTAAAACCGAAAAAGAGCTTTCGGCTTTTCGCTTTCAGCTTTCAGCTTACTATGCGTTTCAACGAATACCGCATTTTGTGGATACTTGTACTGTTTGACCTGCCGACCGAAACCAAAAAGGACCGGAAGCTGGCAGCCAAATTCCGGAAGGAAATTATGGCTGACGGTTTTGCGATGTTCCAGTTTTCGATTTATTTAAGGCATTGCAGCAGCCGCGAAAATACCGATGTGCACATTAACCGTGTAAAAAAACTGCTGCCGCCAAAAGGGCATGTCGGGATTTTAACAGTCACGGATAAGCAATTTGGCATGATGGAACTATTTTACGGCAAGGAACAAAAGGATTTGCCCAATACGCCGCAGCAATTAGAATTGTTTTAAAGTAAGAACCCGTCCCGATGTTGATCGGGGCGGGCTCTTTTTTCTTTTTGTAATTTTTGCGATAAATCGCTTAAAATCAATGCGATAACAGGGGGTATATTGGGCCTAATATCGCAAAGAACAAATCTGAAAGCAAATCACAACTTGTTGTTATACTGGCTTTGGTCAATGCCATTGGGCCTAATATCGCAAAGAACAAATCTGAAAGCAAATCACAACAGATTGGTATTAGGAAATTAAAGAAAAAAAATTGGGCCTAATATCGCAAAGAACAAATCTGAAAGCAAATCACAACGAAGTCAAGCAAATTGTAACCGTTTTTGTCATTGGGCCTAATATCGCAAAGAACAAATCTGAAAGCAAATCACAACCACGTTGCGCATGATTGGCGCGATGGTGATATTGGGCCTAATATCGCAAAGAACAAATCTGAAAGCAAATCACAACTGGATATCGATGGTCATCGCACCGGTGATCATTGGGCCTAATATCGCAAAGAACAAATCTGAAAGCAAATCACAACTTCATGTTAATTAGGATTGATTTGGTCAATATTGGGCCTAATATCGCAAAGAACAAATCTGAAAGCAAATCACAACTTATGGTCACTTGTTGATAAAGTTTAGCTAATTGGGCCTAATATCGCAAAGAACAAATCTGAAAGCAAATCACAACTAAAACCCCATTTATCCAAATCACGAAGCATTGGGCCTAATATCGCAAAGAACAAATCTGAAAGCAAATCACAACATAAACCAGTAGTGGTGTTCTCGCTGGAGAATTGGGCCTAATATCGCAAAGAACAAATCTGAAAGCAAATCACAACTAAACAATGTTACGCACAAAGGTACCTAACATTGGGCCTAATATCGCAAAGAACAAATCTGAAAGCAAATCACAACCGTGGTCGAGGTGTGCAATTGTTAGTACTAATTGGGCCTAATATCGCAAAGAACAAATCTGAAAGCAAATCACAACGGGGGTAAATAGGAGGTAAAAGAGGTGTTAATTGGGCCTAATATCGCAAAGAACAAATCTGAAAGCAAATCACAACACCAAGGTGGAGCAGCACGACGCAGGTAAAATTGGGCCTAATATCGCAAAGAACAAATCTGAAAGCAAATCACAACCGGAATTTAGCAAGTGACGACATTAGGTATATTGGGCCTAATATCGCAAAGAACAAATCTGAAAGCAAATCACAACTTCGCCTGTCTCACAATGCTAAACTTAAGCATTGGGCCTAATATCGCAAAGAACAAATCTGAAAGCAAATCACAACACGCCCTGGTTAAAGTCGCTATTATTCATTATTGGGCCTAATATCGCAAAGAACAAATCTGAAAGCAAATCACAACTATTTTTCCGCTTGTTGAAGCGGGGATGTCATTGGGCCTAATATCGCAAAGAACAAATCTGAAAGCAAATCACAACAGTATCGTCTCGCTAATAACGTTTGTACAGATTGGGCCTAATATCGCAAAGAACAAATCTGAAAGCAAATCACAACACACAACGTATTATGAACACCGGTAATGAGATTGGGCCTAATATCGCAAAGAACAAATCTGAAAGCAAATCACAACTCGTCGGCGTGGTTGTGTATGTGGCTATTAATTGGGCCTAATATCGCAAAGAACAAATCTGAAAGCAAATCACAACAACTTTCTGACGAGGCTCTTAAAGAAATAAATTGGGCCTAATATCGCAAAGAACAAATCTGAAAGCAAATCACAACCTAAATCAACTGATGAGTTGAAAGAGCTGTATTGGGCCTAATATCGCAAAGAACAAATCTGAAAGCAAATCACAACGTAAATTGCTCCAGGAACTCTTTTCGCTTAATTGGGCCTAATATCGCAAAGAACAAATCTGAAAGCAAATCACAACTGACGAGCAAGCAACCACGCGGGAAATGCATTGGGCCTAATATCGCAAAGAACAAATCTGAAAGCAAATCACAACTGTACATAGTTTAAATAAACTTTAATTAATATTGGGCCTAATATCGCAAAGAACAAATCTGAAAGCAAATCACAACCCAGTCGTCGCAAACCCAAAACTTTGTCCGATTGGGCCTAATATCGCAAAGAACAAATCTGAAAGCAAATCACAACTGTTACCTATTATCAATAAAAAAGCCCCGGATTGGGCCTAATATCGCAAAGAACAAATCTGAAAGCAAATCACAACCGTACCACCGTCATTAATAGAGCCTGACATATTGGGCCTAATATCGCAAAGAACAAATCTGAAAGCAAATCACAACGATGTATCGCCATACGAAAAAAACCGAAAATTGGGCCTAATATCGCAAAGAACAAATCTGAAAGCAAATCACAACTATTAATTATCTCTCAACACAGCCCTTTATATTGGGCCTAATATCGCAAAGAACAAATCTGAAAGCAAATCACAACCGATATACAATCGCTTTAAAAGGGATTTAGATTGGGCCTAATATCGCAAAGAACAAATCTGAAAGCAAATCACAACTTAATGGGGTTTTTAAACTCAATTCCACGATTGGGCCTAATATCGCAAAGAACAAATCTGAAAGCAAATCACAACTATGTGGCTTTTCTTAATCAGTTGAAATTGATTGGGCCTAATATCGCAAAGAACAAATCTGAAAGCAAATCACAACTTTTTTTGCGCTGTTTTTAACATAGTATTTATTGGGCCTAATATCGCAAAGAACAAATCTGAAAGCAAATCACAACTCTGAATATATGAACAATTCTGACCTTGAATTGGGCCTAATATCGCAAAGAACAAATCTGAAAGCAAATCACAACTAACCAAAGTTTTCCGTTTTCGTCAATGTAATTGGGCCTAATATCGCAAAGAACAAATCTGAAAGCAAATCACAACAGGAATACGCCAACTATCAAAAGTATTTAGATTGGGCCTAATATCGCAAAGAACAAATCTGAAAGCAAATCACAACCTTCGTTAGCAGCTATACAAGCACTGTCAAATTGGGCCTAATATCGCAAAGAACAAATCTGAAAGCAAATCATAACTATCCGAAGTCTCCCGACTTCGGATAGTTGTGATTTGCTGCCTTTAAGGGGCTTTTGCCCACTCGCTCTTTTTGTGAGCGATGCCAAACTTACGAAGTTTCTAAAACTTCGTAAGTTTTGGGGTTTATTTTAATCATCCAAAAACAAAAAACGGCGCCATCGTGCCCGATTAAATAACGATTTGCGGTATTTTTGCTCATCATCAATCGTTAAATGAAAGCTATTTTTCCCCTGTTGAATAAGATTTGGCTGTCCGCGGCAATCATTATGCTAACCGGTTCACTTTACGCCCAACTCCCTAAAGTTGTCTGCGGCACGATAAAACGCCTCGAAAACTTCCCCTCTAAATATATCGATCCCCGCAACGTGGATATCTGGCTGCCGGAGGGTTACTCCGGCGATAAAAAATACGCTGTGCTTTATATGCACGACGGACAGGCGCTTTTTGACTCGACATTGATGTGGAACCATGAGGAATGGGGCGTGGATGAGACCCTATGCAAGCTGCTGGCCGAAAATAAAATAAAAGACTGCATTGTGGTGGGCATCTGGAACACGGCCAAACGCTTTCCTGAATATTTTCCGCAGCAACCATTCTACAGCCTGAACCAACCCGACCAGCAAAAAATATTAGCGATAGGCCGGGATAAAAATACGCCGTTGCTGGGAAATGGCCCCGTATCTGATAATTACCTTAAATTTTTGGTAAACGAACTGAAACCCTATATCGACAGCCATTACAGCACCGCGCCGGGACGAAAAACCACTTTTATTATGGGATCGAGCATGGGCGGATTGATCTCGATGTACGCCATTTGCGAGTACCCTAAAGTGTTTGGCGGGGCTGCCTGCATGTCCACACACTGGCCCGGGATATTTACAACCGTTGATAACCCCATCCCCGCTGCTTTTTTGAGTTATTTAAACGGTCACCTGCCATCGCCAAAAGATCATAAGATTTATTTCGACCACGGCAGCGCCACGCTGGACGCCATGTACAAACCTTACCAGCAAAGCGCCGACAGCATTATGCGCGCCCATGGTTATACCGATGCTAACTGGATGAGCCGCGAGTTCCCCGGCGATGATCATTCCGAGCGTTCGTGGAACAGGCGGCTGGCTATTCCGATGGTTTTTTTGTTAGGCAAGGATTAATCACAGCAATGCTCATAGTTCCCGGATCCAAATATTGCGGTAGCTTATCGGTTTTTGTCCCCGCAGGGTCTCTCGCAGAGGACCCTGCGCCGCATGTTGCAGGGGCACGGATTTTCAGTGGCATACCGGCTTCTCCGCTTACGGGTCCTACGAGCACGGACCGCAGGGTCCTCTGCGAGAGACCCTGCGGAAACGGGAATCACAGCAAGGCTCATGGCTCCCTAATCCAAATATTGCGGTAGCTTATCGGTTTTTGTCCCCGCAGGGTCTCTCGCAGAGGACCCTGCGCCGTGTGTTGCAGGGGCACGGATTTTCAGTGGCCTACCGGCTTCTCCGCTTTCGGGTCCGACGGACACTGGCCGCAGGGTCCTCTGCGAGAGACCCTGCGGAAACGGGGAATAAATCAAAACCCATCGATCAACTCCTTTGCCGGCTTAAGGCTAAGGCCGAAATAAAATTGCTGACCGTTGTGGTAATTTTCCCTCAGCTCAAAATTTTCGAACGCGGGGCCACCGGGGACATCGATATAATTGCTTTTATCTGCATTTTCCCCGCTCCAATATTTTGCCCTGCCGTTTACCCGCACCACCAGCGAGCTATCATACCCGCCTGCGTCCACACGCCAGTACTGCGTGAGCTTATAAAACGGCCGGTAGCGCCAATGCCACCTGGCCAAATAAGGCGGCGATTGCGGCCATGATGCCAGTTGGTTAAATGACTCATTAGATTCCGCCATCACTACCGGATCGCCGGATTTATTCCTTAACATCTGGCTGACCGGGTACGGGTCTTTTTCGGCAAATTCAATATCATCATAGCCGCCAAACAATTGTCTCGAATCGATCACTTTATCCTTTAAATAGAGCAGCCGCAGCCGCGAATAGTTACCCATGGTGGCCGTAAGCGCACAGCGCTGCATAACAGCGCTGTTTTTATGATTGAATAGCTGCAGCCCCAACTCGCCAGGCTTGTCGCTCCTGATGGTCAATTTTAAATATGGATTTGCGCCGTCTGCAAATTTCTCCATCAAAATATACACCGAAAGTTCCTCCACCTCCGGGTGTGATTTATCCGGGTGAGTGATTACCCCCGTAGTATTGGCATAGGGGCTGAAACCGCCCGTAGTATCCGATGCAGCCCAAAACAGTTTGCCCAGTTTACCGTCAACTACCGACGGCCTTACTTCGCTAAATTCCATGTCGCCGTCCACCAAAGGTTCAACGGCGATGTAATTGATCAAATAAATTACGCCGTTTAATTCGTAACCTACCCTCAGCAAGCCGCGCGGCCCGCCCTCTGAGCCCGGAATGTTCCCTTCCAATGAAGCCGGCCACAACCCGACGACTATCCCGCCATGAATACCCCATACCGGCGGCGATTTTGCATTTTCAGGGCGGATCCAAACGGTGTTTGCTGCGGTTGATTGTGCTGCCGAAGTCTGGAAAAGTGCTGGCAACCCGACAGTTAGGATGGCAAGGATGCGCTTCATGCTATTGAACATCTTTTCAAAATCTTTTCGTAAAACTATTTAAAAGCCGCCAAATAAACGACCAAAATGCATTGAGACACAGGGAAACCGCTTTTAAATTTAATTGCAGCTACCCTCTTTCCGCCGCAGGCGAAGAGAGGGTGGTCGAGCGCAGCGATGACCGGGTGAGTCTGCCTAAAGGCGGATGCTCGACCCTCTCCCGCAAGCGGGAAAGAGGGTAAAGCACTTATTTACAATTTAGCAGCCAAAACATTTTTAAGGTGATTTCCCTGCATTGAGACGCAGCAATAAGTGACAACAAGCCAGGGCTCATCCCTTCATCATAAAATAAAACCAAACGTCGATGCGCGTTTTAAAGCCCAAACTTTCATACACCTTTATTGCGCGCTCGTTATCAGCCCTCGAATGCAGATAGGGGATATCTCCTGCGGATTTTATTCTGTTAACCTGGTTAAGGATGAGTTTCCGGGCATAGCCCTTGCCGGTATGGCCCGGGCGGGTACAAACGGCGCTTACCTCGGCGTAGTTGAATGCGTGCAGGCGCTGGCCGGCCATGGCTACCAATTGATCACCCTCAAAAATGCCCTCGTAATGGCCGAAGTCGATAGTTTTCGATGCAAACGGACCGGGATTGGTTAGCTGCGTAAGTTCTATCATTTGCGGAACATGCTCGCTCGTCAGCGGCATAATGTCATTTGTTGGTTCCTCCCGCAGATCGTTTTCGGCGCAAACCATTTGTACACCATGAATAGCGCGCAGAATATTCCAAAACGCGGGTATTTCAACTTGCGCCGGGGCGACAAATAAAACAGGCCTGTTTTGCGGCAGCATTTCATACAGCAATGCAAAGTTTTCAGCGGTGTTGCTGCTGAAGGCAGCAAACGGCGATACTTCGTTATCAAAATATTTTATGTCGTCATTTCCAAACGAAAGGCTGCTGTTGCCGGAGATCAGGGCATTCCATGCCGGGTTGTCGAGTACGTGCGCCATAATCACAAACATAAAAATTTAATGGCCGCACACTTGTTAACATTATTTTTTTGACATTTGATTCACGTTATTTATCCTATCTTGCTCTGCATATCCACATCATTATGAAACGCTACCGATTGATTCCCGCTATTTTACTTTGTACACTGATCTTCGGTTTTACCACTTCGAAAACCGGTCATTGGAAACAACTTTTTAATGGAAAGGACCTTTCCGGATGGGACACCTATATCGGGCCCGACCTGGACGATGCAGGTAAGCCTATAACCGGGCAGCCTATCGGCCTTAATAATGACCCGCGGCATGTTTTTACCATTGTAAGTGACAGCGGCGAGAACCTGATCCGCATTTCAGGTCAAAACTGGGGCGCCATATCCACCAAAAAAGAATACGAGAACTATCACCTGCAATTGCAATTTAAATGGGGGAAATTGTTATGGGGACAAAAAAAGGGCAAAAAGAAGGATAGCGGACTGCTCTATCACTCCGTAGGCAAATACGGCGCCGACTACGGGGCCTGGATGCGCTCGCATGAGTTCCAGATTGAAGAGGGTAACTGCGGCGACTATTGGGGCGTTGCCGGCGGCATGGCCGATATGCCGGTGGTGAAAAGATCGGAAACGGACTATGTTTATACCCCGGGCGGAACGATGACGACCTTTAAAGAAGGCTCGAAGGTAGGGCGCCATTGCATTAAACAAGGCGATGCCGAAAACCCAACCGGCCAGTGGAACACCGTCGATCTGTATTGCTATGGCGACACCAGCATTCACGTTGTAAATGGCAAGGTGATGATGATATTATATCATTCCAAACAGCAGGATAATGGTGTGGAGTCGCCGCTTACTAAAGGAAAAATCCAGATCCAATCAGAAGGTTCAGAAGTATTTTACAGGCATATCATGATCCAGCCGATAGACCGGCTGCCCTCAGCATTGTTAAATTGAAGCTCTTGATAAATCCCAGCATCGTCAAATAAGCTTCATTGTTTATTTCTGTTCAGGCTCGTTTTAGCCGCGCAATCAGCAAATGGGGCCAGGTTCCGAAACTTTCAAAATCAGCGCCCCATCGCCCAAGGTGGCTTGCACTCCTTGCCCCTGAAAATCATTTTGTCAAGAATTTAATTCCGTTCATCAAGTATTCCGGCAAACTGGAATAGTTGCCTGTTTTTCGTTTAAAATAGGTATTAACTTAATCCAAAATTAGTGCTTGAAAGTAAAATTCAACCTTAATTATTAATAAGGGAGTTATCCAAATGGATTATTGCTATACAGCGCACACACTGTTAATTTTATAATGACAATTTATGTACCCTGACGACCTTTTGGGTTGTGCTGAATAGATATGCCGTTTTTTGGATAAAGTAAATTATAGCTTAATCCAAACTCGGCGTTTCAAAGGGCTGATAACCTGTTTTACAGCATGCTTACGCAGGACATCGTATTTGTCAGGATTTGATAAAAGAGCAACCGATAATTTAAATTATTCATCAAACATAAAAACAGGAATCATGAAAAAATTTCTATTACCTATCATTTTGGCTGTTGCGGGCGTAGTGTTGTTCCTACTTCCGCTCTTTCAATCGTCGGGCGACATCGATGTAAAGATACAGCCGGCGGGGGTCATTATGCCGGCAGCCTACAAGGTGTATGCAAACCCCAATGTGGCAGGCGGGCGCTTCAACCTGTTTAAAGCGGTTGTAAAAAACACCGGCTCGGGCGAGATTAAAAATTTCAGGGTACAGTTCAAGGTGCCTGGCCTGATTGATGAATGGGCCGATGTCCCCACCGCGACCAATCTTTTGCCCGGCCAAACCGCTGTGGTAACCTGCTTTCCGGTCTTTCCGCAAAGCATAACGGAGCGCAATACCAGCTCGAAAGAAAAGACCGAAATAAAATTCCTTTATGGCGGGAAGGCTAACCCCATTGAACATGATGAATCCTTTACTTTTGATATGACCTCGGTAAACGACATTGTTTTCACCAACATGTCCGACCAGGACAAGGCCGGTTTTAGCGATTTGGCGGAGAACAGGGACCTTTACGCCTGCATGGTGTCTGCTGAAGACCCCATCATCAAACATTATGCGGAAACTGTGCAGCAAAGAATATTGTGCGGAGAATCGGGCGCCGGTGTGGGTGGCAATGGCCAGATAACCGACAAGGACCTGGCTGAAAAGGTCCGTGTTATGGAAGGCGTTTACAACGCTACGCTCATCAGCCACATGGTTTACAGCGAAACCCAAAGCGGGGAAGCTCAATTTGGCGACAATACATCAAGCACGGAACATATTCGCCTTCCGCGCGAAGTGGTCAGCGGAAATACGGGTTTATGTATTGAACTGGCACTGCTGCATGCCAGCGTGTACAAGGCAGCGGGGCTGGACCCGGTGATCTTTTTGATACCCGGCCATGCCTACCCTGGTATAAAAGTGGGCAACCAGTACGTTGCAATTGAGTCGACCGGTATTGGCGGTGTAGGCTTGGGCAGCATTATGAATGCCGACCAGGCCCTGCAAAGCGGCATGACCGAATTAAAAACCTTTTACACCGAAGCCAGCAAGGGCAATCCCGCCTATCGATTGCTTGACATAAACGAGCTTTATTCCGACGGCTACCAGGATATGGAACTAAAGCCCGACCCGATATTAGCCGGGGAAGCCGACAAAATAACCCAGACCTGGCCAACCTGCCTGTTATCGGCGATAGCCGAGGCACAGCGGGCAGCCCCAGCCAGGGCAGCGGCGCCGGTAAGAAGAACAACCTACGCGCCGCGCCCACGCAACAACAACGATAACAACAACAACGATAACAAACCGTCTTCGTCAGGATGGACCTCCTATAGCTTAAGCAACGTGAGCGTAAGCTACCCTGCCGACTGGAAAGTATTATTCCGTCCGGTGGCCCAGTTCCCGGCTATCGTTATGATGGCCGTATCTGCCGACAGAACCGGAATGGTGGAACTATACAACGTGCCGGGGGCATATAATCCCGAACAGGCAGCGGCCTACATCAGGACCACCCTGGCGCGAATGGGCGAAAATGTTACCTACAGCGAAGCAGGCAGCTATAACGGCTTTACCAGGTTTAATGGCACTACTTACAACGGCCAGGCAGCGCTTAAATGGGTTGGGTTTTTCAAAAACAGCGGCAGCGGCGTCGAGGGCGTAGTTGTGGGAACACCCGGCGGGGGCGATAGGGCCGTACTTAATCAAATTGTTGGTTCGATACAATAATCATTAAAACATTAATTGCAAAAATCATGAAATTGATATCAAAAATAGCAACGTCCATTTGCTTCATAGCTGTTGTATTAATGGCACAAACCGGTAATTCATTTGCACAGGTACAGGCGCCTGATCCGGTAAATCTTCAACAAACAATAATTGTTAAAATTGACAACCTGGGAGATGCCGCGTATGAGTTTGATCAAAACATGACCCAGGCCCAATGGGAAAATTTCAAAAACAGCACATTAGTAAATGATCCTTCCATCGCCAGGCGAAATATGGAGCGCAGTATGTCTACCTATGTGATCGAAGATTTTAACCGTACCACTGATGACATGAACCGATCCGTAAAAATGACCTTTAAGGTTAAGGCGATGGCGGAATACAATGGTAACGGCAACTGGACCTTTAAATTAGATTCCAAAAACCCCCAGGTGAGTAAGCTGGCTGATAACTCTTACATGCTGATCTCAAATATGTATATGGGTAATGCGCTCACACAGCAAACAATTAAGTTATACTTCCCCGATGGAGCGAGCAACATCCAGCAAACAACCGATTCGTTTGGAAAGGCGCTGTTTACTTATTCAAAAGGCGGCGGTTTAATGTCGTACCTGAGCTGGAATAATATTTTGGGTGTATTGCTCATCGCCGCTGCCGTCTTTCTTGTAATAAGGCAGCAAAAACCCGCGCCGCCGCAACCAAAAGTTGCCTGATTGCCTAAATATTTAAAGTTTAAACCACAGATCATGCGTATAAATCGAATTTTAATCATCGCTGCAATATTTATAACCTTTAAGGCTGCCGCACAGGACCAGATCATTGCAAAAGGCGATACACTGGTGCTGCCAAACGGATCAAAATTCTGGATGAACGAACAGGTCACACTCGGCAGCGGCTCATCGCCTGACAGAACATTTAACTATATTTATCTGCCGGAAATGCTGCGCCTGGTGAAAAAGAAACCGGCAGACGCAAATTACTCGGGCCAGATGGCTACCGTCAAAAAATTTCAGCGCGACGGCGTTTATAAGAATACCTATTCGTATAATATCCTGGTGCTGGAGTTTAGCGACCGAAGGCGGTATTGGTGCGATATACAAGGCGCCGTAAGTGCCAATGAAATTATCGACCCCAATAAAAAGAGCGGTGGCCCTGAAAGTAAAGAGACCCGCCTTGCCCGGCTGCAAAAGCTTTATGACTCCGGACAGATAACCAAAGACGAGTACGAAACGCTTAAAAGTAAAATTGTGAACGAAAAAGACCCCAATCCTAATAAGCAAAAACCCAGCGATGCGCCGGCCGTGTTTTAAAGGTTTGGCTAAAAATGATTTTATAAGGGAATAATTGTATAGACGCAACATTTTGCGTCTTGGAACGGCGTAGCTGGATTTACCGGTAAGCCTCGGTCGTTGGGGTTCGAGACGCAAAATGTTGAGATCTCTACGGTGAAGACCCGGATTGCGTGGCCCTGGGGCTTTCTAATAAAGTACACTAACGATGCTGTTTTATTCCTGATCAATGGATCCGGAATTTTTTCGAAGACTATCAATCTTCCGCTGCATCGCCTGCTTATCCGCCGGTGTCTTCGCCAGCGACAATGCTGCCTTAAAGTTTTCAATTGCCTTTCCCCTATCGATCCCGGTGTACAACTCACCAAGCAGCGCGAAATAAAATTGGTTATTTACTAATTTCAATTTCTCCGCCTCAATTATCGCTTCTTCTTTACCATTTGCCTTGGCAAGCGCAAACGTCCGGTTCAGGGCGGCAACCGGCGAGTAGGCGATTTGAAGCAGCCGGTTGTATAGCTGTAAAATGCTTTCCCATTTCTCTTTGGTGTCGTCTTTTTGGGTGTTCCAGTATGCAATGCCCGCTTCCAGGTGATATTTGGAGAGGCTATCGCCCGTTGCAGCTTTTCGAAAATAATAGGCGCCTTTGCTGATCAGGTCATAATTCCATAAACTGGTGTCCTGCTCGTCATATAAAACCAGTTCGCCATTTTCATTTATCCGCGCCTCGAACCTGGAGGAATGAAAGTACATCAATGAAAGCAAGGCATTAACCGGGGGCAGGTCAGTGGGTTCATTTTCTACCAGCATGGTGCAAAGCCGCATTGCCTCAAGGCACAGGTCCTTACGCAAGGTTTGGTTTTGGCTTACGGAGTAGTACCCTTCGCTGAACAGTAAATAAATGGTTGTCAAAACGGTCTCCAGCCGCTCGCCGATCTCCGACGGGCCGGGAAACTCGATTTTTATTTTTTCCTGCCGGAGTTTTTCTTTTGCGCGAAAAAGCCTTTTGTTGATAGTTTCTTTATTGGACAGAAAAGCTTCGGCGATCTCGTCGATGCCAAACCCGCACAGGATGCGTAATGACAGGCCGATCTGCGCTTCAGGCGGTATAACGGGGTGGCAAATGGCAAACATCATTTGCAGCTGGCTGTCGTTTATATTTTGAGGGGACAGATCAAGTTCACTTTCATAACTCAGGGCCGCGTCCTTAACTACAAGTGGCGCAACTTTGGTTTCGAAGGTAGATTCGCGATGCAAATAATTTTTTGCTTTGTTTTTAGCCACGTTGTAAAGCCACGCGGTTGGATTTGGAGGCGCCCCATTATAGGTCCAGGTTTGGGCGGCGGTGAGGAAGGTATCACTGGCAATATCTTCGGCAGTCTCCATCTGCTCAAAGCCGAAGCGCTTACCTAATACGGCCACTATTTTCCGGTACTCCGTCCTGAATAAATGGGGTATTAATTCCTGTTCTTTCATGGCAAAAAAAAGTCTCCCGGAGGTTTCCCGGGAGACCCGTAACTTTAGTGATCTCTTTTCGCAATTCGCCGTACTTCCATGGTATTGCCTTCTCCGCCTAAAACCGGGCAGCCTTTTGCAAACTCCGCTGCTTCATCAGCTGATTCGGCCCTTACGGTAATAATACCGCCTATCGTTTCCTTTATCTCACCAAAAGGTCCATTGGTTACCATCTTGTTGTGATGCACCACTTTTGCATCGTCAAAAAGCAAGCCCGTGCCGCTTACAAACTTGTTTTGCGCAGCAATGCCGCCAATCCAATCCATTGTTGCCTTCATCCATATCTCCATCTGCTCGGGCGACGCAATCTTGCTGCCGTCTTCATGTCTCATAATTAATGCGTACTCATCCATGATTTTTTGTTTTTAGGGTTATCTAATTTATGAATTATACCAGCATAACAAATAGCCCGGGCCAAATTGGACAAATAATTAAAAAACTTAAAATCAACAGTATACTGGAGGGGGGAAGTACCGGGGACCAGGCAGAAACGTTAAAAAGCCAAAAAGATTTACAGGTTATATTACAAATTAATATATTTACGAGATAAGATTATCTAAATTGAAACCACTTTTACCAGCCAGATTTGTATTGCCCATCGGATTGCTGTTGTTATGCAGCGGCATTATCCTCAAAAATTTTAGTTTAATTCCTGATTTTGCCAATGGCTTTTTCGTCGGGCTTGGTATTACCCTCGTTATCGGATCATTCATAAAAAAATGGTACGTAAATCGTCCCGGCTAAATATTGCCTGCCAGCGTTAAGGGCGCAACGTGAGTTTGGAGCGAATATTATTTTAATACTTCATTTTTATTTTTTCATACAATTTTCATATTCAAGGCGCGATTAAAATCCAATAAAACGCATTCTTTGCAGACATATTGCAGCTACATTTCCTAAACTCATAAATAATATTATTTATTTTTTCGACAAAATATTTCGTGGTTCTGCTGCGTTCTCATCGCTCACAATAACCAAAAAATCCATGAAAAAATCTTTGATCGTATTAACAGCATTGCTACTGGCTTTCCTTTCTTCAAAAGCACAAACTGAAAAAGGCAACCAAAACCTGGGACTCACCACCGCGTTCAGCATTCTGCAGTCGTCCAATTTAAACATCAACCAAAATGATTTTTCCACGTCTACTGACAGTTACAAATCAACGACGTTCACTTTCGGCCCGCATTACAGTTATTTTATTGCTGATAACCTCGATATCGGCATAAATCTTTCCTATCAATCCTCGGTCGCTAATTATAACAACAATGACCCAAATGTTGAAGGTCCGCAAAAACTGAGTTCGAAGCAGTATTCAAGCGATGTTTTTGTCCAGAAATATTTTATGCATAAAAACAGGATCGGCCTGCGCGTTGGCGCTTACGTTGGTTATGGCTATGACAGCCAGGCTACCACTTATGACTCGCCCTACCAGTCGAACAACAATAGCAATAAATCAAACTATGGCTGGGCCGGGTTAAACGCCGACCTGGTTTATTACCCTTCAAAACACCTGGGGCTTGCGGCAAATATTTTCAATCTTCAATTTGAGCATTATATTGAAAATAATGCCCCCCAGGGAAACGGCAACGGCAACGATGTAAATTTAAGTTTCATCAGCGATGGCCTGTCCTTGTCGGTGTTTTATGTTTTTGGCGGAAAAGGATAGCTCTCTGTTCCAAAAAAAAATCCGGGCAAAATAATTTGCCCGGATTTTTTTTTTGAGCAGGCGAACTGCCATATGGGGCCCTGAGTTTAAGCAAACAGGATGACATTTTTTTACTTTAAACGGCTTAAATATTGATTTTCAACCATTTAATTTTAAGGACGAATTTTAAAAAAAATTTAAAAAAACCGCAACTTAAAAAAACGGTTACCGTATAAAAGGCTTCATTGAGCGCCCTGCTCATCAATAATTTATCAAATCAAAAAGATCCCTGGCGCGAGGCCGGGGACCTTTTTATTTAGTAACGAATTTAATACATAAAATTCAGATAATCAACAATAACTAAGATTTTTAGGATATAAAGGATTTTAGGATTTCTGCTGATTTCGGATGTTCGATTTTGGATTTACTTATTTTAGATGGCGGAATGCCGCCCCAATAAGTATCGTGAGCGGAATTGTTTTTGCCGGGAATAATCTATGTGGTATTTTTACCTTTCGCCTTTAACCTTTCAGCTTTAACCTCTTCTGGGCTCCTCAAGCAAGCGCTTCAGCGATCTCGACAAAGCCTTTTTCGCGTGCGAGGTCGGCGGGCAGTTTGCCGCCTTCCATGCGGATATTAACGTCGGCGCCATGTTCAAGCAGCAAAATCAGCAAATCGACATTGCCGTTTTGAGCGGCCGAATGTAAGGCCGTAGCTCCCGCCTGCTGTTTAACATTTACCTGTGCATTATTCTCTATCAGCATCCTGGCAATGTCGGTAAAATTGCCTGCAACCGCTGAGTGCAATGGAAACACCCTGAAACCGTTGTTAGAAGGCAGGTTAACATCCGCACCTTTTAAAACCAAATACCGCGCTATTTCATAATGGCCAAAGTAGCAGGCCAGGCCGAGCGGGGTAAAACCGTCTTCGGCATAATAATTTACAGCTTCCGGATGCTGGTAGACAAGATGTGCTACAACATCGAATTTTCCGGCAGCCGCAGCCTCAAAAAGGCTTATCTCATCAAGATATTTTAACAGGATGCCGGTTACTGCCGGTTTTTTATAATAGCAGGACAGCATTAATGGCGAAACATGATGACTTGTATGGCTTTTCGCCAGGGATGGGGCGGCAGCCAGCAACGCGTCCAATGCCTCAAGGTTCGCTTCAGCTATATATTTTTCCAGCTTTTCGGTGCTCATTTGGCAGTTAAAAATGAGTTGTAAGGTTGTGACGAGTTGTCGTGAGTAAAAAAAGTGAGCGGATCCGCGATGTAAAAAGTTTACAACTTAGTACGAACTTTGCACCCTCCTTTCAACTTGCTCAAACTAATCAAGATGTAATTTACCAATCCCTCTGCACGTTATTCCCTCAATAATACTAAAAAAATTAAATAACAAGGTAAATAAGTTCTTTAATCTATTAACTTTATATTTGTACAATATCAGGGATACTCAGGATGCCGGTAAAAGGAAACCAGTTTAAAGCCAATAATTTCAAACCAGAAAATCAGCCGCGTCAATCTTCGCCAAAGGCCGAAAGGGAAAAACAGCCCAAACAAAAGACGGAAACGCGCCGTAATTACGGCCTGATGAACAGCCAGGTGATCAAGATCACGGGGCTTTTTTCACTGCTTGTTTCTGTATATTTTCTGGTCGCATTTACCTCCTATCTTTTTACCTGGAAAGATGACCAGAGCTATGTAAGCCCCACAAACGGCGGCTGGAGCAACTGGAATAAAACCACCCAGGAACTCATGGAAAATGGGGTAAAAAACCCCGTGGTTGAAAATTGGCTTGGCAAGCTGGGCGCATTGCTCTCCAACCAATTTATATATGAATGGTTTGGCATCGCTTCGTTCCTCTTCGTCCTGGTTTTTTTTATCATCGGTTACCGGCTTCTTTTCAAGGTAAGTTTGTTATCAATTGGTAAAACATTAGCTTATTCGTTTTTCTTTTTGATATTTATTTCTGTTTCCCTTGGTTTCTTACATGCCTTTACGTCCGACACGCCTCATTATCTCGAAGGTAATTTCGGTTTTTGGTCCAACCGGTTACTCACCGTTCAGGTAGGCCAAACCGGTGTTGCAGGCATTTTAGTTTTTGCCGCGCTTACCATATTGATAATCGCTTACAACATCGACTTTAAACTACCTAAACGTAAGGAAAGAGAATTAACAACGGAAACGGCCGCCATTGAACCGGAGGATACTGAACCGGAAGAAGAAGTAGCCGTACCCTTAGAATGGTCGGGCGGACGAGCGAATAAGATAAAAGAGTCACCCGAAAATGGCGGTAGGAACGAAACGCTTAAACAGCCGCCGCTGTCGCAAAACCCGGTGTTCCACGAACCTGTAGTATTAACGCCCAACATGGAAAACGCAGGCCATGAGCCTGAAGTTGAAGACGAAATACCCCTGACGATGGGTGTAACCAGGCCAACTCCTGTTTTAAATATCGAAAAGAGCGACGGTGACAAAGCCCAAAGCCTGTTGGAACAATTCGGCAAATACGACCATCGGCTGGAACTATCCTCGTATAAATTTCCTACCCTTGATCTGCTCGAGAATTATGGCTCCGCCAAGATCAACGTCAACTCGGACGAACTGGCCGCTAATAAAAACAAGATCGTTGAAACGCTGAACCATTATAATATCGAGATCGACAAGATAAAGGCGACGATCGGACCGACGGTAACACTCTATGAAATTATCCCTGCTCCGGGCGTTCGTATTTCCAAGATAAAGAACCTGGAGGACGATATTGCCTTAAGCCTTGCAGCGCTTGGTATCCGCATCATTGCTCCAATGCCGGGTAAAGGCACTATCGGGATTGAAGTGCCTAACCAGAGCCCGGATATGGTTTCGATGAAATCAGTGCTCTCTACCGAAAAATTCCAATCAACAACGATGGACCTGCCGATAGCATTGGGTAAAACCATCAGCAACGAAGTTTTCATTGCTGATTTGGCTAAAATGCCGCACTTGCTGGTTGCGGGCGCCACGGGCCAGGGTAAATCAGTAGGTATAAACGCCATCCTGGTGTCGCTGCTGTACAAAAAACACCCCGCCGAGCTGAAGTTTGTGTTGGTCGACCCGAAAAAGGTGGAGTTAACGCTTTTCCGCAAAATAGAAAGACATTTCCTGGCCAAACTGCCCGACGAAGCGGACGCGATCATCACCGATACCAAAAAAGTAGTCAATACCCTGAATTCGCTTTGCATTGAGATGGACCAGCGGTATGACCTGTTGAAGGATGCCCAGGTCAGGAACCTGAAAGAGTACAATGAAAAATTTGTGCTCCGCAAGATCAGCAACCCCGAAAAGCACCGGTACCTGCCGTTTATTGTATTGGTGATAGACGAGTTTGCCGATTTGATGATGACCGCAGGCAAGGAGGTGGAAATGCCGATAGCCCGTATTGCGCAGCTGGCACGTGCAGTTGGCATACACCTGGTAATTGCCACGCAAAGGCCGTCAGTCAATATTATCACCGGTACTATCAAGGCGAATTTCCCGTCGAGGCTGGCTTTCAGGGTACTGTCAAAGATCGACTCGCGTACGATTTTGGATACCGGCGGCGCCGATCAGTTGATTGGCCGCGGCGACATGCTGCTATCAACCGGCAGCGACCTGATACGGCTGCAATGCGCCTTTGTTGACACCCATGAAGTGGAACGCATATCCGACTTTATTGGAAATCAGCGGGGTTATGCATCGGCAATGCTGCTGCCCGAATACGTGGGCGACGGCGAAACAGGCGGCACAAAGGATTTTGACCCGGAAGACCGCGACCCGATGTTTGAAGAAGCCGCACGCCTGATCGTGATGCACCAGCAGGGTTCAACCTCATTGATACAGCGAAAATTAAAACTGGGCTACAACCGCTCGGGCCGTATTATCGATCAATTGGAAGCAGCCGGTATTGTCGGTCCGTTTGAAGGCAGCAAGGCCCGCGAGGTGTTATACCCTGATGAATACAGCCTGGAAAGGCACCTGGAGACGCTTCAAAAACAAAACAATAATTAAAAATGTTATCTGAACCGGGACTTTACGATTAAAGGATGGCGGGATTTTCATATTATTACCCATCAATTAAATATCATTTGTTTTAAACCAATTGTACCACTTGTTTATCTAATCTTAAAAACCCCCGTTTCGGGGAAATAAAAAATGAAAAAAGTAATTGTCTTTTCTATTCTGTCATTCATAACTACTTATTGTTTTGCCCAAAAGGACGTAGCTGCCAAAGCGATATTGACCAAGGTTAGCGAGAAATACCGCCAGTACGATGCCGTAAAAACTGATTTCGACTTTACCCTTGATAATCCCCAGGCCAACGTTAAAGAAACCCGCAATGGCACATTGCTGGCCAGGTCAAAAAGCAATAAATTTAAGGTGACCATTTATAGCGCCGGTTCCGCGGCGAAGCCTGAAATCGAGCAGGAAATAATCAGCGACGGCAAAACCCAATGGACCTATCTTAAAAAAGATAATGAGGTGCAGGTAAACAATGTGGACAATAGCGGCAATGGCCTAAACCCTGCGCAAATATTTACCATTTACGAAAAGGGCTACAAATATATTTACAATGGCGAAGTAAAGATCGGCGGCAGATTATACCAGGAGATTGATCTTTCGCCCGAAGAAGAAAAGTCATTTTTTAAGGTACGGCTGGAGATAGACAAATCGAAAAAACAGATTTACAGCGCACTCATTTTTGATAAAAACGGCAACCGGTATACCTACGTGATCAGAAATTTTGTCACCAATCTGCAGGTGCCGGACAACACCTTTACGTTCGACCCTGCCATGCACAAGGGGGTTGAGGTCGTGGATTTGAGGTAGTTGTTGGGACAAAACATTTTAGTGGCACGGCAAGACTTACGAAGTTTTAAAAACTTCGTAAGTCTTTGGAAATCTTGATAAAATACTTACCTGCTAAAAGTCATAATATCTGCAACGATTGGGCCACCGTTTAAAACAAGCACCATTTTATCAGATGTAAGGGCAGTTATGATATATCCCTGGGTCACATTTCCGCCATAGTTCGGGTTACTTTTTGGCAGGTAAGTGATCGCAACGGTATCGCGGGAAATTAAATTATACGTTGCCGAATCAGAACCATCATTGTTTTCGTACCACGACAGCTTTCCTCCAGGTTGAAAATTATAGTGATCGGATGCCGTTCCTTTATAAGTATGCCACTCCCGAGGTACATTACCTCCGTCTACATAACCTGAGTCGGTAACCAAATGCCAGTTTCCAACGATACTTACTGTTGCCGGCTTTTCGCCGTTTTTCTTGCACGACAAGATTACCGAGGAAATCAATAAGAACAGGCTAATTAGGACAAGGTTTTTCATGGCTTATGGGGTTAAATTGATCGACAAACCAAAGTGCCTTATAAAGCTACAGAAATAATCGTAAAACAAAAAGAAATTCAAGCCCCTACTTTTCCGCGTTTTCCAAACCCTGTTGTCTGTGTCCCCACAGGCAGCTTTTTGATATTCTGACAAGGGCTTGCGGTGCCACCGTGAACGAAGGTCGTCATCCAACCCCGCTGTCTGTGTCCCCACAGGCAGCTTTTTGATATTCTGACAAGGGCTTGCGGTGCCACCGTGAACGAAGGTCCTCATCCAACCCCGCTGTCTGTGTCCCCACAGACAGCTTTTTGATATTCTGACAAGGGCTTGCGGTGCCACCGTGAACGAAGGTCGTCATCCAACCCCGCTGTCTGTGTCCCCACAGGCAGCTTTTTGATATTCTGACAAGGGCTTGCGGTGCCACCGTGAACGAAGGTCCTCATCCACCCCCGCTGTCTGTGTCCCCACAGACAGCTTTTTGATATTCTGACAACGGCAACGGTACCATCGTAAACGAAGGTCGCCATCCAACCCCGCTGTCTGTGTCCCCACAGGCAGCTTTTTGATATTCTGACAACGGCTTGCGGTGCCACCGTGAACGAAGGTCGCCATCAAACCCCGCTGTCTGTGTCCCCACAGACAGCTTTTTTATATTCTGGCAAGGGCTTGCGGTGCCACCGTGAACGAAGGTCGTCATCCAACCCCGCTGTCTGTGTCCCCACAGACAGCTTTTTGATATTCTGACAAGGGCTTGCGGCGCCACCGTGAACGAAGGTCGTCTGTGGCGACACAGACGACGGTAGACACACACGACGGGAGAACGGTGGTAATCAACTTAAACCCTGATATAAATCTTCCGCTTATCCAATATCTTCCCAAACACCCAGCACACCAGCATATAATAAATGGCGAACAGCAATGAGCCAATGGCTCCCGGCGCAATTACCTGGAATACCTTAACGCTCATCATCTCGTTAAAATTCATCTTATTGATGTAAAACCACCCTACTACGGCTCCAAAAAAATCGCCGAAAACGTATATAGCTAAAGGGTTTTTACCAAATGTATTAAAGAACGATACCCACGCATCGCCGGTTCGTGCGCGCATTTCAACAATATATACCAGGGCAGAGATAAGCACCAGGTCGATGCCAACGGTTAACAGCACAAAGGAGCTCGTCCATAATTTTTTGGCGATTGGGAAGCTCATATTCCAGCAAAGCGCAAGGAAAATAAATAGAAATCCGAAGAGTAACAGCTTCGAGATCATTTCGTAGGTTTTGCCTTTCTCCTGTATAAACTTACCGGCGTAATAACCGCAAATGACGTTTACAATTGAAGGGATGGTGCTCAAAATACCCTCCGGATCAAACGCCGGCCCTTCGCCATGATACATGTGGTTCTCGCCCAAAACCAATTTGTCCAGCGTGGTTCCCACATTGGTTAACATGCCAAAATGATTGTTTGGATCGCCAAAGAAACGCAGTATGGCCCAATAGCCCAGCAAAAACAAAATGCCGATAGCAATAACTACATTTTTCGACTTGATAAAATAGACCATCAGCCCGGCAAACAGGTAGCAAAGCGCTATGCGCGGCAATACGCCCAAAATCCGCATGTGGCTGAACGAGCCGATCGACCAGCCGCCGTTAACGCCGTGTTGGATGGAGCCAAGCATCTCCAAACAGTATGCTACCAAAAAAATCAACGCTGATCTTTTTATGATCCTTAAGATAACG
>Ga0206935_10144_pt1 | contig 26124 bp, 10 predicted proteins | sample Alteio_BWOrgHeat_13_FD_152924 | JGI IMG/M metagenome (GOLD analysis project Ga0206935, IMG submission 152924) | Enriched cells from forest soil in Barre Woods Harvard Forest LTER site, Petersham, Massachusetts, United States -... | ecosystem: Environmental > Terrestrial > Soil > Temperate forest >...
CGGTTGCTCCTGAGATGCGCGGGCAGGATGCTGCTCCGACGACTGCGAAGAAGCCTGCTGCGAAGGCTGACAAGGCGAAGCCGGCGACGAAGGGGAAGGCTGCTTCGTCTTCGTCCAAGTCGAAGGCCGGGCACGCGGCGGCACATTCGACTGCGCATACTGCCGGGCACTCCGGGACTGGATCAAAACACGGAGCTGGACACGCCACGTCAAAGGCTGCCCGCAGGGGCACTCCGGAGCAGAGGCGGGCGAAGTCGGCGAAGTTGAAGCAGGCTTTTGTCGCTTCGAAAGAGCTGCGGCCGATGGCACAGCAGCTGGCGGCGACTCGTACGTCGGCGGCTTATGCCGGCGTGACGGCGTATGCGCATTCTCATCAAGGCGAGGCGGCTGCATCTGCTTATATGGCACTGGGCCATGCCTATCTGCTGGACAATCGATTCTCTGAAGCTGCGACGAACTTTCGGCAGGCGCGGGTGGCGGGCGACTCGCTGGCCGATTATGCGGAGTTTCTTGGCGCGAAGGCGGACCATGACGGTGGTAATGATGCGGCGGCTGAAGAACTGCTGAAGGACTTTGCCGAGCGCAACCCTGACAGCATCTTTGTGAACCAGGCTCCGGAGCTTGAGGCGCAGGTGTTGCTGGGGATGAAGAATATTGCCGGGGCGCAGGCGGTACTGGCGGCTAATCCTGATAATGCGGGCCGGGTGGGCTATCAGCTGGCGCTGGGCGAGGTGAATCAGGCGCAGGGACAGACGGACGAGGCGGTTCGAATCTATAAGCATGTGTTGCTGGCGTGGCCGCTGAGCTATGAGGCATCTACAGCGAGGACGCGGCTCACTGCGCTGGGGATGGAGTCGACCCTGACGGTGAGCGAGCTTCGCAGCCTGGGGGACGCTTACTACAACGGCGGGCGCTATGCCGAGGCGGCGGAGCAGTATCACACGCTGGCGAGGCTGAGCTCGGGAAATCCGGCAGAGCGCAACGGATTTGCGGTGGCTGCGGCCGCGTGCGATTTGAAGCTTAAGCGACTGACGCGGGAGGAGGCCGAGTCACTTGCGCCATCGAATGACGAGAACGGAGCGCGGCGTCTTTACCTGCTGATGGAGCTTGCCCGGAATCGCGATGATCTGACTGCACAGACGACGTATGTCGACATGCTGCGATCGAGCTTCCCACACAGCCAGTGGTTTGCGGATGGTTTGTTCTCAAGCGGGAATATGTACCTGCTGCGCAAGGATTATCCGCGGGCGGTGACTTACTATTCGGAACTAGCCGAGCATTTTCCGCAGAATTCAAATGCTGCCGCGGCGCACTGGCGGGCCGGATGGTGGTCTTATCGTCAAGGCCAGTATGCCGAGGCCGCGAAGATATTTGAAGAGCAGATCAAGTTGTATCCTGGCGCGAAGGAGACGGTGAGCGCGTTGTACTGGCGAGCCCGGCTCTACGAGCAGAAGGACCATGAGCCAGCGATTGCAGCGGCGCACTATCGGACGCTGATAACGGCCTACTCGCATTTCTTCTATGCGCAGATGGCGCGGCAGAGACTGGTTGCGCTTGGAGAGACGGCGCCGGTTTCAGTGCCGCATCTGGACAAGTATGTGGCAGCTACGATTCCGAAGCTGGACGATACTTTTCCAGCGGGCGATCCGCATATGGTGAAAGCGCACCTGCTGGTGAACGCGGGGCTGAGTGAGTATGTTCCGCAGGAGATTGCAGCGGCACCTGGAAGTTCTTCATGGAGCGGAATTGCAGAAGCGCAGATATATGCCGCGTATGGCGAGACGTTTCGCGCAATGCGAGTGCTGAAGCATGCGCTGCCGAGCGCGGCGTCCGCGCCGATCAAGTCGATTCCGCTGGCGTACTGGCGCATTTTATTTCCTGAGGATCACTGGGAGACAATTCGCGCCGAGGCTGCGAAGAACGGGCTTGATCCATATCTGGTAGCTGCGCTGATTCGGCAGGAGTCGGAGTTTAATCCAGGGGCGATTTCGCATGCCAATGCTTATGGGCTGATGCAGTTGCTGCCTTCGGTGGGCAAGCAGATGGCGCGCGAGGAAGGTCTCGGATCGATCGAGACGCGGCAACTGCTGGATCCGATACTGAATATACGGTTGGGCACGCGTTATCTGCGGCAGATCATGGACAAGTTTGGACGGGTGCCGGAGTATGCGCTTGCTGCCTACAATGCAGGCGACAATCGCGTGGTGGACTGGCAGGCTGCCGGGCCTTATAACGGCGTCGATGAGTTTGTAGAGTCGATTCCGTTTTCGGAGACGAGAGATTACGTGCAGGCGATCGTGCGAAATCAGGATATCTATCGCGGGATCGACGATTATGCTGCGCAGAAGAAGCAGGCTACGGACCGCGCCGATGGAAGCAAAGCGGCCGTTGCGACGACTGCGCAACTCCAGACGAGTTCAGCTCCGTCTAATTAGCATGACTGGATTCAGTGAGGTTTAGGGAAGGGAATCACCTTGCACACTCTTGGGGTCGCATCGTGATAGATTCCGATTGACGAAATGGGCATCACACGAAAGACTGATTGCAAGTAACCCGATCAGAACTGTAAAAGTTATTTGTTCCACTTCACGGCTTGCTGCGAACCACCCACGGTTGCGGCTCACTTTTAAGGCCGCAGCCCTGTCGAATTCACCCATTGGAGGCGAAGATGACGGCTGAGTTGCAGTTCCTCGAAGCATGGATTCCCGAAAAGATGGAGCCCGGCACAGTGTTTCTGCTGGAAGGGCCAAACTCGCTGGGGCAGGGAAACAACCCCTTCGTGGCTGTGCTCGCCTGCCCTGGTTGCGGCACTGTCGGTCTGATCACGCGGCGACAGTTGCATGGATTTGAAACGATGATCTGCGGCGGAGAGTGTTGTTCTGCTGAGTTTGGTTTTGATGGCGACAATATTCGCTATCGCTCTGTGCAGTGATGGCAGGTGGTAACGGAAGCTTTATCGGGGCGTGTATCGGGCTATCGTGTTGGGAGCGTCTGATCCGGTAGCATAGGTGATGATGAGCACGCGTGCTAAGTGGTTTTCCCTGGCACCTGGCGCTACTCGCCCGGATGGCGAAATCGGCAGACGCAGCGGACTTAAAATCCGCGGGCCGCAAGGCTGTGGGGGTTCAAGTCCCCCTCCGGGCACCATAGAATCAATAAGTTACGCTGGAACGTCATCGCATGAGACAGGGAATAATGTTTTGGTGCCGGTTCTGGTGCCGGTTCGTTCATGATTTGCTACTATCCCTTTCAGGAGGTACCAATCCATGCCCAGAAAGGTGGCTCGTAAGGAGCGAGGAGTCTTTGAGAAGGAGCCGGGATCAGACATTTGGTGGATTCGCTACTACATCGATGGCCGCGAGCGTCGCGAGAAAGTGGGTCGTCGGGGCGATGCCATCAAGCTGTACAAGGTTCGTAAGACGGATGCGCTTCGAGGCGTAAAACTGCCGGCGAACATGAAGCACAAGGGCGTTCGTTTTCGAGTTATCGCCCAGGAAGCCGTCGACTGGTACATCGACCATGACCGCAAAGATGTGCGCAATTTCAAAGGGAGGATGAAGTTCATCCTCGATGCTTTTGGGGATCGGACAGCTCTCGGAAACAATCTGCAACATTGGGTGTTCAAGATTGCGATTTGCTCGGAGCCAACGTCGAACGTGACGATAGTTGATGCGCCCGGTTCAAGGTGGACGCGCAAAAAGTCACGCAACAGAATTACCGGTTGAGCAATGCTGCTGAACGGATGATGGCTGTACATCTGAACTACTACCTGATCGCCGGCACGCTTGCCTGTATTTGTGATGGCAACAGAGACTCTCGCAGTATCCTTCGGGGATATTGTTGGCCGTTCCAAAGTTGGTTTTCCGATGCTGAAAGTCGTATAGCTCAACCCAAAGCCGAAGGGATACAGCGGAGAATTTTCGCTGAAAACGTAGCCGAGACGGGACTTGGGCATCTTGTAGTAGAAGACCGGCAACTGTCCAACATTTCTGGCTATGGTGACTGGCAAATGTCCGGATGGATTGACATCGCCAAACAAAACATCGGCGATCGCGTTCCCAGTCTCCTGGCCCAGATACCAGCCTTCGATGATGGCAGGAACTTCTCGCGAAAGTGGCTCGATCGCATAAGCCCTTCCGTTCAGAAGAACAGCGACCATCGGCTTTCCAAGTTTTGCAATCTTGCCTACAAGTTCGTTCTGACGGCCCGGCAATTCGAGAGTGTCGGTGTCGCCCATCAGCTCGTTTGAAGTTGCCTCGCGCGAGACATTTTTGTTCCCGCCCAGTACTAGGACCACTACATCTGCATTCTTGGCTATATCAATCGCCTCATCGATTAGATGTGAATCCTTTTCTTCAGAAGGGGCTTTGTAGGGCGTGAAGCCATTCATGTTTGTAATTCCACACTGGCCGCCCCGCAGCAGAATACTGTGCCGCATGACGAATCCGGATCAGGCAGCAATCGTGCCAAGACCAAGAGCGGCTACGCTGATACGCCCAGAAGTCTCTTCGATGTTCCGGATGCAGCACTTGTTCGTTCCCTCGGAGCAATAGTACCGGCTCCGTGCACTCCTCAGTTATCTCAGGCCTGTTTAGGCGCCAAGCCTACCTTGATGGAACCACTCCATGGTGGGTACCCAATGAGTCTCGCGGGCCTCGGTATCCCCCTTGGAGGTATAGGCGCTGGGTCGTTCATGATCAATCAGGCTGGGACATTTGGTCCGTGGAACTTCGGCGGGGGCGCCGGCGAGCGCTGGGAAGTACGGGTCTTGCCGCAAGCCGCGTTCCATATCCGTGAACAAGTGGGCGAAAGAAATGCAGTGGTGCGGACACTAGCGGTGGGTGGACCACAAGGAGAAGGCAAAGATGGGCCTATCGCTGGCCGGCCTTGGGGAGGACCTCTTTCTGCCTGGCACACACTTAATCCAGGAGAAGGTGAGTACGCTGCGCTTTATCCTTTCGGCTGGATCAACTACACGTCATTTCAAACCAGCACATCGATACGATTTTTCTCGCCGATCGTTGTCAAGGAGGACAAGCGATCTTCAATGCCGGTGGCTTATTTCGATGTGCGCCTTGCAAATCGTACGGCGAAGCCCACGAAAATTTCGGCAATGCTCACCATGCCAAATGCCAGCCCGCACGAAGGCCGCACGCCTGCGACGGTCCGATCGGAACTGAGTTCGATCTTTTTTTCCGATGATTCTCTTGGTATCAAAGGCGTCACCCTGCGCTCGGATGGAACTGATAACACTCCGGATTCCAAAATCTCAGAGTGGACTATTGCGGCGCGACCTCCAGCTGGTGCGGAGTTCTCCTACACCACTTCTTGGAATGCTAATGGCGATGGATCGGACATTTACCGGGCATTTGAGCCCAATGAGAATCTTTCAAACTCAGAACTCGATCAGTCGCATCGCACTGGTCGATCAGAAGCGTGAACTCTTCGGTCGACGTTGTGATCGTAAGCGCACCGATGGGACTGGCTAAGGGATTTGAAATCCCTCGCTCGGTTGGAAGACCCGTGCACAACTGTCGACGGTAACCGCCGACCTCCCAGGTCATCAAAGCCGCCCAGACGATGGTTGCCAGTAGGGTGAGCCAAAGTAACTGCCGCTTCTGCTTATCTTTCATCGCCGGTAGGACCTCTCAAACTCTGTACAGGGGAGTCCGGCACGCAATTAGCGGCCATTTGGCAAACGTTGTAGCGGGAGCCCGCAGGATAACCAAAATCAGGCGGTGACGCAACAACATCCGCCTGGCGCCGCGGTGGCGGACGCGCCCCCTGCGCAATTCAACAACCGACTCAACCCGAACCCGTCGATAGCCGTTCTCGGGCTTTGACCTATCGCGACAGAGGTTTGCTCGGAGACTTGCCAGGATTAGTCGCGCATTTGACTATGCCGCATTTACGCACCGATTCGGCATTTCAGGACACCAATTCGGTCGTGGCAACCCGTACGTTCCAAATTACCGGTTGTCACAAAAGTGGACACTCAGGTAGCATTTGTCATCCGATGAACACGCCCTTGTCTTAGTCGCGGTAAGAGACCAAATCGCCCATGCAAACCCATCTTAGTTTGAGATCACTAACGGGCAACGAGAAACCGGACAAAGACGTTCAAGCACTTTTCGCAACGCGCCCCGGTGGAAAAGCGATTCTCTTTATCCATGGTTTTTCAGGCGATCCAATCAAGACCTGGTCAGACTTCCATGTTCTATTGCCTGCAGCGCAAAACTGTAGAGATAGAGATTTGTATTTCTATGGATACGACGGCCTCCGAGCCAATATGAACTCCAGCGCGGCCCTCTTTCGAGACTTCTTAGATCGTCTCTTCCAGCAGTCGGCTGAGTTTGTAAATCATAATCTCCCTGAGGATGCGCAGCGGCCTAACACTTTCCAATACGACGATGTCTTGTTGGTCGCTCACTCTTTAGGCGCCGTCATCGTGCGGAGAGCGCTCTTAGACCTGACACGTCTAGACCGCAGCTGGTTGGCGAAAACCCGCCTCGTGCTTTTCGCCCCCGCACACAAAGGAGCAAGCATCGCCGATCTTGCCCTTGAAGTTGCTAGCAGTTTCCGATTCCTGCGATTCTTCGGCGCCGTCGCGCGTTTCGAATCTCCACTGATCGATCAACTAAAACCAGGTTCTCCGCAACTGATTTCTCTTCTAAAGGAGACGGAACTAGCGTCTCAAAATGGGGCCAATCTTCATCTGAGAGCTCACCAAGTAATCATTGCAGAGTATGAACGAATTGTTGAGAACGAGACTTTTGGTAGCGATCCGCCGCCTGTGACTATCCCGAACACCGAACACACCACGGTGTGCAAACCAAGAACAGATTTTCTTCGGCCTTTTCAGATTCTTGAGAAAAGCCTGTGAACGTCCAACAGGTAAACCTTCAAGATATCCGTTCGTTTTATTACGAGCGAAGAACCGCAAGCACTGCCGCTGAAACGCTCCGCCAGATGATCACTAAGCGCGATCATCTACAACTTGCGAACTTGCTGCGCGATCACCGGCGAAAATCCGTCTACTCGAAGCGAGAGCGCTATATGAGAGCGTGTGTAGACGATCTACTCGTCTGCTACAACGTTCTTGAAATATCCATACTGACCAAATTCCTCGCAAAACCAGACAAGTCTGTCTTCTGGGAAGAGGCCGGATTGATATTGGGAAACAAGCAGGTCCGACGATACATCGAAGACTTCTACCCGGTCCGCTTACCACAACTATTGGCGCTGAGGCTAAATGGAGACGTACACCACACCGAGAAGAAGTCCGGAGATTTGTCTAGTATCATGATTCAGTTCCTCGCTCTGGATCGCGGATTCATTGTTTCGCTGAACGACAGCTACCTACTGTCGATGCTGGACTCATTCACGATCCAGGGATACCGTTTCCGGGACGTGGTAGCACTCATTGATAACCCCAAAAGATTTGTGAGACGAATCCTTCTGCCCCCGGCCGAGCGATCGATCCCCGATAGGACGCTCCAGGAACTGAGCCATTTTTTTCAGTTTGCGCTTAATTTGAATGAATTACTGCAATCGCTGGACCGTTATCCTCTGGTGCAATCAGAGATTTGGAATCATTACAGCTACTGGTTCGAAATCATCGGTCAAAAACTGAATCGGAAGTTAGGAGCTGCATTAGATCGGTTTCTCAGGTGGGAGGCAGCAGATTCCAGGGATCAGGCGGCTTTGGAAATCCAGGAGTATGTCGCCAACGCAAGGCGCGTAATCGAGCTTCTGACATCAACGCGATACGCGACTTCCGTTAGCAAGCAACTTGAGAACTACAAAGATCGCTAACATGGGCACAACCTAGTAGGAACGAAGATCAGGGAGACTCTGAAGACAAGCGGATAGGCAGAAGGAAGTCAGCCTATCGTGGGCAGTCACACACCCGGTTTCCTTTGTGGACGAATGAAAGATCTGGACAAAAGTGCACAAGAGCTTGAGAGAAAGATCTTCAGACCTTCAAATTTCCCTTCTCAAGTCAGTTGGAATTGCTCCGGATCCAAATCAAACAAGTAGGTTTTCAACTTCGCGTACTTCACGAGCCACGTCTGGATTGTGTAGGAGTGCCAAAACTCGGCGCGCGCAGAACTGTTAGAGAAGACAACATCGGCGTCTCCCACGATTCCCACATGTCCGATGACCTTTCCCGCGGTAGGGGAGATGATGATGCATCCCGGGGTGGAAACGCCTGGACCAAGAAGGATGCCTCGACGTTCTGTGCTGAGCGCCGAATATAAGGAATCGGTGCTCAGCAGTTCCTGGCTGACCGTCTGTCCAGTCGCGCGTCGCACCACTTCGTTCACAGCCCAGGCGCATGCAAGATTGCCGTGCTCTGTACCGGGAACGTCCCCGGTCTTCAGCACACCATCGCAGGATTTTGCTGTGTTCAGAACAGCCTCGTTCAATGTGCTCTGAGTTGCAACACTGCCAAGCTGACTGATGATCGATTCCTGCAACTCCAGATGAACATCACTCCAAAGATCTTCGTTTTTCGCCGAATTAGTTGGCGTCCCTTTGAGGAACAGGTTGGCCAGAAGAGCCCTTAGTCCGGCCCTATCTGGCTTCGGAATGTTTGTGGGCAGTGGTGACAACGAAGTGTCGAGTTTGAGAATACTCGCCGGGCCAGCTTTCGGGCGCCAGATTAGCGCGGAAGAGCCCGCATCTCCGTCAGACACAGATACCACCTGGTAAAGTCCGGTCGCAACAGGAAGGGAGCCCAAAACGGTTGTCTTGGTTGTACGGGTGGGAAATAGATCACGAGCAGTACGAATCTGTGTTTGCGGACTCATAGTAATCCTCGGCTTTGAAGTCCCACATTGTGCGGGTGAAGTACCACAATCAATAACTCGTGCGCAGCATTCCGGAACTACAATTTCACAGCTTTCAAGGCGAGTACATACTTGCTCACGCCATTAGAGACAAGGGTGACACCCAATTTTGCTTTGCCAGAGGTGGATTCGAAGTTCACGTCCGCTACAATTCCTCCCAGTACTCGCGTGACCGTTGTCTCGTCGGTGACGATCGCTGGAATTTGTAAGGCTGTGTCTCCTACCTTCGCCCAGAGCTTGATCTGGTCGGCCTGAGCCTGCGTGATGGAATTGGCCGCAACTTCCTGCGCAGCGATGTTGGAGAGGAAGATCGCTCCGAAGTCTGCAGCCTGCGCCAAGGTGGCAAGCACAAATGCACTCCCCCCTGTGACAAATCCGAGAAGGATGATAACCGGAATACCTGAGGCGTTTTGAACGATCCAGTCTTCCATCGCCCCCGCCAACGCCGCCGTGAGGTTAACCTGATTAATCCCGCTCCAGAAAAGCCCCAGTGTGTTTTCATCGCTTGGCGCGGGTCCCGTGGCGGCCGTCATGCCAGTTGCCCCGACGACAGTGAGAGATTGATCCGACGCAATTCCGACGACCGAATCGGAAGAGTCGCTCTCAATATAGAACTTGAAGGTCGAAACGCTTTGCACCGCAGTCCCCAAGTCAACATCCGCACTCCCGACTATCGATAGTGGGGTAGACACTAGAGAAAGGCCGTTCTCTACTCCACCGTCCCCTGTCCCAGTAATGGTCGCGATCAATTGACCCGAGCCATCTACGGCGTAGACAACGGGCAGTAATGCCATTTGCGCCATCTCCTTTTCCCACCGACAGTATCACAAGTCTTTATGCCGGCGAATTACTGAAAATATCCGATTTTCACAGAGACCAATGCATAAACCGTGAAGACGTGTGTTACCGTTCTCTGGATTCAACAGATCGGTTATCGCTGCATTGTGGCCAACCTGCAGCCGGAAACATGTGTCTCGCAACTTGTAACTGGGCCCGGGTGATACCTCCGTAGGAACTGCGCCGAACGTCTCGTCCTTTCAATCGAAGAGCAATCGAGGACCATTCATGAGCACGAGCGTCCCATTTGATATCTTTCTTCACGAGAGTGGCACCTCGCAGTTGCTCGCAACCAACGCGGCGCTCAACGACGACGGCACCGCCGAGTTCGACACCCTGGAGCTGCGGGCGAACGGCGTCACCAAAGCCACGCTCCATCTGGATAAAAAACTCCGAATCCCTGAAAAGCTCCTCACAAACGGCAGCCCGCGCAAGTTAATCACCTTGCCGCAGGCGGTCGACGAAGAACTCGCGGCTTTGCGTGAACGCCTCCGCATCGATCTCAGCCGCCCCCTCACGCTGGACGCACATTTCGCTTACTTTGGAGTCAAATCCGCCCTCGGCATTGGATTGAACGCCGAACTCCGCCTCAGTCTACCCTGGCTGGATGGCGACCAAGTAAAGTCACTCTTGCAAGCGCGCGCTCGCGCCGCGATCAACCTCTCCATCGGCGGCGCCGCAGGGTCGACAGTCACGGTGGAGTTGGCCGTGGATGTGGACCCTGCTTTCGCGGCCGTCGGCCGCCTGGGATGGGGAGCGCCTTCCTTGCCTACGTTCGACATTCCTTGGCCGGCGTTCGACTTTTCAGGGTTTCAATGGGCCGGACTATCCGGACTTCTTCCAGACAAGCTTCCTGCATTTTGCCTGCCCCGTTTGCCGTTCATGGACCACCTCACGTTCGCGTGGCAAGCCGGTTTACAGCCGAACCTCACCATCACAGTGACAGGCGATAACCTGACATTCGCGACCACCCCGGCCGGCAACGGAACGCTGAGTATTAACAAAACCCCTGTCGCAACCGTCGCCAACTTCCAAGTCACGTCCAACACAGGCGTAACGGTCACGGGAACCGTGAAGTTCGAAACCCAGGACATCACAATCCCCTCGGTTGAGTTCAAGGATGACCGGTTGCCGTTCTTCATTGCATTGACCGGAATCACGGTTAGTGTCGCGGGAACCGCGGAAATCTCGGCACCGGGCACCTCCGTCACGACTACGGTCAAGGTCGACAAGATTCGTATCGAATCCAAACAGGACGCCTCGCTCTTCCTGGTGCTGCAGGCCGAGGTCACACTCACAATCGGAACCACCATCGAGACCAAGCTGACAAAGCTCACCGTCGTCCAGCCTTATCCGGTCGAACTAGTAACGCAAGCAGTAAATGCAGCCGGAAAATGTCTGGCGCGAATTCACCTCGACCTGAATGTTCCGCAAACCCCGGGCGACGGACTCATGGCCGTTCTGAAACGCATCGCTGACATGTTGAAGGCCGCGGCCGTCTGGCTGGCGCAACAGGCCGGGAAAGCGGCTCAGGCGCTGGCCTCCGTCGCAGAAGCCGCGTTTGAGTTGTTAAAGACGATCCTAGACACGCTGCTCGACGTGACCAAACTTGCAGGCTCGCACGTCATCATCGAAGTGCGCCTTGACGCCAACACGTACCGCTTGCGTCAAATCCTCGTCACACCTAAGGCTTTCCCATCGATCAAGCCGGATCCGTTTGAGGCCCTGGGTTTCTCACTGTTCCCGGAACTCGATCTAAAACCGTGCTTTGTCATCGACATGGGTCCGGACCCGTGGCTCGGCATCGCCTTGACGAACAAGCCGGGCATCAAACCGAGCGTGACGCTTGCCACCGACCTCTGGCTATCCCGCGCCACTAGCGCCGCTCAGCCCGTCAAATCTGTCGACGACACAACGGGACACGGCAAACACCTCCTGGAGATCAACGCCGAACTCAACCAAAATTGTGCCCTCGTACTGGTTGCGTTCCGCGGCGGCAGAATCGACTGCTTCCAGAAGACGGACTACGACAACACAGTCCAGCTCGATACCGTGTATGTCGGGACCACCGGTTCCCTGGAGCGCCTAACCCCGAACGACGCCGACGTAAAAGTACAAGCCGATGCGCTCAAGGACAAGATCATCAACCTCCTCGGCAAGGCCAAAGACTCCGGCGGCGATGATCAAAGCTTTTTCAAGTCGCTTGAATCTTACATCAAAATCGAAGCCGACAATCCCACAGTCAAAAACTTAACTGCCACCGTTCCTCTCAAGTTCCACATCAACTTTCAGGAAAAGTTCCAGGCCGATACGACTGTTAATCTGGAGGTTAGTCTGACCGACCTGAGCGCCCGCCTGACCGGCGCCGACCGAATCGCCATTACCAGCCACGATGGCGTTCACCAGGATCTCTTCGGCCTCAAGCTTGACGTCGTATCCAAAGAGAAGAAACCCGACTTCGAAGCCTTCTATCTGGACCTGCGCGGTGGCAAGGAAGAGTTCGGCCTCAGTGACCAGGCCAGGGCCACGCTCTCCATGGGCGGTGTTTCCAGCACCGGCAAAGGTCTCCAGTTTGCCGTGGAAGACTTCCACGTCGGCCGCAACGGACTCGATCTCACCGCCGAGACCATCGACGATCCCGTCATGCTCGGCGGCGTGAACATGCCCTTTCGCTTTCGATCCGGCAAAATCAACATCGTCAATTCCAAGCTCACGGGTGCGAACCTGAGCGGAAGCGGACAGCTTCCCCCGGCCTTGATCGGCGAGGCCAACGTGTCCATCAACCTGCGCTTGCTGGAGCGCGACGGCCAGGTGGTGGTCGACAGCGCCGCCGCAACTCTCGACAAGGGAGAAGATCCCATTGTTTGCGAAAGCACCCGCTTCCGCTTCACTCTCTCCAAAGTCGAAATGTCGTTCGAGCGCGAGGGAACCAGCAACAGCGGCAGCTATCACTTCTACTTCCTGCTCACAGGCAAGGCTCGCTTTCAGCCCCGCGGAGGGGAATTCACCGATGGCCTCCTGAAAAACTTCAAGGACCTCGAAATCGTACTCGACCGTGCCCCGCTCGCCGGCGATGGCCGCCTCCTGATGCAGAGAATCAGCTTCCAGGCGAAGGTCGATCCGCCGCGCAAGAGCCGCTTCTTCGACCTCTTTGAATTCGAACTGCGAGGCGTCGGCTTCCATCCCTCCTCACCCGCCTTCAATGGCGATCCCGCCCTCTCGATCTCGGGACAAGTCAAGTTCACCAGCTTTGGCGACAAGTTCCAACCCGAAATCCGGTTTCACGAACTGTGGATCGCACGCCCCGAGCGAGGCAGCGCCCTCCCCCGCGTCCGCCTCGACGGCCTCACCGTAGGACTCGACTTGGGCGGCATGGCTGAGGTGGAAGGAACCGCTATCGCCGTCGACGGCAGCCTCCCCACCTTGGTTCACTCCTCTCTGCCGGCAAACGTGACCGCCAATGGCTTCCTCGCGTCTGGCCGTCTGTCCATCAAAGGCTGGGCTTCCATGTCGGCCGCCATGGGATTTCTCGAACTCCGCAAGCCGGGCTACGAATCCCAGCTCGCCTTCTTTTTCTACATTCAGGAAAACAAGCTCTCCGTTCCGATTCCCACGCCCGTGGGCGAAATCTACCTCCGCGAAGTGGGCTTCGGATTCGGGTGGCGTTACACCCTCGCGGGCATCGCCGAAGCCGAACGCGTCAGCACACCCAAAGAACTCATCAAGGTTCTCGACGAGGTCAGCAAGTATCAGGGCAGTCTCGACGACATCGGCGCCTGGGAACCCACCATCGATAGCGCCACCCTCACGCTCGCCATGCGCGCGATGTTCTCCGTCAGCTCGGCCTCGGAGATAACCGTCTATAACGAGGCCAAAGAAAAGGACCTCTCCAACCCGCTCCTGTTCGACATCATCGCGGCCATCCGTTCCGATCTAACCTTCCTCATGGCCGTCCGCGTGTGGCTGTGCGTCAATTACGCCGACTGGCTCGACAAGGACTTCGTTGGCCGCACGCGTCCCTCGATGCGCGGTTACATGTATTTGTCGGTCCCCAAGAAAACGTTCCTGGGCCGCTTTATCGCCGAGACCGGAGGCGTCATCGGCAAGCACCCCGAATTCCCGGCTCCGGTGCAGAAAGCGCTCGAGATCGTCAAGGCATCCTACTCGGCCACGTTATTCATCACCCCCGGTTTGTTCCATTTCGAACTCGGTTGGCCCTATGACCTCAGCCTCGAAATCGGCGATCGCAACGGGAACTTCTACCTGGGCTGCCAAGGCGGCATGGTGTTCCGCATCGAGGATGGTGCCTCGCTTTATGGCTACGCACTGCGCGCCACCGGCTTCGCCCAGATCGGCTTTGATACCGGCGGAAGTTTTGGCGCGGCCGTCTACGCCAGCGCCTCTTTCGCCATCGAAGGAAAGCTCCTCAGCTATCTATCCCTCCGCGCCCCCGGCGAATCGATGTTCTATGGGTCTTTTCGCATCGATGTCCACGTCAGCTTCTCCGTTCGCGTGTGGTTGGAGTTCAGCATTTTCGGTGGGACCATCCGCTGGGAAATCGGGTTCAGCTTCGGCATCACCATCGCGCTTGCGCTGGAGGTCGCCATCCTTCTCAACCGTGGAATTGGCTTCCGCGCCTACGCCTCTGTTGGCTTCCAAGCCTTCGGCCGCTCCATCAGCCTCGGTGTCGAACTCCGCATCGGCGGAGGAGTGCTCGACGAAGCCCGCGCCCGTGTGGACCGTTTCCTCGCTCTTGGTCTGGGAGCCTCCACCCCGCAGCCCGAAACCCTGGGACGCGCTCCCGTCGTCGAAGCTCCGCGCAAAGACAGAGCTGCGGAAGGCGACAAACGGATCGAAGAACGTGCCCAAACGGTTCCCCAACCACCCCCTCCGCCTGCGACCCAGATCAAACATCCGACATCGAAACCGGGCAACGCAAACTCGATTCTCGCAGCGGACTTCTGGGCCATGCTATTCCCCACCAAGGGTCCGGATGCAGACGAGTGGTATCTGCTCCAATTAATTCCCAAAGACCTCACGGGAATCGCGGAACATAAGGGCTCATTTTATGCTCCGGTGCCCGATGACATCAAAAAGGCCGCCCACAAGCTACAGATAGAATTGCGCCCCAACGACCCCATCGACATTGAGGGTTTCATAGCCGTTACCGTCGACACAAAGGGTACCTGGAAATTCGAAAAGTCGATCTCGAAAGACCGCATGATGGTTGATCGCGAAAAGGATGAGAAGGTCTCTCCGCCACTCGCGGATATTTGGCAGGAGAGTTTTATTGTCTGGACCGACGACCGAGGTCTGCAGCTTGCCGACCCGCCACCCATTCACTGGCAGCGCGAACGTGTGCCTCTGGACGCCAACCTGCTGGAGGCCGCCAAACAACTCGAAATGGGTTCGCGCAGGTTAGCCAGCCTGGAGGAAGAAAAACGCCGCGAGCACCAGATTGAGGAGCGCCGTTCCGCGATGATCACTATGATCGCGGATTCTGCACTCCGCTTCAGCCAAACGTGGGCGTCCCCGAAGCCCGATGAACCGCTTCATTGTCTCGACTTGGGCCTGACGTTCCTGGTAAAACGCTCTACCTTGGACAAGTTGTTGTTTAACCCCCCTGACCCCCCGGACCCCACGAAGCCACCGGTGAGTGTCTTGCAGATCCAACGTGTAGGTCAGGACATTGATGGGTGGGGTTCTATTCAGCTATTCAATCCCCCGGAGCGCATGTTCCGCGTACAACAACCGCGTTTGGACAAGCTGAGCGCCGTGCCGACGAAGGATGGCATCGCGCTGAATTGGGACCTGGAACCAACCTGGGGACCGGCAAACAGTCTATGGAACGATCCTGAATTCCACGTCCGCCACTACCACATCGAACGTCGCATTACCGGTGAGCATCTTCAAGAAGACTTCTTCTTCAGCTTCCAGGCGAAGGCCGCATCCGTCCGGGTTCACAGCACGGAAAAAGATAAGGACTCCGCTCAATTCCATGAGCCGCCACTTCAGTTCTTAGATGACCTTACCCATCCGCCGAGCTTGCCGCAACTCCTGCGCGAGCGAATCACCAAAGATGACGCGGACCCGGCCGTGGCCGGACGCGATTTCTCCACTGCGCTGAAAATCGAGTACCACATCTTCGCCATAGACGAAGCCGGCACCTCCGACTTCGGAACACCCTATCCGTTGGAGCTGCCTGCCCTCAACCCACGCGTGGATGCGCCCTTGGCCGCTGAGCTGAGATTTGTGGCCATTGAGCCGAATCCGGACGCAATCTTTCAGCGGGATTTCAACGAGCTCAAAATCACGCTCGCCGCAACCTTCCGGGTGCCACCCTCGCGACTGATTCTGTCGGTGGTCCAGGGGACGCCCGTGCCCAGCGGACAATACGGCGCCGACGCCTTGTCCACCGCGCTTGAGAACCCCACCACTAACGTCATTGAGTTGGGTAGACAATTCGCAGTGACCCTGGTGGCGGAGGACCAGCATGCAATCAAGGCGGTCGTCACAACTCGACCTGCAGAAGGCGAGACAGTTCCCGACCGGGATTTCTCCCTCGCCTTCGACAACAACAACGAGCGCGCGTTCCTCGACTTGCTCAAGTCCTCCGCCACGTTGCGGTTCTTCCTCCGAGTCGACGCACGCGTGGGTGGCGTGGGGGCTATCAGCGCCTGGACCTCCTGCCAAGCGCATATGCAAATCGGCCAGTTGATGCCGGACAAAACAATCAACATCAAGGTTGACTCCGTCTTCGAAGACTATGAGCGTCCCCTTGCCCTGCGCTTCGACCCGATTCAGCGTGCCAACTTCACCACGGTAGAGGCGGGACGAATGTACTTCCTCGAACCAGTGGAGAGTGCTACTTTGAAATCCATCGTGGCTCCCGAAGACCTGCTACGCCCGGTCTTCGAGCCCCAGCCCGACCGCAAGCGCCGCGCCGGAATCCGTCTGCGATGGAATGCTCGTCCCGATGGCGTCAAGGTCACTAACACCAACCTCGTCGATCCCTGGCGCTATATAGGTGGATTTCATCTGTTCGACATCAGCCAGTCGGAGTCGAGCGACCCGGTCACCGTCGCTCTACTCCCGCAGTCGCTTCAGGGTCAGGAACCCAGCGAGATGGGAGACTTCAGCCTCATCGAATCTTTTTACCCGGCCGACGCAACTCGCCGCGCCTGGAACGACGCCGGCTTTACCGGTTGGTACTCTCTGGCCGAGAGTTCTCCACTGTTCCCAAGTCTGGCCGGCCTCTACCGCCGGACCTTCATGGCCTCGGTCGACGAAGGCGTCTTGTCCGCATTGTTTGAAATCGGCCTCCCATCGGGAATCAACATTCGGTACATAGCGGAGATCGATGGCAAGGAACACGAATTGGGTCTGCGCAAGCTGGAGGGCTTCAATGGCACAACCGAAGGTTCCGGTGACACCGAGAGGACATGGTGGGCCCCCGATGCGGGCGATTTCCAGCCGAAAACTCTCCGGACATTCTTCAGAAAAGCAGTCCTCTCTCAGCAAGGTCCCGCCGACGGTGCCCGCGTCTTGATTACGGCTAGAGTCACGACTGCGGTTGCCGGCCATTTTAACGCGATCGTGCGCGAGTATGTTTTCGAAGATTCACCCCATCTGCATCCGCTGCTTGCCGATGCGCTCGACTACCTGCGCTACGACGCAGAGGGCCAGTACCGGCAATATGAAATCGTCTTCGATCCGCCTCCTAGCCTCACCAACAAGGACTTCCAGGCATGGGTCGGCAACACTCCCGAGAAAAGCGACCCCTACGGCTGGGGTGTGCTGCGGACACTGGGCCTCGCCGCTGGATTCCGCGTGTGGGACAGCGAGAATAGTGACTTCGTCGCCGGCGTCGATCTGTTAAGACTTGTGAACTCTGCTTTCCAGATCGCGATCAAACTGTACACCGAAATCTCTCCCGTGGATATTGGTGTGCCGTTTGTCGATCTGTTCACCGCCCCCTTGGAAACGGCCCGCGTATATTCCTTCGACGGCGGGCCGGACCCCCGTTCGTCGGACACCAAGGACGTCGCGCAGGACCAACTCTCCGTGGTCCAGATCGCCTTGCGTCCGGTGATTGCAGCTCTTGCTGAAAAGCCGCCGGTCGCGCCCCGCATTCGCTACTTCGTCTTGCAATGGAAAGACACCGCCAAACCCGGTCCCTTCCAATTCACGCTCACGCATCAGAACTATGACGTGGACCTGATCACGCTGGGCGATGAAGTCGCCGCCGCCAAGCAAGTTTCGCTCAGTCTCAAACCAGCACGGCATTTACCCCCTGATGCGAGCGTGGCCCTCGGTAACGGAATCCCGATCGAGGGATCGAATGTCGTCGTCGCCGTTCGCGTCATCCGCCGCGATAATGTGGCAGACGCCGACCTCGCCTCGATCCTGACCATTCCAGAGGAACTCACATCGAAACCCGTCGATCTCACGCAGTCGCTGACCAAGGACTTCCTCCTCGGTCACCTTTTGGGACTCTTCCCAGCACTCAGTAACGAACAGTGGCTGGATCAGATCAGTCCCGACATCGATACCGCGGACACCGATACCGCGGACACCGCGATCCGTCGCATACAGCTTCTGGCGGAGGAACGGGCGGGTCTTACTTGGCCAGCCAGCGTCGATGCCAAGCTCGCAGGTCTCCTCGCCAACTGGTGGAAGCGTTTTCTGGATCATGGAATCGGAACAAAGGACGCCAGTCACGACATTCGAGTCTCTCTCGGGACCATCGGGAAGCCCGGAAAGTGGCGCATGGCCGAAGCCCTCGACGGAACCGTTGGTGTTGTCATCCCGGAAGAAAGCCCCTATGGCGCCCTCAAGAAATACGCCGTCCGCCCCTTCGGACGCTATGACGTCTTAGTCAACCAGTTCCTCGAACGTCCTCCTCTGGGCGACGTCCCGGAAGGCGCAACTGTCTACCTTACATTGCCACGTACTGCACCTGTGGCCAAACCGGTCATCTTGTCGGCCGCACGCGTGCAGGAGCAGTCCACCGACGCCCTTGAGCTGATCATTGCGCGCACGCCCGATGAGATCATTTCCAGCGCCAACCGAACCACCTCCGCCGGTCTCGCCGCCGATGGAATCAGCGTAGGCTTCTGGAGACAATTCGCGAACCCTGACTGGGCCCACGCGATTTTCGGCTCGAACGAGGATTTACTGCCCGAATTGGGCCAACTGGACGGCAAGAACGATCCGCTCCCCCTGACACTCAACGACAATGCGCTTGCCGGTGTCCGCCGGCGCGTCCCCGACGCCTGGCTCGGCTCCTGGATCTACCGCATGTCCAGTCTCCCGTACTTCTATCGCATCCACGCGATGGCGTACGCCAACGCCGGCGTAGTCGTCTCTCCACCCGCGGCCGCTTCCTTCGGGGAAGGCGTCAGCACCCTTGCCCTCTCCCCGAATCCGCCCTCCTACGAAATCGAAAACGATGGCACCATCACGTTCCACGTCCCCCTCACTGCGTTCTACGACTGTATGATCCAGCCCGCGCAGTGGTATCCCAGCGGTCCGGATGCAATCGCCTACCTGCCCGATCCTGGAATCGCCTACCGCATCTCGATCGTCTCCTCCACCGACGGCGCTCTCAACGAAGTGCTCTCGCGGGAGACGCAACTGGAGATTTCAGCCGCCAGTCTCCAGCCCGCGTCAGGCGTAGGAGATCGCAAACTGTATCTCGTGCAAAGCCTCGGCCAGCGCATCAAGCTCTCCAGCGCGACGCCGATGCGCGTTGACATTATCCCTGACGGCAAGCGTTGGAAGCTGATTATTAAAGCCACACTGGTCCCCGCGGTCATCCTCAAACGCAGCATCGAAAAATCCGTCTACGATGTGGCCACTGCTTCACAATCGTTCACAGCGTTCAAACTTCCTAACGTTAAAGGCAGAGCCTCTACCTTCGACAAGCGGGCGTTCGCGGCATTCCTCGCCGCGCTGACCGGCGGCGGCACATTCGACAAGGAGACAGCCTCTGCGTTACAAATGGTCGCCGCCAATCTCGACGACTCGACAACGTTCCCCTCGCAAATTCCCGTCGCGATAGGCCCCACCGAGAAGCTACTAAAGACATTCTTCGACCTGGAGGAGGGCAGCTACTTCGCCGCCGTCGCCGGCTGCCCGTCCACCGTCGACGTGGCATCCATCACAAACGCCACCTTCAAGGCGACTATCGTCTCCCTGGCTGAAGAAACGTGGTTCGGCGTCAGGCGCAAGCCAAGGCTATCCGTGCTTCGAGGCACGCAAATCCCAATCGACAGCGAGATCAAGGGGAAACTCTAATGAGTTACGAATTTACTGACCTGCCCATTGTAGGTGTCGATGGTCCTTTATCCCCACTCGATAAATCCTCTCCGCTTTTCAAGTTCAACCTAACAACGTCCTTGGACATCGGCAAGTTTTCGCTCGTCGAATCTGCCGGCAGCCTCCGCGTCCTGGCCCTGAATCGCGCCGCCTCGATGAAAGAACCGACTCGCGACCGCGACAACCCCCACATCGAGCGCCCTTTGCTACTGCGCATCGCCGGCTATGTCACCGAATTAAAGTTGAACGGCAAGCGCGGCAATGCCAATAATCCCGCGGCCGTCAATGAGATTATCGCCGCTCCCCTTTCGGCGCAAGACAGCGAATGGGATCCCTCCACCACTACCACTGCCCCCCAGAAACCCGTCCGCCTGCCCCGCCTCCGTCTCTTGGAAGGCAGCATCGACGCCTACATTAAGCCCAACTCCTCACTTGGAAAGTTCCTGAAGATCGATGCCCGCGGCACGGTCTTGGGTAGTCTCCCGGCTTTGCTCGAAAACGGCGCGCTCAAGGTGACGCTCACCCCGCAGGGCGTGGAATTTAAGGCCTCCGTTCCCAAGCCTCCCGCTGGCGAGGCGGTCCGTTGCGTTGTGCGCATCGCCTGGGATTCTCTGCGCCCCGGCGAATACGTTTTGCAGCTTGTTGACTCGAACCCGGATCCGAGACCTGGCCAACCGGATGATTTCGCAGTCCCCCTCGACAGTCTCTTCGCGGATCTCCGTGCCGTCAACGCACCCCTTGACCTCGATCTGAACGGGCAACTTCGTCCCCCGCCGCTGAGTTGGCCACTCACGAGCACAAACAAGGTTCTCGCCCTCGAAGACGCTTTGCCCGGTACCTCCGTCGGAACGTGGAAAGCGTGGACCGCCCGGCTGGACGGCGCAGCCGTGCGTTGCCGCTTGCAGACGAGCTCTCCTTTTCTCCGCGAAGGTGAATCGCGCCTCGCGGAGATCAAACCTGCCGTCGTGACGCTGAAAAAGTCGGAAATCGACTTCATCGCCATTGCTTCTTCACAATCCTTACCGCTCACCCAGCCATTGTTGGCGGCCTCCTGGAAGTTCCAGGATAAGTGGAGCCCCTCGCCCGTATCGTTTGATCCCGGCAAGGTTTTTATTGAAACCGAGGACATCGAGCGCCGCCTCGTCCCGCTCTATCAGGAAAAATCGGTCTTGAGTTTGTTGCGCGAACATGGGACACCCGTCTTCTTCCCAGTCGATCGCGGCTGGCTCCAACTCGACTGTCCAACGGGGGAACGGGCCGGCAAAGACCCTGATCCGACACCCAACGCGCTTTCCGGCGAAGTGGACATCCTCCTGGAATCTCCCTTCCGCACGCTACGCGTGGACGCCGCTTTGGAAGTTTCCATCGGCGCGAAGTGGGTCGGCGTCAAAAACAAACCCGATAGCGTTATCTTCGGAGCCATCAACCCGCAAGGAAGATACTCCGGCTATCTCTTCTACGCCGAGTCCAGCCCCGATTCCCTCGACGCGCTTCCCAACCTGCAAGCCGGCGCGTTGGCCACCCGCGATCTCCCCATCCGCTTCGGCCGCGCGCCCTCAGGTCCGGCCTGGACCGGAACACTCACCGATATTCCCAATCAAGGCTTGCAGCTTACTCTCCAAAATATTCCGGCCGACACGGCCCACGCCTGGCGCCGCGACCCGGAGATGCCTCTGATCCCCAATATGCCGCTGACCAACGGATTCGCCGCCACCGGCTTGCCGTCGGTTAGTCGCTGCCTGCTCCCCGAGGAGCTGAATTCAGGGGAACTTATCTTGGACTTCCCGCTTGCCGGTAAACTTCCCGCTGCGCCGATGCCCAGGTTGTCGGGTGCTTTCAACTGGCATCCCGCAATCACCTGGAACAACCAACCCACTCTGCTCCAGCTGACTGCTCCGACATTACCGGGGATCGAGTTCCATCCGTTACCGAACCAGTACGGACCTATGCCCGCCCTCAATCAGCTCAAGGCCTCACTGCGTTTCGATCTCCCCATCCTCGACGAATTGTTTGCCACTACCTCCCTCCCCAAGAAACCCGCTCCCACGGCCGGTGCCGCCGAAGCCACAGTTCCCAGCGCGGTCGAACTCCCGTTGCTCATCGATCGGGTGTGGCGTCCCAACATGGAAAAGTTGACCATGGCCCGCACCGCCCTCGCCAGCGCCACCACAGAGGTGCCTTTCGATGGCCTACCGCACGCCGTTGTGATCAACGGTTTGATCGAACCCTATCAGTGGAGCACCAATCTCTCCGTCAACAAGGGCCCTGCCAAGCTCGGAACCTACACTCTGGACAAGTATCCGCTATCTGCGGAAACCGCCGCAAAAGGCATGGAGGCTCAGAACTTCACCGTGGATGCTCTCGGCTCGCTGACGCCCACTCAAACCGGCGGCATCCGCGCGCGGAACATGGCCGTCAGGCTTATTCAAGAAAACACGACCGTCCAGGATTCGCGCGGCCTCATATTCGCCAAGCATACCGATGGGTCAGGGTTCCTTCCGTATCGTCCGGCTACAGTGATCCACGACGATCTCTCGATCACCGAGCTTCGGCTCGCCACCACGCCCTCGCCTTTCAAAATCGGGAACCTCCGCTTCTGGTTCCGCGATCTCCCGTTCGCGAAAAACGCATGGACCTTCACGGGAACGGGCAACCCGTTTGAAGAACCAAGCCGCGGTCAAACCGGACAGGGGTTCGACCGCCTCAACCTCGCCACCTCCATCCATGAGTGGCGCTTCTTCGTCGATGGTTGCTGCCGCTATGACATTCCCATGGGGGATATCTTGCGACTCTGGCCCCTCCGTCTGCTCGAAGTTACCTTGGATGGCAATAGCCTCAAGACCCTCAGAGTGCTGGGGCGAGTGGAAATCAATCAATCGCAGCAGGCCACTCCACCGCAACCCTTCGGCGTCGACGAAGCCTACGGACAGGGGAATCTCGTCGAATGGTCGGTCGTGGGCGGAACGTATGCTGCGTATAAACCTGACGCAGCGGATGCGCCCCCGCTGCAATTCCGCCTCATGTTGAGGCTTCCGGGCCAGGGGGCGAATGTTCTCGTCACGTTACGCTACGCCATCACAGCTGGTGAGGCAGCCGGCGTGCTCAACGGGAATTGGGAACTCGATATTACTCTCGCTGGTACTTCGGTCACTTACACAAAAGGCACGCTCGCCGCCGGCAAGATCTCGTTTCAAGACACGCAGGCGACCGTCCCGTTCTCCCCTGGCGCTGCCGTCGTCGATCTGACCAACTATACGCTCACTCTCACGCCGTTTCTGTCGCTTCCGCTCAGCAACTCAGAGAACAATGGCGACGCGCTCCATTGGGATGGATTGAAGTTAATCTGGCTGGGCGTCACCATCTCGGACGCTTCCAAATGCGCGGCTCATCTGGATCTCACTACCGGCCTGTTCTCCCTCCGGGTGGACAAAGCCGTGGTCCCCGGTCCGGTCGAACTGGTTCCCGGCCTCCGCATGAGCAGCATCAACGTACAGGGAGCCATCTACGTCCTGAACGCCAGAACCCCAAATCCAGGACACAACGATACACTCTCTGCTCATGCCCTCTATGGCGAATTGATGGCCACCGATAATGATGGTCTATGCTTCGTGCATCGCTTCAGAATCGCCAAACCCGGTGACGCCCCGTTGCAGGAGGCATATGTAACGGGCGCTCTCAAACGCCAGAGCCGTATCGAATGGCCCGACGTTCAGTTTCCCGCCGGTAAACGCCAGCAAAGGGGCGCGTCCCTGGTGCAGGTCAAACCCAAGGGTGCTCTCCATACTTTCACCATTCTGTTCCAGCAACATCGCTATCCCCTTACAGCCCTCAGCCGCAGTGTTACCGCTCGCCCCCCCGTCATCGAACCTGTTCCCTTGAACCTGCGTGCTGCGTGGGAACTGGACGCCGTCGTGCACCACAGTCTCGATCGCGCTGGCGAGGTGACCTCTTGGCATAGCCTGGACCAGATCCAACTAACCACCTTGGCGGCCCTACATGCCGAAGCGGCAGCGTGGGGTTCGCGGACACTGGGATTTCTCCCGGTCATGCTGCTGAACGGCCAAACGTATCGCGGTGCTGGGATCGCGCCTCGCATGTACTCCTCGGGCTTGGCCATGGCGGACCTTGCTTCCTCCGGCCTGCGCGATCGTGAGTTAGAAATCAAGAACATTGCGGCCTCCAACGAAGTGCTCATTCTTGGCGGGGCACTGAACATCCTCAACGACGGTACACCTCTTCTTTGGCAGTACATTGGCCTGTCCGATCCAAACATATCCTTCCCACGAATTCCCCAAGCCGACCCCGCCAAGGCCCTCACTTGGCGTGTCGCTAGCTCCGACGTCCCCGACTCGCAGTTCAAGCGGGATCGCGGTCCCGCTCTTCCAGTCCTCGTGTCCACCCCTGAAGGCGAGCTACCGGATCGCCTCGGCTCCGCACCCAATCTTCTCGTGCGCCTCGACTGGGTGCAGCAGGTCTTCTTCGAACGCGACGACCCCAAAAAGCCCCTGGACCCAGGCACCGCGCCGTTTTTCCTCGCCACCCTGATGGCATTGACCAAGCTCAACGAGAAGAATCAAGTCGACTTCTGCCTGCGCGTGAACCGCCGGAATCCAACCAATGACATCCGCGTCTCAATTGTAACGAGCAGCACGGTCGCCGACTCCAGCCAACCGGCGTCCGCCACTTTGGTGGTCCTCTGCCCGGAACAGGGAGTCGCAGAATCCGTGTTGATCGAAACGGCATCGTCCCTCGCCAACCTCACCAAAGCGCGCATAACAAGCTTGGCGCGCTCGATCACCGTCCGTCCCGTTGCCGCAATTCTTCACCAGTCGGCGGGAAATCTAGAACAAAAGGATCTGAAACTGCCCTTGCTCGATGCGCACGTTCCCCCGCAAGGTCCGGTGTCCAATCCCGGCCTTGTCGCGCCCTCCGCCGCGCTCGGCTGGCCCTCGGAAGATGGTATCGCGGACGCCCATCACTTTCAGGCCTCTATCGGCGAAGAGGAAGTTTTGGTAAATGAATCAGAGGGCCTCTCCGCTCGCGCCGCTGCAACCGGATGGCCGGCGTACGGAGCGTTGCCCGATAAAGCCAATAACGGGCAAGGGGTCTCGGCCGGCATCTTCTACAACATCAGCGCGCCCATCGTCTTTGAGCGCCCGGTCGAGAACTTCCGGGGGCCTGCCGGCCGTCACCTGCTTCCTGTTCCCAATCGCGTTCGCGCTCCGCAAATGAAAGGTTCGAAGGACAGCATCGCGGAAGCCTTCCAACAAATCGGCATTCCGGACTCATCGGTGGCAGCGCCCATATCCGCTCCGAGTCTCGAGCGTGCAGCCATCGGTCTCCGCCCCGGAACATTCCATGTCTTTGCTACATCGGTCACAATCCCCGGACGCGACCTGCCCTTCGACAACCTGAACCCCCGCTTTGGCCGGCCCGCCAGCCGCGGCCCCGTCGTCGTTCATCAGCTTCGCGCGCCCCGAGGCACTCCTCTGCCCAAGGATTCCAACTTCGCCCTGCGGCGCCGCACCTTCCTCTCCGAGTCTGATCTGGGAGGCCCCTTCAACCTCTTCGGACAGTTCCCCGGCACAGCCACCGTATGGCGCGATATTTTTGGGGGGGAGGACTGGCGCTTTGCCCTCCGTCCCCTCAATCTCTCGCTCGACCCCGTGACTTGGAATGGGGTCCTCGAACTGGTCATACAGGCGGCGGCTCCCCAGACCCACAGTGATCTCGCGACAGTCCTCCGCGCCACTGGCTTCTATCCCAGTGACACATTAATCGGCGCTCGCATGATGCTTTGGGTCGGTGCAAGCCCCTTCGCCTTCGACACGCTCAATGTCACTACCAGGGAACTGACCGCCGCAGCCACCTTGACCATGAAGCGGCCTACCGAAGCCTCCGCCGCCCTCACCCAGGCCACCGGGAACACCCGGATCTCTCTCCAACTGATCTTGCCCAAAATAAGCGAACCGGACGATGTGTTGTGGCTGCCTCTCCAGATCGTGCCCCCCTTGCGCCCTGTCCTCGGGCTAGCAACCACCACTGTCGCCTTCGGGGACCCATCCTACGACCGCCAGTTGGGAAGTCCTTGCCAGATGGATACACGGATCTTTGG